>Ga0182027_10005788_pt1 | contig 18685 bp, 19 predicted proteins | sample 712E1DmetaG_FD_121300 | JGI IMG/M metagenome (GOLD analysis project Ga0182027, IMG submission 121300) | Permafrost microbial communities from Stordalen Mire, Sweden - 712E1D metaG (Illumina Assembly) | ecosystem: Environmental > Terrestrial > Soil > Wetlands > Permafrost | place: Sweden...
ACCGCCACAACGAAAACCCAAAGCCCTTCATCTGGACCGCCAAGGCGAGCGACATCCTGGAGAAGGTCACACGCGCCCGCATCGCCCTCCATAAATGATCAGATTAACGGCGGACTACACTAGCTGGCCAAAGCGCTCATTTCGAGCCGAGCCGCAGGAATAAAGCCACGATGAATTCCAACGGACGTCACGGTTTGGCAATCACAATTCTGGCCCACGCGCTTCTTCGCATCGCCAGTAGCGCCAGCGGCGTGCTGATTGGCATCTATCTGGCCAACCTGAGCGGACACGGGTTTTCCGTGGACGCCGGCCTTCTTGGATTACTGGGGGCAGTTTCTTTCGGTGCCGAGTTGATCGCCTCCATTCCCATGGGAATAGCCTCCGATGCTGTCTCGCCTCGCTGGTTGATGGTGAGCGGAGCTCTGGTCGGTGCACTTGCCGTTCAGCTCTTTGCCCTCAGTTCCCACGTCGAAGTGTTCTTCCTGAGCAGGGCTTTGGAAGGGATCGGCGTCGCGGCCGTCACTCCTCCTCTGTTGGCATATCTTGCCGATTCGACCACACATGATTCTGCACTGCGGGCACGTGTGATGAGCTTCTTTGAACTCTCGCTGCTGGCAGGACTTGCCCTTGGCGGACTGATGGGGAGCCAATTCTGGAAGGTGTTCGACGCGCGTGCTTTCAGTCTTGTGGCTCTTGCGTACCTGGTCTCTGCTGTACTGCTCTTCTTTGGCGCAAAGGGCAGCCGATCGCATGGCTCCCACGCCGCTTGGCTGGGCCTGCTGCGTGCCTTGAAAGACCCTTCGGTCCGATCCCTGGCCCCGGTTTGGCTCTGTGTGAACGCTGTTGTGGGGCTTTGGCTTGGTCCCACGCTCCCATTCCTGCTCACAAAGAAGCCAAGCAGCTCGCAGTATCTGGATGGAATCTTCACAACAGACCCAACCCATGTAGGCTGGCTTCTACTCGGTTACGCAGTTGTTTTTGGAACAGGTGTGTTCGGCTGGAGTTTTGCGCTTCCGCGGATGCGCATCCGGTCCGCGATGCGGCTTTCCTTGTCGGTCATGCCATTCGTCTGCCTGGGGCTATTCGCGATCAATCATTCAGCCCATATTGCGGCACCGGTTCGCTGGTCCATCACGGCGGCAACGGCATTGCTGATTATGGTGGAGAGCGGCTTTACCCCGGCTGCCCTGGCATGGCTCGCGCAGTCTCTTGGCTTTGGCACGGGAAAGGGAGCAGCCATGGGCATCTATTCCGTCTTGCTCAGTGTGGGCGCCATCGGCGGCTCGCTCATGGCTGGAGCGCTGGGCAAGTTGCTCTCTGTGGATGGGCTGCTGTTGGGCACAGTTGGGCTGGCTATATGCGCGTTGCTCCTGCTTCACAATGCAACAGACCTTGCGTTCAAACCAGATGAGGAATCTTATGAGCACGCCTGATTACGATATTGCGATACTCGGGGCTGGCGCCTCCGGGTTGATTGCCGCCGATTTCGCTGTCCAACTTGGTGCGCGAACTGCGCTCATCGATAAGGGCCCAATTGGCGGCGATTGCACCTGGAGCGGCTGCGTACCGAGCAAGTCGCTCATCAAAGTGGCGAGCGTTGCTCACGATGCTCGAACCGCTTCCCGCTATGGAATCGGGGTGAGCACGCCAATAACGAACATGACCGAGGTGCGAGCTTATCTTCGAGCCACCATACAGCAAATCTATGAACCCACCACGCCGGAAGCGTTGCGAAAGAAGGGCATGGATGTCCTGATCGGCGCTGTGCGGTTTCTCGATCCGCACTCGCTGGAAGTGGGAACCGAGCGGATTCGCGCCAGGAAGGCGCTGATTAACACTGGCGCTGAGCCACGTACACCCGCAATCACCGGGCTCGCGAATGTCCCATACATGACCTACCAACAGATCTTTGAGAATGACCGCCTGCCGCAACACTTACTCGTAGTTGGAGGCGGCCCCATCGGGTGTGAAATCGCGCAGGCATACCGAAGGCTTGGTTCTGAAGTGACCGTTATTGCTGAGCATCTGTTGCCAACTGAGGAGCCAGAGGTTCAGGAGTTGTTAAGCTGCATCTTTGCGCAAGAAGGAATCGAGCGCATTGCAGCGAGAGCAAAGATCGTATGTCGCGAAGGCGAAGCCATTACTGTCGAAACGCTGGCGGGCAAGGCGACCGGCGACCTTCTATTCATTGCAACCGGGCGTGCGCCCTTGGTTCGAAACCTTGGCTTGGAAGCGGCAAACGTGGACTACTCAGAACGCGGCATCGAAGTGAACAAGTTTCTACAGACCACTGCCGGACATATTTATGCCGCGGGAGATGTCGTCGGCGGCCAGCAGTTCTCACACCTTGCGGGGTGGCAAGGATTCCAGGCGGTTCGCAATGCCCTTTTGCCGGGAAACAATGCGGGCACAACGGCGGCAATGCCCCACATCACATTCACCTGTCCCGAAATTGCCCAGATCGGCCTGACTGAAGGCAAGGCACGCGCGACGTTCAAGAGTCATGATCTGCTCATAAAGTCATTCGATATCAGCAAGGTGGACCGTGCCGTGAACGAGGATGACCGGCTTGGACTCATCAAGATCATCGCACGCAGCAATGGCCTCATTCTTGGCGCGAGCATCGTGGGCGAAAGAGCGGGAGAAACCATCACCGAGATCGCAGTCGCCATGCGAAATAGACTAAAGCTGGCCGACCTGGCCGCGACCATCCATCCCTACCCAACCTACTCAACCGGCGTGCAACTTCTGGCAACAAAGATGGCAGTGGAACATGCTTTCTCCGGTACGTCGGGCAGGATTATTCGCGGTCTGTCCGCACTCTGGCGCTAGCAGTCTAGCCGTGCATTTGGTGGTGATATCGGTCTGATGTTTATCACTCCGTGTGGCAGGGTAAGAGTGAATCGGGATTGACGCCAGCAACAGCATAGAAACCCGCCAGTGTCAACGGCGGGAGTGTGGAACGGCCTGTCAAAAGTTCTTCTCATTGTTGGGTGACTTCACCTTGACGGGTTCCGGCGTGCCGGAGCTCCCTGCAACGTAAACTCGGAGCCCCCGGCAACTGGATTCAGGCGTCTCCGCGCCGAAGTAGTCGATACCAACGTAGCGTGCGAACTGGGGCATTCAGGCTCCTCTGGTCTACCACTTTTCGCTCAGAATCGGTCGTTCCGTACCCACTCTGAGACTTCATCGGCCACCGAGAATAGCTGCCGAGGATTCGCTTCGAATCTTGTCCCGAGCGCATAGGCATTCATTTAAAGAGGAATGCCGTCGTATCCTCAACCTGTCAGAAACCAACGAACATACAGGTTGGAGAACTGCTGAATTCCAAGCTGTCGATACTGTTCAACATGCACAAGCTCATGGAATAGAAGTCCATGAGTGAACGGCTGATGGGAGACAACGACATTCCCGAAAGTGATTGCAGCCATCATCGCGAAATCAGGCAAGTTCCCAAACCCTAACTGCCAAAGCTGCGGATAGAAACTGGGATTCTGCACACGACTGTTCTGGAGCACGACCAGTCGAATCGCGTTGCTTTTTCTCCTCGAACTGCCTCATTGGTTTTGCAATTGTTCCCGACAGCGTACAATTCTTTCGCAAATCTGGTTCTAAAATAGCGATTCCAGATGAACTCACGAAATCTCACTTATTTTGGCCTCGTTTTGATTGGAGCGTTTTCTGTGGTTCAATCCGCATTTGCTCAGGTTCCTCTTGAATCCGTCCCGAAGGTCGACCTGAACCGCTACACGGGGCGCTGGTACGAGATTGCAAAGTACTCAAACCGCTTCGAGCACAAGTGTGACCGCAACGTTACGGCGACTTACACGCTCCGTTCTGACGGCAAGATTAGCGTGGTGAATACATGCACGACTCGCGAAGGCAAGCTCACCCAATCGAACGGCTGGGCCAAGGTCGTTGACCAGAAAACCGGCTCAAAGCTCAAGGTGACATTCTTTTGGCCGTTCTTTGGTGATTACTGGATTATCGACCTGAGTCCGAACTACGAGTACGCCGTAGTCGGCGAACCGAGCCGAAAGTACTTATGGATTTTGAGCCGCACTGCGAAGATGGACGACAAGCTCTATGCCGAAATTACAGACCGCTTAGCGGCCAAGGGCTACGATGCTGCCAAACTAGAGCGGGGAAGGCATACCGACTGACCGGAGTAGGCATACGGTTGAAACGATCATAACGCCACTGACAAAACAATCCCGGCGCTGACTGCACGCCGGGAAGCTGAATTCAAGTTGTGGAAGAGCTAGGAGGTTGTCGCCTCGGGGGTAGTAGCGGCTTTCTCCGGGACAGCTTTCTTCGCCTTCGCCGCAGGAGCCTTCTTCGGGGCAGCTTTCTTCGTGGGCGCGACCTTCTTGGCCGGAGCCTTCTTTACCACCTTCTTGGCAGGAGTGGCTTTCTTTGCTTTGATTGCCGCCCAACGCTTCTTCTGTGTCGCTGCGATACGCTTACCGATGGCTGCGCTCATTCTCCGCTTCTTAGCCGGAGCGGCAGCTTTCTTCTCTGGCTTGGCAGTGGCGGCTTTCTTCACCGCCGCCCAACGCTTCCGCTGAGCGGCTGCAATCTTCTTCCGAGCCGCTTTGGTCAGGGTTCGTTTGGGCTTGATTGATGGGAAGCCTCAGCACGGTGATCCCGAAGAGGATCATGCCCGTTGTTTCTTCGCCACCGGTTCATTCGGTCGGCCCAGTATGACCTCAGAAGGCCGGTACCGGCGCTGCTTGCCACACAGTGGGCAGGTTACTTCTATTGAACGGAATGGGAACTCCCTCGCCCCGGAAGGAACAGCCCGGTGACAGTCTTTGCAGGTGACGACGAACTGCTTGCGTTCTTGCATCACGAACCCCACGGAAAAATCATTCTTAAAAGAACAAGCTCAAACTCCAAGAGTCGCTGTAATCTCAAAAAAACGCAGGATGGGAGATGCCGTCCCATTCCTGCGGCCGTTTTGCCGCGCCCACAGGCGCGATCAGTGCGCGTTTTTAACCGAGATGCCTTCCAGGCATTCCGCGTTCGCGTTATACGTGTCTTGGGACATATTGAGCTTCCATACTTTATCATTCGAACTCATGGGGCTATCCGTCGTCGCGACCGGAACGCTGTCCTTTGAATCGATGATGATCGTTACGTTCGCCAGTACCGGCGTATTGCTCGTCGTCATCCCGGCCTTGTCGACATAATTAAAGCCTATCCTCTGCTCGGGAGTGAAATCCTTTGTCCAAAGGAAAAAAGGACAAGAACGCTCCCCCGGCATGAGCGAAGCAGGTTTCGGGAACGGTGTCAGCGTGAACTGCTCTTCGAGCACCACCGTCGGCGTGGCTTGCCCGTGGGCAAGAATCATAGGAAGCGCGCCCGCAAGGATCGTGAGAACCAGGGCAAAAGCGAATGACAATCGGGGCTTCATTTTTTCTCCTTCCACTTTCCACAATCTGGAATTTCCATTCTGCCTTCTCGGCAACCCACCAATATACCCCCATCGGCCTCCGCTGACGATCTTTCTTGCATCCGTTTCCATCCCAAAACCCCGGGCGTGCGCGGCTGGGCCTTTGCCGGACCGAAAAGCCATGATTTGCCCCATTCCGCAGCGATTTCTCGGACCCTTCTTCGTCAACCCCCAACGTCCTGATTGGTTTCGCCTCCCTACCAAGCCCATCCAGCGGGCAGTGGAAAAGCCAGAATTCGCCGCAGCATGCTTCCAAACATGCGCCACGTCAGCTGGCTCTCCGCCAGCACTTTGGGGTCTCCGCAGGACCTAATTGAGCTGGTTCGCACTCATCAAAACCCACTCGGGCAACAAAGTGCCATGTCGTGCACTCATCGGTACGGAGTCGGGCAACACTGAGCCATGTCCTGCACTCATCAGAACTCGCGCGACATTGAGCTGATCTGTGCGCCCATTGGAACTCACTCAGTCCTCAATAGGACAGGATCGGACCTCTTGGAGCTCGCGCTAGAACGACCGCGACCCATGCGGGATACGCTCGCTGCCACAGTGATCAGAGCCGGGGTAATGGCATGAAGATGCCTACACATCCAGCAGCACAGCCTCGCGCGCGCGTCTTTAAGCCAATATTTTCCTTCCAAAGAGTCCGCGACACCTTATCTTCACGGAGACTGGCGCGAGTTCGTATCCAAGACGGCTCCCAAAGCGATTCCATGCTCGATTGCTCCGCCGCATCATAACCGAGCACGCCCACCGACAAATCTACTCAATCGACGAGGACGTCAAAATCCCTGAATTAAGCGGGAAACTCTAACAATGACGCCCGTGGAGTCGTCCTGCTGAGGATTGTCGCCTGTAAAACTCCGGGCGGCTCGATAGATTCCATGCACCAGTTCGTTCGCTGAATCCTGACGATGGGCGCGCACGTATTCGAGAACTCCGCCGGTGCCGAACTCCACGTCTCTCTGCGTTGCCATCTCAGTCGTGCCGTCCGTCATCAGAATCAGCAGTTGCAGCGAGGTCAAAGGTATCGTCGAGGTGACAAAGCTGACATCGGGAAACAGTCCCAGCGGCGGGCCTGAGCTTTCAATCACATGATCGATCTCGCCGGAGCCATTCATCAGGATGCCCGAAACGTGCCCTGCGTTGGCATAAGACATACAGCCATTCGTTCCATCCAGGCAAACCAGCAGCATGGTCACGAAGCGGGCGTCCTCAAGATCCGCAATAAGCATGTGGTTGACGCGGCTCAGTATCTTCGCCAGATCCTTCTCGACCTGGGCGAAGGAGCGCACATATGCGCGGGTCAGCGCCATTACAAGCGCAGAATCCAGACCGTGTCCGCTCACGTCGCCAATACCGATGCAGATTCGTCCATCAGGCATTGGAAACGAGTCCAGGTAATCGCCGCAAGCTTCCTCGGCGGGATAGATGGCGCTGGCAATATCAAAGCCGGCGGCGCATATCGTCGCGCCGGTGTAGAACCGCTGCTGTACGTTACGCGCCATTTGAAGTTGGACTTCCTGCTCCTGCTGCCTTCGAAGCGCTGTAATGTCCCTGCAAACAGAAACAAAGTGCGAGATGACGCCCGCGCCATCCTTGATCGGGCTGATTGTCTGCTCCGCCCAGTACAGCTCCCCCGACTTCTTGCGGTCCACAAGCGTACCGCTGAAATCCTCGCCTCGCAGAATCTGATCCCAAAGCCGGCTATAGAAGACCTTGTCGTGCAGGTTCGACTTCAAGAGGCTGGGCGTCTTGCCGACAACGTCCTCGCGGCCATAACCCGTCATGACCTCGAACGCTGGATTTACATACTCAATTGTGCCGTGGCGGTCGGTGATCACGACGCTATCAGCCGTCTGCTCCACTGCACGCGAGAGCAAGCTGATCATTTCCTGTGAGCGGCGCCGTTCCAATTCAGTGCGCTTTTGCTCCGTCATATCGCTGACCATGGCAAGGGCGCCCTCAAAGCCTCCGTCTGCACCGATAATCGGCGATGTCGTGACCCGCGCCCATAGTGCTTCCCCATCCTTCTTGCGATAGCGGGTTTCAATCTGTTCGCTTACGCCCCGCCGTCGGCGTTCCAGTTCGGCCTTTTTCTCCTCAACGTCACTCTCGAACATGAAATCGAAGAGCGGCCTGCCCAGCATTTCCGGCACCGTGTATCCGAGCAGTTCCGCCATGCGCGGATTGACAAGCGAGGTTTCGAAGTCGGCATTCACCTTCCAGATACCCTCGTAAGCGGTCTCTACGATGCCGCGATAACTCTTCTCACTGTGCGTAAGCGCCTCGAGCGTACTCTGCTTGCGTATAAGTTCCGCTCTCTCCGTGATCACGGACGCCAGTACCAGCCCCGAGACCGAGGCAACCCCAATGAACGCCTGCAGCAAAATCGCGTTCTGCTGAACGTCGCCATTGATGACGAGCCCAAAGCCATGAGCAGTTCCCCACACTGCAATGGCGGAACTCAAGAAGTTCACGACTGCCGAACCCTGTGCCTCGAACCGTATCGCCCCCCAGAGTACGAACGGAAATACGCCGAACGCGAATACTCCGGCGTGCATGGATCCAAGCCCCCGACCAAAGATCACCGACGCGCTGGCGACCGTTCCCACCAACAGGCATGCCAATTCTACCCGCCCGCGATTCCCCCGGACCCGCATCAGACCCGTGAGGGTCAACACGAACGGGGTAACAATCAACACTCCGGTTCCGTCACCCCACCACCACGTCAGCCACGCGTTCGATAAGGAAGACTGGGTATTCACGCCGGCGAGAGCCAAAACCCCGGTGCCGACGGATGCGCTTACCGCGGTACCGCAGAGGGCGCCGCAGATGCATAATCCGAGTACGTCTCGAAGCCTGGTGAGGGAAGGCCGGAAGCTGGGAAGATGCCGCAGGAGCCAGGCTCCGAATAGCGGACCAGTCGTGCTGCCCAGCGCGGTTCCAGCCGCAGCCATGTGCGGAATGCCGGTAAAGTAGTTTACCGTGAACGCTGCCAAGATGACTGCCGGCCAGATGCGAGAGCCAAAGAGGAGCATCGCGGCCAGCGCGACTCCTGCCGCCGGCCACACGGGGGAGACGGTTCCGCTCGCGAAAGGGACGGTCAGCCCAATTTCGCCAGCCATCGAACAAGCGACAAACACGCAGACGAGTTCCAGGATCAGGCGGCTCCCGCCATGGCGTGGAAGGCAGTTCAGTTCAATTTCGGAGGTAGAACGCGCTGGGCTTTCCATCTTTGCCTACCCATAGGAGAAGCCTCTCCACGCCCACCAGCATACGCCGATTTGGGGCCGCCGGAACAAGGTTGACGTGTACTGGGCCGATCTTGATTAATTGGCCCGGCACAGTCCGGAGTCGCTGGTGCTGACCGAGGACTCCTGGTTGACGACGGGTTGGCTTCTGGCCTGATTCTCCGGGAGGATTTCGAGGCCACCACTGAGAACAGCGCCGATCTAATGGAGTTTTTCAGAACCAGTGCTGGATCCGATCGTACAACACCGATAGGAATGTCTCCCATCGGCAGCAACGAGCCGCAGGATTGCCACAAGCACGGTGAGCGCAATTTCCAAGACTCGTGTCCTGTCCACGAAAGCGCCTCCCGCTGAAATCATTTCACGCTGCGGCTCGCCGTCGGCGAGTTAGCGAATCACGATCACGCGAGTGCACGGAATGCGCGTTGGAAGAGCGAGCCGAGCGCGGCGGACCATGAGCTCGATCTTGCTGTGCAATAGGCACGGGCACACTAAGGCCGCTTTGCACGACTCGGCCTCAGGTCGACGTTCCCTTTGTATTTCGGATAGGGCGGATCAGCCTCTCGGGTTTGGCCGCCCTGCCCGGCATCATCTTCTGCTGCTCGTCCGCCATCTTCAGGAAGAGCAGAAAAGTGAGCTGCTCGATGTAGTCCTGATACGAGAGGCCGTCATCGCGCAGGATGTTGCAGTGGTTCCAGAGCTTTGGACAATTCCGTTCGAGGTCATTGCACCGTCTTCCCCACGACCCTCATCTGTTTCAAGGCTGTTGCGCTCGGAGTCGGGCGCACGCCGTCCGCCGCCAACTGGTCGAATAGCCAGGAACAGGCTTCCTTCGATTCAGCCAAGGCTCCGCTTAGGTAGCTCAGGACCAGAACAGCCTCCTCCTCGCTGCCCGGCGAGTACATCTCCGGCAGTTCCTTCGGCAGCGTTTGTTTCTGCGTCAGAAAGAGTTCCACATGCCGGTTGGCCTTTCGCGCTCCTTTGAGCGCCTCACTCGCGCCGTCGCGGTCGCCGGCCACGAACCGCTCCAGCACTCGCGCCCACTCGAAAGTGGCTGAACCGTCCTCTTTATATTTCTTTAAGAGGGCAGCCGCACCTTTCAGGTCGCCGCTTTCGAGATACAGGCCCAACAGCGGATCGCGCACGCCCTGGTTGTCGTTAGGGTTCAACTCCAGCATCTTCTCGTAGACTCTAATCGCGTCCAGATTGATGCCCTCGCCGCGGAATGCTTCGCCTAAACTCTGCAGGGACCGCATGTAGGGCCGCGTATCCAGCAGCATCCAAAAAAGGCCCTTGTTTTCGCGGATAAACTTCTCGCCCAGCGAGCGTTTGCCTGCGGCCACGGCCTTTTGCAAGCCCTCGATCGCCTCGCGCGTTGTGCGCGCGTCCAGATCGGTCATTACCACGAGCGCATCTACGCAATCCGGGTCCAGGCGCAGGGCGCGTTTTGCCAGCTTGCGCGCTTCGGCCTCCGTTTCAGCCTCCATGGCATCGAAGGCGATCTGCTGTGCTTCGTCCTTGGCGTCAGCTTCTTTGTCGTTCAGCCTGTTCGCCGACGAAGGGCCGTCCAGCGAGGTGATGAGCGCGTTCAGGTCGTCCTTTCTAATCACCTCGCTCGAGCCAGCCGCTTCCAGCATTTGCGCGAACTGGCGCATCATGGCTTCCATCGTGGCGGGCGTCATGCGCGCCTTCTGTTTCTTTGCGGGGGATTTGCTCGCAGGCTTCTTCGGCATCCTTGACCTCATTTCGCGGCGACGCAGGTGCGTTTTCCGTTCCGGCACGCCGCTCCCTTCAAGGATTGCACACGGCCCGCGCGGATGCGCTCCAGCAGTGCAGAGGCGGCAGGCGCGACCAGGTGAGATGGCAAGCAGCAAGGGGCGGGGCCGCTAGTTTTTGCAGTGGACATGGCGTGGAGAAGCTGTAGCGCTTACTCCGAATGAATTTGCGGAACGATTGAGGAGCCGAGAGGTGCAACGAGTCGCAGTGCTGGGAGAGCCATTTGGGCTCCGTCGTGCCCCTAGTTGGGCAATCAAGCGCATGGAATGCCGGCGATTTGTGTCACGGTTTGTGTCATAACCCTGCCATCCCTGCCCGTAGCAGTGCGTCTCTGCCAGTGTCGCCTGGTCACACACGGAGGGCAGCGAACCTGCGTGAAACCCGCATGGCCACTGCTTTCTTGTGTCACTCCGTATTCCTCAGTAGTCTTCCGTATCAATCCACCTGGCGATTTGACACTGAATAGGTCGCTGGTTCGAGTCCAGTCGTGCCTACAATTCTGTGGTGGGAGTAGACCGACTCCGCCGCGCGTTTGGAACGTTTTGGAACGTAATCGTTGGCTGGAGGGCTTGTAACTTGTTGGGTGCGACATCAGTAAAGCAGTATTCGTGCAATCTCCGCACCAGTCGGCCCGGCTATGTGGGTGGCACCGCAGTCAGGGCGGCCACACTGATGAGCAATGATCCCCCTGGGGAACACTGAAAGCGCCGGTTAAGCGCCTCCACGAGCACAACATTGCCGAGATAATCGCGAGCCGCCTGCATCCAGTCTTCGGTTGATATGAACTGATCCGCAGGCCAATACGCATCCTGGACGAACCCGAGATACAGAACTGTAACGGGCACGCCGAGCGAGGCGAGTCGCCAACCCCAAGCCATCCGATTAGAGACCTGATAGAAGGCGTCGCGGCTAAGTTTGAAGCCTGACGTGAACACATTCAACGCGCGATCGGCGATCACGATCGATTCGCCAATCTTCTAATGGTTCGCAAGGTTCGAACTGCTCCTGAACGCTTTGCCGCACGTTTCCAGTTCACCGTGGTGTGCCTTCGCTTCGACGAGCAGAACGCCAGGGACCCCGCAGACTGTGGCCGTGCTGATCAGATCGAAGTTGGGTGTACGAACGCGGGCATTCCGCTTGACGATCCACCAAACAGGTTCTGCGATCTGCTGGTACTCGAATCGGCCGTTCAAGTACTCGCGACTGAATTCCGGAAGCTCATACTCCCGATCGTCGTCGGCGCCGATTGGTCGGTGAACGTCGCCTGCTGATGTCATCGTTCCCGTGCCGGCGAGCGCGGAGTTGAGCACTTCGACGTACCTGGGAGAGTCAAGCAGGAGGACCACATCGCGCCGGCTTCCGTTGTGATTGGTGGCAATCATTTGAAATTATCGTCTGACCATGAGCTTATAACGCGGCTCGAGTTCGTCACAACCGAGTTGCTCCAGCCTTCATCAGTGGCGCAGCTTTATAGCTAAGTGCAGGAATCGAGACCGGCACGAGGTCAGCGCCGGTTGACACAAAGCTGGTCTTGGTCCTCAGGCACCGACCGTAAGAATCTGATCCGAATGCTGGAGTGCTTAAGGAAGGCGACTCAGTCAGGTTGCTCAGTTCGCAGCGGAAGAAGCGTATTTGTGGGTGCAATAAACGGCTTCTCCATTCCTTTGCCACCAGCTATCGCAGGATCGAATATCCACCATGACAGTTGGCATCTAGTGAATCCTCAAACGACTCCATACAAATAGTGGGGAAAGACAATGCCTTTTCGCGACAACCAGGCGAGATTTATTTGAGGTTGGTAACCCGTGGCGGAGGACGCCGGCGGATAGACTAGCCGAGGACAAACAGGGGCAGGTGAGAGGCTTACGGTTACTTACCGTCTTACCGGAATAGCGCAGTAAAGCACTTCCCTCATTCCAGTTGTCGAAGCTTCCCAAGGCCGGTGAACTTCACTTTGCGTTTCGCGGGCACGTCGCGGATTTCCCCGCTGAAGCCTATTTTTCGTCGAATCGCCGGGCGGTGATGAACAACAAATCGCCCGAAGCCTCCCAGCTTGATGGAATAGTCGTCCTCGGCCAGATGCTCAATGAGGGTGTCTTCCAAACAGGAAACGAAAATGTCCACCAGACTTTCAGCCTCCTTCTTCGTGGCTAGGCTCAGTGCTGCCTGAACCCGACGCGCCAATTCTTCACGGCCTTCCCTTGATGATTTAGCCATTGACTGCCTCCATGCATACGATTTGGCCGGAACTTGGAGGTTCCGCAAATGGTCAATACCAAGAAAAGCCCAGTATTTCTGAAAAGATCTGACTCCGGGAAAATCGCCCCGTATGACGACGCATATTCCGTCTGAGACGGTCATTTCGTGGGCCACGACGGATTCGTCGTTCCTAACTGCTTCGGCGAGTTCTACCAACGGTTCCCAACTTATGTTGCGGACTGGATGGGGAAGCGGCTTCGAGGTTGCGTTTCGGCGACCGAGGCTGAAGACTGGATGCAAGAGCTTCTATTTCATCTGGCGGCTTTGCCCTCCGGCTCGAACCACCGAAGGAACGGTAAGGAGGATGTGATCCAGGCGTTTGCTCCCGAGAAAATGCACGGGGCGAACGAGGCGAGGTTCCGAAGTTTCATCAATAGATGCCTGACCAATAGATTCAATACTCTTTACGCGAAGTGCAGAAGTCGACCGCTGTCAAATCCCAGAAACCTCCCTTTCGAAGTCGATACGGAATTCGGAGCTTCCGACGAGTTCTGTCACTCAAATTCAGAGTACCTTCGGCAAGCCGGATGCCGGCGCGGAGACCAGGATGAGCGGCGGATGCGGATTGACGAGTTCCTGCGCCTTGGAGAGGCCAGGATTCCCGGCCTTCAGATTGCCATGGAGACATTTCAGAGCACTGGAAACTGGGAACAGACGGCCACGACTTTGAGAATCGGTCGCAGACAATGTGCTTCTCTTCGGCGGAGGATTCGGGAGTTGGGAATGGCGTTAGCGTGATCGCGTGTTTCAAAAGTGGTTCTTCGCCACTTTTGGTGAACCATGGCTGGCACTTTGCCGACGGGACGATCGGCGTTAGAACGGGATGAGGTTCTGGCGATGTCCGGCGACGGCTATGGGGCAGCGGACGTTGTTGCCGGATGCCGGCGAAGTCGTTCTGGATCGGTTGCAGGTCTACGGGCGGGACCGACTCGTGATGGTGCTGCGTCCCGTAGCGAAGGGAAGCTGTTGCCCAGCGTGCCAGCGGATTTCGCGGCGCACGCATAGCTGGTACAGTCGGCGGCTTGGCGATCTGCCCTGGGAGGGCATTCCGGTCAGCATCGAGTTGCATGTCCGCCGTTTCTTTTGCGACAACGACGGATGCGGTCAACGCGTTTTCACAGAGCGGCTCGCAAGGACGGCTCCGCGGTACGCCCGGCGCACCGCACGCCTGGGTGTGGCGCTGGAGCAGATTACGCGGGCTTTGGGCGGGTCGGCAGGGGCTCGCTTGGCGCGGCAGTTGGGCATTCTGGCCAGCGGTTCAACGCTGCTGCGACAACTGCGCCGAAAGGCGTTCGTCGATCGCGCACGGGCGCCGCGGGTTCTGGGTATCGATGACTGGGCGTGGCGTAAGGGGCATCGCTATGGAACGATTCTTTGCGACCTGGAACGCGGCGAGGTGATCGATCTGTTGCCTGACCGTAGCGCCGAGAGCACGGAACAGTGGCTTCGCGCACATCCCGGTGCGGAGATCATCAGTCGCGATCGCGCCAGCCTGTATGCCGAAGCGGCCACCAAAGCCGCGCCGCAGGCCGTGCAGGTCGCCGACCGTTGGCATCTGCTTCGGAATATGAGCGAGGCTCTGGTAGAGGCTCTGGGGCCGCATCATCGGCTGCTTGCCCAGGTGGCGCGCACCGTGGCGGAAGAATCGAAGCCCGTAGCGGAAGCTGTATTGGAACCTTCACCTGCCAAGCGGCTCTCCCGCCCTCGGCTCCGGATCGAGCAGAACCGCGAGCGCCGGATGGCCCGCTATGAGGCGGTCATGGGATTGTTCCGGCAGGGCGTTTCGCAGCGGGAAATCGGGCGCCAGTGCGGCCTGAGCCGCAAGACCGTACGCCGCTTTATCCGCGCCCAGGGCTTTCCGGAACGCAAGCACCATCATCGCTCCTCGTCGGTCGATCCACATCGGGATTACTTAGAAATGCGTTGGCAGCAGGGATGCCACAACAGCGCCCAACTCTGGCGGAAATTGCGCGCCCGCGGCTTCGCGGGACGGCCGCACACCCTGCGTGATTGGATGCACAAGCATTATGGACCACGAAGATGTCGAGGCCTGCCACCGTCCCGCGTTTCCACTCCTCCACGTACTTCTCCGCGACAAGTCGCCTGGTGGATGCTGAAACAGCCACAAGAAGCCCGCCCTTACCTGGATCAACTCGATCGGCGATCTCCGGAAATCGCCAGTTGCGCTGGCTTGGCGCGTGAGTTCCTTCGTATCATCCGCGAGCGGGATGCAGCGGCTTGGCCGGTTTGGCGCGACACCACCGCCGCCTCCCCATTCGCTAACTTCACCAAACATCTATGCCGTGACGAGGCCGCTTTCCTCGCCGCTCTCGAACAGCCCTGGAGCAACGGTCTTGTCGAAGGTCATGTCCACCGCCTGAAACTCATCAAGCGCTCCATGTACGGCCGCGCCAATTTCGATCTGCTGCGTCTGCGCGTCCTACATGCGGCCTGAAATCCAGTCTCCAAATTGCGCGCGTGATCCCCCGTGACACCTTCACCAAAAGTGACGAAGAACCCCTATCATTCCGCCCTTGACATCTGCCGTGTGAGCAACGTCATTCGCCCGTATATGGAGGCTCTATGAGCCGGGAACCTGCCAGGAATCTCGCCGCGTCTGTTCGCTCCCGCCTGCTCACGCTTGCTCAGGAGAAGGGTGAGGATTACCAGCGAATTCTGGGCAAATACGCCGTAGAACGCTTTCTTTTCAGGCTCGGGCGCTCGGAATACCGGGACGGGTTTGTTCTCAAAGGCGCAATGCTATTCACGCTGTTTGCCAATATAACACTTGATTTGCACGATCACATTTGCTATGTTATCGTGCATAAAGCGTGAAGAGGTCGCAAGTGCATCCCGAATTCCATGAACTCGAACGCTATGTTCACGACGCCCTGGGCGTTTCCGTGAAGTCCACGCCTTGGAGCGGAGCCGACCTTTTGCCGCACTTCCTCAAGGAAAGGTACAGATTCGCGCAAACGGAGTTGCTAGGACTACGCGCCCTTCTCGTCATCGACACCAACCCCGAGGAGCAGTCGCCAGCGACGGTGCGCAAGCACATGGACATGCTCCAGACCAAGCAGCACGCGGACCTTATCTATGTCCGCGCGCAGGTGACGGCGTACAACAGGAAGCGGTTGATCGAACAAAAGGTACCGTTTATTGTTCCAGGCAACCAGATGTACTTGCCTATGCTGGCGATTGATTTGCGCGAAAATTTCCGCAGAATCCGCGAGGAGGCTCCCACCTTCAGCCCGTCCACTCAGGTTGTCGTACTCCATGCGTTGCTCCGCGATGCAAGGCAGGTGCTGATCCCAGCCGAAATGGCTCCGCGGTTGGGATACTCGGCCATGACGATGACCCGCGCCTTTGACGAGTTGGAGACGGCGAACCTAGCTGAAGTCACGGTCCGCGGCCGGGAGCGTTGCCTGCGTTTCATCGGAGGCCGAAAAGAGATCTGGGAGAAGGCTCAGCCCTTCCTTCGCAGTCCGGTGAACAAACGACTGTTTACCCGCCGCACCGATGACGCGGAAGGCGCTACCCTTTCTGGACTCACAGCATTGGCGCACTACAGCATGCTGGCAACACCAGCTTACAAGACCTATGCGCTGAGCCGGGAGGATTGGAAAGCCCTGCGGAAGCGACACAAGATCATCGAAGTGCCGGCTCAGGATCCAGATGCCGCCGAGATTGAGGTCTGGTGGTATTCGCCGGCGCTCTTCGCCGAACACGGCATCGTCGACCGGTTGTCGCTTTACCTTTCTCTGAAGGCCGACCACGACGAGCGCACCGAAACTGCGCTGGAAGAGATGATGGAGAAATTCAAATGGTAAAGGGGTTGGAGGTCTTCCGCGAGCACTTCCTGAATTATGCCGACCGCTATGTGCTCATCGGTGGCGCCGCGTGCGATATCGCCATGACCGGCGCCGGGCTCGCATTCAGGGCCACAAAGGACCTAGACATTGTTCTCTTCGTCGAGGCTTTGGATGCAGCGTTTGTCCGGGCATTCTGGGAGTTCGTGCGCATAGGCGGCTACGAGGTTCAGGAGAAGTCAACCGGCGAAAAGCAGTTCTACCGCTTCCAGAAGCCCACGAACGCGAACTATCCTTTCATGCTGGAGTTATTTTCGCGGCAGCCCGATGTGCTGCAGGTTGCCGACGGCAGCCACCTCACACCGCTACCGGTCGAGGAGGATGCGTCCAGCCTTTCGGCGATTCTCCTGGATAACGACTATTACGACTTCATCCGCGCCGGCAGACAAGAGATCGACGGACTCCCCATGGTGGGCGCCGCGCAACTCATCGCTCTGAAGACGCGGGCATGGCTTGATCTGACGGAACGCGCAGGGCGTGGTGAACAGATCGATAGCAAGACGATCAAGAAACATAAGAACGATGTCTTCCGGCTTTACCAGATTCTCGATCCTGCCAGCGATCCAAAGGCGCCGGAGAACGTCAAGAAGGATATTCGAGAATTCATCTCCCGAATGCGCGTCGAGGAAGTTGACCTCAAATCTCTGGGCCTGCGCACTGGCACACGCGACGGCATTCTGGCAGAAATCTCCAAAGTGTACCGTCTCGCAGCCCCGTAGCTTCTCCGGATGCTTCACCTCTGGGGTCAACCAGTCCCTCCTTCACAGCGAAAACCGCCTCACCGCCGTCTCCTCGGAATTATGTACGAGTATTTTTCGGTTGGGGATTCGCAATAATTTATGTCTTTTGGGGTATCGCAGGCTTTCGTGGGATACTGCATGTCCCTCCACTCGATGAAGTCGGCACTGTCCTTCGAGCTTTCCTGATGCCGTGTATTGTCTCCGGTGCCCGCGGCGAGTCACCTTTCGTTCATTGGACTCCAGATTCCCACTGGAAAGCAGCGCTCAGCACATAGGCGCGGCCACAATTCTCAGAGGTTCCTGAATTACAGATGTGAAGATCGACCACGGCTTGTTCCGGCTGCTCCTTCCACAACCTGCTGTTTGCATCAAACCTCAGACTGGCTGCCCTCCACGCAATCTTTCGAACTCGATGACCAGATCTCGGATTCGGCCCTCGGTGATCAACTGTCGTGGAGAACGTCCAGCAAATGCCTCCAGTGGCGACGACAGCCATTCTTTCTCTTTTGGGGCGATGACGTAATCATCCATCTGGGAAAGCAATTCGCGCAGGTCTCTTGTTCTTTTAGCCAATTGGCCGGTCCCCTTGCCGGCCTCCCAATTCTGCAAGGTTCGCGCGGTCACATTCAGGGCTTTTGCCAGTTGCCCCTGGCTCAGTCCGAGCCTTTGTCTCGCCTCGAAGAGGGCGAAGTCATTGCTTCTATCTCCGTCGCGCCGAGCGCGAGTTGGGATGTTCCGCACTTTCAAGAGCTGTCTCAAATGTAGCCAATTGAAAGCCCACTCAGCCTCGGCGAACTTCCGACGCCCGACCATCGTTCCAACGCGGAATGCAAAATCCGAAGAATGGCGCGGCGTGTGGACCAGTAACTTCGACACTCTGCAATGTCGCAGTGCAGCCAGTGCATTCTCGACTGTGGCGTCCGGTTCAGGGTTTGACAGATACAGAACACTCACAGTGGCCTTTGCGAGGGCTGTCATTTCGTTGCACGGGACGGTCCGGAATTTCGGTGAGTACGGAGCGAAAAGGGATTTTGCTTCCGCCAACGACTCTTGCGGAGCCCAGACGACCAGATCTCTAGTTTCGATTTCGGTCTGCATTTTCTGCCTCCGAATCCATTTGTTCGAATATTTTCGCACACTACGAAAATATTGATCGTCTTTCCTGGAGGCGGTTCTTCAGAGTTACGGATCGAGATTCGGATCTACCTAATTTTAAATAACTTATGCGTGGCAATGCTCTTCGCCATTACTACACTTTTCTCTTGTAAGCTATTGAAAATAAGCATGTTAATGGTGGAGGCGGCGGGAGTCGGTCGGACTCCGGTACCTCAA
>Ga0182027_10005789_pt1 | contig 18684 bp, 17 predicted proteins | sample 712E1DmetaG_FD_121300 | JGI IMG/M metagenome (GOLD analysis project Ga0182027, IMG submission 121300) | Permafrost microbial communities from Stordalen Mire, Sweden - 712E1D metaG (Illumina Assembly) | ecosystem: Environmental > Terrestrial > Soil > Wetlands > Permafrost | place: Sweden...
ACGCTTTCCAACACGAACCGGCCGGCCAGTTGGTGCGCTTGGTGGAACGGCGTGCCGGCGCGCGCCAACGCCTCCGCCAGGTCGGTGGCCACCACCCAGCTCTCCTCCGCGGCGGACGCCGGCCGCGCCGGATTCAGCTTCGCCGACGCCACCACCGCCCGCGCCATTTCAAGCGATCCCGCCAACCCATCGGCCGCCTCGAACAAGGGGACTTTGTCCTCCTGCATGTCGCGATTATAGGTCATGGGCAGCCCTTTCATCGTGACCATCAACGAGGTCAGCGAGCCCATCACGCGCCCCGCTTTGCCGCGGATCAATTCGAGCGAATCGGGATTCTTCTTCTGCGGCATCAGGCTCGATCCGCTAGTCACGCCATCCGCCAGTTCCAGCCAGCCGAATTCCTCGCTCGAGTACAGAATCCAGTCCTCCGCCAGGCGGCTCAAATGCAGCATCGCCACGCTGGCCGCGTACAGAAAATCGAGCGCGAAATCGCGGTCCCCCGAAACATCCATGCTGTTGCGCGTGATTGCCTCGAAGCCCAGATCGCGCGCCATGGCCTCCCGGTCGAACGGAAAACCGCTGCCCGCCAGCGCGCCCGATCCGAGCGGCAGCGCGTTGGCCCTTCGCCGCGCTTCCCCCAGCCGCTCCCAATCCCGCGCGAACATCTCGAAGTACGCCAGCAGGTAGTGCGGCCATAGCACCGCCTGCGCCCGCCGCATGTGCGTATAGCCGGGAATCAGCGCGCCGGGGTACTCGCCGGCCAGGTCCAGCAGCGCGCCCATCAACCCGCCCAGCAGCCCGCGCGCCCGGTCGCATTCCTCGCGCAGCCACAGCCGCGTATCGAGCGATACCTGCTCGTTCCGGCTGCGCCCCGTGTGGATCTTGCCCGCCACCGCCCCGGCGCGCTCCTGCAACTTCCTGATTACCAGGGTGTGCACGTCCTCGTCCGTGGCGCCATCGTAGAACCCTGGCGAAGCGGCCTCCGCGCGGATCCGCTCGAACGCGGCGACAATCGTCTCCCGCTCCCCGGCGGTCAGGATCCCCGCCCGCTCCAGCGCCCGCGCGAAGGCCTGCGACCCCCTGATATCTGCGTCGATCAAGCGCCTGTCGAAGTCCAGCGATCCCGAAAAGCGCTCGAAGACCTCCGACGGTCCGGATTCGAAACGGCCACCCCAGAGCTTCATTTGGATTGCGTGGCCTTCGACGCGCGCACCTTAATCGGCAGCCCGATCAGGTTGATGAACCCCAGCGCGTCCTTCTGGTCGTAGCTCGCGCCCATCGTGAAGCTCGCAATGTCCAGCGAATAAAGCGAATACGGCGACTTGCGGCTCAGCGGCTGGATATTGCCCTTGTAGAGTTGCAGCTTCACTTCGCCCGTGGTCGTCTCGCTCACCTTTTCGAAGAAAGCGTCCAGCGCCTCACGCAGCGGCGTAAACCACAGCCCGTTGTACACCATCTCGGCGTACTCCAGTGCCCGCTGTTGCTTGTAGTGCAGCGTGTTCCTATCGAGCGTCAGGGCCTCCAGTTCGCGGATCGCGAACATAATCAGCGACCCGCCCGGCGTCTCGTAACAGCCCCGCGACTTCATCCCCACGAAGCGGTTCTCCACCAGATCGATGCGCCCAACGCCATGCTCCGCGCCGATCCGGTTGAGCTCTTCGAGCAACTCGAACGCCTTCATCCGCTTCCCGTTTACCGTCACCGGCTCGCCCTTCTCGAAGCCGATAGTCACCTCGCCGGGCGTATTCGGCGCTTCCGCCGGGCTCTTCGTGAGCATCCAAATCTCGTCGGGCGCCGCATTGGCCGGGTCTTCGAGCGCGCCGCCTTCGTGCGAGATATGCCAGATGTTGCGGTCGCGGCTGTAGATCTTCGTCGTGGTGGCCGAAATCGGGACGTTGTGCGTCCGCGCGTATTCGATGGCATCCTCGCGCGACACGATGTCCCACTCCCGCCACGGCGCGATCACTTGAAGCTGCGGCGCCAGCGCCTTGTACGTCAGCTCGAAGCGCACCTGGTCGTTGCCCTTTCCCGTGCAGCCGTGCGCCAGCGCGTCGCAACCTGTTGCCAGCGCCACCTCCACCTGCCGCTTAGCCAGCAGCGGACGCGCAATCGACGTGCCCAGCAGGTACTTGTGCTCGTAGACGCCGCCCGAGCGCACCAGCTTCCACAGGTACTGCGCAACGAATTCCTCGCGCATGTCCGCGACATGCACTTCCGAAGCGCCGGTCTTCAATGCCTTCGCTTCCAGGCCCGCCAGTTCGTCGCCGCCCTGCCCGATATCGCCGCAGACCGCGACCACCTCGCAGCCGTAGTTCTCTTTCAGCCACGGAATAATGACGGAAGTATCCAGGCCCCCCGAATAGGCCAGAGCCACTTTTTTAGGTTTGGTCATAAAGAATAAGCTATCAGTAAACTAGCCATCAGCCGTCAGCCGTCAGCTCCGGTTAGCCTGCGCATGCGGCATGCGGCGAAGCCGCGCCGCCAAAGCTGATGGCTGAAGGCTGATGGCTTCTTCTCACATCATCATCAACAGCAGCGCTTTCTGCGCATGCAGCCGGTTCTCCGCTTGATCGAAAACCGCCGAGCGCGCACTCTCCATCACGGAGTCGCTGACTTCCTCACCGCGTTTGGCGGGCAGGCAGTGCATAAACACCGCGTCCGGCCGCGCCATCGCGAATAGCGCGTCGTCCACCTGGTAACCGCGAAAATCCCTGCGCCGGATCGCGCTTTCCTGCTCCTGCCCCATGCTCGCCCATACGTCCGTGTAGACCGCGTGCGCTCCCCGGACCGCCTCCGCCGGCTCGTGGACGATGGTCAGCGACGCGCCCGAAACCGCCGCCAATCCTTCCGCCTGCGCCACAATGTCCGGGTTCGGCGAGTACCCCTCCGGACACCCCAGGGCGAAATCCATCCCCAACCGCAAGGCGCTCAGCATCAGCGAGTGCGCCACGTTATTCCCGTCGCCGATGAACGCCAGCTTGCGGCCCTGCAATTCCCCGAACCGCTCCCGAATCGTCTGCATATCCGCTAGCGCCTGGCAAGGGTGGAATAGATCGCTCAAGGCGTTGATCACCGGCGCCGACGACCATTCCGCCAGCCCGTCGATGGTCTCCTGCCGGAATACCCTCGCCACAATGCCATTCACCCAGCGGTCCAGGTTGCGCGCCACGTCCTTCAGCGGCTCGCGCACCCCGATCGGCGCCTCGAAGAACAACGCATCCCCGCCTAACTGTTTGATCGCCAGCTCGAACGTCAGCCGCGTCCGCAACGACGGCTTTTCAAACAAGAGCGCGATGGATTTGCCGGCCAGCGCCTGCCGATAATCCCCCGGCGTACGCTTGACCGCCGCCGCCAGGTCCAGCAGATATCGCAGTTCGTCGTCCGTTAGATCGAGGTCCCGAAGCAGGTCCGAAGCATGCGCTTTCATAATCCCGCGCGGGTCCAGGCCAGCAGTGATGGCGGCCACCTTGATTGAATGTTTATTCACTCTAATGAATAATCACACATTCTGCCGCTCCCTGTCAAGCTGAACCCGTCCCAGGGGAACGATAATGTCCTACCTGGGCAAAGTAGAAATGTCCTATTGATAAGGTCCGGGCTGGAGGGTGGACAAAGGACAACTACGGATGACGCAGGCCGAGCGAAAGCGGCTGGTGGCCCTGAAGGCCGGGAAGAAACTGCTCACTCAAAAGCAGGCGGCCGAGAGATCGGCGTCACGGAGCGACAGGTGCGGCGGCTCCACCGAGAATCGCATGCGCTTCGTAGTGGAGACGATCGAGGCGATGATCGCCGCGGCTGGCTCGCCAGGCAAAGTCGGCATGAAGGTCAGTCCGGGCATGAACTTTAACGACCTCCAGCATGACGACCCGATGCCGACCTATCTTGCGCTCGCGAAGGCCATTGCTCAGCATCGTCTTGCTTACCTGCACATAATGCGGGCATCGGCGCTGAAGCTGCGCTACGAGACGTCTTTCCGGGAACCCTGCTGGTTGGTGGCGGATTCCTGAAAACCGAAGCCAACCAGGTTCTGGAGGGGGGCCGCGCCGACGCGATCGTTTTCGGTTCAGCCTACCTCGCCAATCCCGATCTGGCGAGGCGTTTGGAGCGCGACGCTCCGCTCAACAACCCCGATCGTTCCACGTTCTACACACCTGGTCCCAGAGGCTACACCGACTACCCGGTGCTTGCGTAGATAGAACAGAATGGCGCCGAGTCTGGCTGGGGCGTTTAGGCGATCGTGAGCATCGCCGGGCGCTTCGAGCCTCGTGACGGGACCTTCAGACCCGGATGTTAGAATAGCCTTTCGACCAAGGAAACTCATGCTTTATCGGAAGGTTCCGAAGACCGGGGACGAGTTGTCGATTCTCGGTTTCGGCTGCATGCGGCTGCCGCTGAAGGACGGCCGCATCGACGAGGAACGCGCCACCCGGCAATTGCGGCACGCCATCGACCGCGGCGTGAACTACGTCGATACGGCCTGGCCGTATCACGGGGGCGAGAGCGAGCCCTTCGTGGGCCGCGCCCTCGCCGGGGGTTACCGGGAGCGCGTCCGGGTTGCCACCAAGCTGCCCGCCTGGCTCGTCCAGAGCCGTGCCGACATGGACCGGTACCTGGACGCGCAACTGGAGAAGCTGGCCACTTCGCGCATCGATTACTACCTGATCCATTCGCTCAACGGCCCGGCATGGGAGCGCGTGGCCGCGCTCGGCGTGGGCGAATTCCTCGACCGCGCCCGCGCCGACGGGCGTATCGGGAACGCCGGATTCTCTTTCCACGGCGCCCCGGACGAGTTTCCGCGCATCGTGGACGGTTACCCGTGGGAATTCTGCCAGATCCAGTACAACTACCTGGATGCGGAGCGGCAGGCGGGTACCGCGGGTCTGCGCTATGCGGCGTCGAAGCGGCTTGCCGTGATGGTCATGGAGCCTCTGCGCGGCGGGATGCTGGGCGGCGAGCCGCCCGCCCCGGTAGCGGCGCTGTGGCGCGAAGCCGAGCGCCCCCGCACCCCCGCCGAATGGGCTTTGCGCTGGGTCTGGGACCATCCGGAAGTCACCGTGGCGCTTTCGGGCATGAACGACGAAACGCAGATCGAGGAGAACCTCGCCACCGCCGCCGGCGTGCGCGACGGATCGCTCACTGCCGCGGAGACCGAACTGGTGGCCCGCGCCGGCGCCAAGTACCGGGAGATCATGAAGGTGGATTGCACGGGCTGCAGCTACTGCCTGCCGTGCCCTTCGGGGGTGGACATTCCGTCTTCCTTCGACGCCTTCAACGTCTGGCACACCTTCGGCAAGCCGCAGCAGGCGAACTTCTCCTATATCGTTCGGACCGCCGGCATCTTCACCGGGCAGCCCGCCTATGCCTCGCTCTGTTCGCGATGCATGGATTGCGAGGAGAAGTGCCCGCAGGGCCTTCCCATTCCCGACCTGCTCGAGCAGGTGGCCGCGCTGTTCGAAGGCGACGGTTTCCGCGAGCGCGAGGCCACGATCCGCCGCGCGCTGCAGAACTGAGGGTGGGGCGGTAATACGCAGGTTGCTTAATTGCGTTCTCCGCTGGGCGCACCAATACCATATGGTTCCGCCCCCACTGGGGGGACTTTGGGGGGATTTCACCGTCCACGGATGGGTAAATTCGGGTAAGGAGGGGTAATCAATTACTCCAGCCGCCTCCGGGCACACTCATCCTGCTGTTCGCAATCCCGAGAACGATCGTCGCTTGGAACTTCTCCGCAATCACGACCTCCGGTGGATACGTGCGGACAACCGGGGCTTCAAGAGGAAGAAGCGTCGGAAACGCCAGTTCCTCCGGCGCCGGGTCAACCCTATCGCCGAATTGAACGTCGATCTGCATGATCACGCGCGCGCCATCCAGGCTTGCGGGCGCCAGACAACCGAGGGCGGGCTCCAGGTTAACGTGACGATCAAGAACACCGGCGCGATGGACTCCGACGAGGCGCCGCAAGTTTACCTGGGCGCTCCTGCGACGATTCCAGAGGGCGTGCAGTTCCCGGTGCGGGCACTGGCCGGATTCGACCGCGTGCGCCTCAAAGCCGGCGAATCAAAAACCGTCACGCTCGGTGTGGCTCCGCGCCAACTCCAATACTGGTCGACAAAGGACCAGCAGTGGATCGCCGCTTCCGGAAAGCGCACCGTCAGCGTTGGGGGTTCTCCCGTGATCTCCGTCTGAAGCAGGACATCGATTGATTGTGGCCTCGGAGGACAATGCCGGAGCCTCACGCTCCGGCATTGTCATAGCCAAGAAAAGTTCGGGGAACTTCGACAGGCGTCTGGGGTTCGCGATTCTCGTGGCGTCGCCGATTGCCATCGGCGTCGGCAAAAGCTTCTATGATGTCAACGCGTCTCACTGACGGACTTATTGTTTTCCGACATCGCGCGTGGGCAGGTAGATGTCCTTCGCTGTCAGTCCGCATTCTTTCGCGACCCGGAGGCTATAGTCGATCTGTCCGATGGCGTCGTTGCGCTGATCCGTGCCGATAGAGAATTTCGCGCCCGCTGCTTTTGCCCGCTTGATGAAACTGGCCTTGGGGGTCTCCCATCGCGAGTTGATTTCAATCGCGATGTTGGCCTTCAGGCACGCCTGGATCAGCCGATCCATTCGTTGCGGAGTCCAGAGTTCGTCGTAGCGGTCGACCAGGCTGGCAGGCAGCATGGCGGCGTTGCACCAGATCTGGATCGGTTGCGCGAGCACCTGCAGATTGTGTTCGACGTACTTATCCATGAAATCCTGGGGGTCGTCGAACGTCGCCTTGGTGTTCCAGATCGGAACGCTCGCCCCGTTGTACGGAAAATTCAGGCCGTCGGACATGATATAGTCCAGGCGGGCTCGGTTCTCCGGTGACAGGGCTGTGATCCAGCCGCTACCAAGGTTAACCTCTAGCCCGCGCCACACAGGGAGGCCCTCGACGCTCTGAAAGAAAGCCGCCAGCGTCCTGTCGTCGGCGCGCGTGGCGGCTATGCCCAGGCGGACGCCGAGTTTCTGAGCGAGAGCCACGGCTTGCGCGGGCGTGAAGGCGCCGGCGACGTGCGCTTGAAGATCGACTCGGGGGACCGCGTCATCCGCCGCGTACAAACAGCCGACGGCAACCAAGAGAGAGGTCAACGCTTTGCGCATGGCCCAAAAGTTAGCAGGATTGGAATCCGGCCGCAAGCGTTGATACCGTCTGGTACCCGAAAGTCGCGTATTTGCAACGAGTTCAATTGGGGATGCGGTGCGCCGGAAGAGGATTACCGGCGCATGTATGATACACGGCCGCGAGCTTACGAAACGTGAAATAATGGAAATTTGCCGAATGATTGCCGGCGGCCTCGCGACGTCCGATCCCGGGCCGGCGACAGTATGCGCCGGGCAGGTTGATTAAAGGGGCGTTGTTGTCTTCACCATCTCAAAGAGACTCGAACGGGGCGGCGCCCATGCCGAACCCCGTCCTCGTTAGGGAACAGTTGAGGCGCCTTCTCGCCCACCCTCTGTTCACGAACAGCAAGCGGTACCCTGTACTGCTCGCGCATACGGTCGAGCGAGCCTTGCTTGGCAATTCAAACGGTTTGAAGGAGCGGACAATCGGCGTGGAGGCTTTCGGACGCGAGCCGAGCTATGACGTCGGGCTCGACCCTGTGGTGCGCATGACAGCCGCCGAGGTTCGGAAAAGGCTGAGCCAATATTATTACGACCCTGGCCACGCGGGGGAATTGGTCATTGAACTGCCGCTTGGATCCTACGTCCCATGCTTTCGGGAGCCGGCGAACCATCAGGAGGGCTCAGCGACGGCGGCCGTTCCCACTCACGACGTCGGAATGTCTTCTCCAGGCTCCATCACACCGACGACCCCTCCATCGGATGCTTCACGAGCACGCGTATTTTTAGGCCTCAGGGCTCGCCATTGGGCTTCGATCGCGATCGCCTTAATGATCGCCGCATTTGTCGGTTATGACGTCGGCCGCGTTAAGTTATCCAACCAGCCATCCAGTATCGAGCGTTTTTGGGAGCCATTCACAGCCAATTCAAACAGGGTTACATACTGCCTTGCCGAACCGATCCTCTCCGTCGATCATGAGCGCATTGCGGGGCAGGGCACGAACCTGAACAGCGGCGCCCTTGCCGTCTCGGATGTGGTCACTCTTGCGCGTTCCATCGTTCCGCTAGTACCCCGAAACACCGCATTTCGCGTCCTTGCCGCGTCGGAAACCGGCTTCGCGCAACTGCGTGAAGGCCCATTCGTGCTCATTGGCGCGTTCGACAATCCCTGGACGATGCGAATCACGCAAGATCTGCCAATTGGATTCGAGGTTGACGACGAGGGGCGGAAAGTGGTCGATCGCAAAAGCAAGAAATCCTGGCGGCTCCAATGGCTGATTCCCCACGCCAAGCTCGAGCGGGACTACGCCGTGGTGGCCCGAATTCACGACAAAGTTACCGGACAGCCGGTTGTTATCTTGGGGGGCATCCTAGGGGAAGGCACCGAAGCCGCAAGCGAGGTGGTTTCTAATCCCGCGTATCTGAATGCGATGCTCGAGAAAGCGCCGAGGAGTTGGAACGGTTTGAATCTGGAAGCCGTGATAGAAACTCACGTCATTGATAACCAGCCTGGCCCGCCGATGATGGTTGCCATCGAAACGTGGTAAGCCTGCTTTCCGGCCGAGGCATCCGAACGTTTATTTTCCGCCCAGGAGGTTACGGCTGCCGTCTTTTCGGGCATAAGGATTTCGCGCCGGCCGCGCACCGGCGCGCGGTTTCGGAACGGTACCGGTTCCCGCCCTACGGCAACGGCGCGTCTATTGCCCGGGTACGCGGCCTGGGGGCACAGGCTCTGGCTGTCCGGTCCGCGGCGTTTTCGGAGGTTCAGGCCTCTAAGGCAATGTATGATACACCCTTTTTCGGACCTCTAGCCGGTTTGCCAACTTGAAGACGCCTATAGGCTTAGCCAATACTCTACGAGCTATTACACGTTGAGCCTTTCCCAACGTCCGCTCACAGGTTGATTCTGTATCTATAAGCGCCCTCATGCATAACGTAGTCCCAAAGCTCGTCTGGGACAGACCAAAGCATGAGGCGAATTTGGAGACAAATGCGGAATCGCAAACGTAATTGCTATCTTCCTCTTTTGCTGATTCCAGCCGTAGGGATCTTCGGCGTGGGAGAACTTCGAGCGCAGGACACGGCGCGGCCTTGGATGAACCCCAAGCTCTCCCCAGAAGAGCGGACCGAATTAGTCCTGAAGCAGCTTACGCTTGACGAGAAACTGGCGCTCCTGCACGGGAACGGAATGGCGCACGTTCCAAACTGGCAGATGCCTCTCACGCAGTTGGCAAATGGCGGGGCCGGATACGTCGAAGGCGTTAAGCGCTTGGGCATACCGCCCCTGGTCATTTCAGATGCCGCATACGGCGTCAGGGATAGCGGCGCGAACGGAAGGTATTCCACGGCCATGCCCTCCAATTTGGGCGCCGCGTCGAGTTGGGACCCGCAGTCTGCCTGCGAATACGGCGAAGTGATCGGCCGCGAACTGCGAGCGCAAGGCTTCGATATGACCCTCGGCGGCGGCGTGAACGTCACCCGTGAGCCCAGAAACGGGCGCACATTCGAATACGCGGGCGAAGATCCCCTTCTGGCCGGCGCGATGGTCGGAAACATGATGAAGTGTGAGCAAGCCCAGCACGTCGTAGGCGACCTCAAGCACTATGCCATGAACGATCAGGAAACGGGGCGCTCCGTCGTCAATTCCATCATTTCCAAACGGGCTATGCAGGAATCCGACCTGCTTGCATTTCATATTGCGCTCGCCACGGCGACTCCCGGCGCGGTGATGTGCTCCTACAACCGGATCAACGGAGATTACGGCTGCGAGAATCTCTACACGTTGCGGGATGTGCTGAAGAAGGATTGGGCCTTCAAAGGGTTTGTGATCTCAGACTGGGGTGGGACCCACAGCACCGAAAAGGCATTTGCGGCAGGTCTCGATCAGGAACAGCCGATGGCTCAGTTCCTTGGCCCGAAGCTAAAGGAAGCAGTGGACGCCGGCAAGTTTTCGCTGGCGGATGTCGATGAACATGCCCGCAGGGTTTTGTATGCGGAATTCTCCGCTGGCGTGGTTGACGACCCGCCTCAGACCGGCGTTGTGGACGTTGAAAAGGGGCTTGAAGTCGCGCAACGGGTGGAAGAGAAAAGCATCGTCCTGTTGAAGAACAGTAATGCCGTGCTCCCGATTATCCCCTCTAAAGTCCGCAGCATCGCGGTCATCGGGGGACACGCGGATGTTGGAATGATCTCCGGCGGAGGATCGGCGCAAGTGGACCCGCCGGCCGGCAATGCCATTATGCCCCCGGGCCAAGGCGCCACGAAGTGGCAAGACCACATCTGGTTTCCGACGCCGCCGGTGAAGGCGCTCCGGGCCAAACTGCCGAATACGAAAATCGACTTCGATCCCGGAACGAACCCGCAATCCGCCGCGGCGCTGGCCAAGAGTTCCGATCTTGCCATTGTTTTCGCGTATCAGTGGGAATGCGAAGACGTAGACCTTCCGAGCCTGTCCCTTCCCGACAATCAGGACGCCTTGATCGATCAGGTCGCGGCGGCGAACCCTAACACGCTCGTCGTGCTCGAAACCGGTACTGCCGTCACCATGCCCTGGATCGATAAAGTCGCCGGGGTAGTCGAGGCGTGGTACGCAGGCAGCGCAGGCCACAAAGCATTGGCAAACGTGCTTGTCGGGGATGCAAACCCGAGCGGCAAGCTCGCCATGACTTTTCCGAAGAGCGAGAAAGACCTTCCCCATCCGGTCATCCCGGCGCTGCCGGCCCGCGGTCGAGGACAGGGCGCCGGCGCCGCGACCTCGGATTATGTCGTTCGCTACGAGGAAGGTCCCGAGGTTGGCTACAAATGGTACGAAGCGGAGCGCAAGCAGCCGTTGTTTGCGTTTGGCTTCGGGCTGTCGTACACCACCTACGCATATTCCGGTTTGACCATCGACTCTCCCGCGAAGACCGTGCGCTTCACCGTCAAGAACACCGGCAAACTGGCAGGCGCCGAAATCGCGGAAGTGTACGCGAGGCTGCCGAAAGGCGCCGACGAATCCTTCAAACGGCTGGTTGGATGGAAGCGCGTTGCGCTCGGTCCCGGTGAATCGCAGACCGTCACGGTAACGATCGATCCGCGAGTCCTTCAGACATTCGACGAAGCGAATAACCGCTGGAATCTCGCGTCGGGAGATTACGAAGTAGTGGCCGGGGCGTCGTCGGACAACACGCCCCTCGCAGGGAGTTTTCAGGTTCGGTAGAGGAGTAATCAAGAGGTTGCGTTCCGTTAGGAGGCAACCCGAGGCGGCCAAGGCTTGCCCGCGGTGAAAGGAGGGTTTTCGAGTCATGTCGGAAACCGGATTTACGAGACGGCATTTCTTTTACGGGACGCTTCTGGCGGGGGCGGTTCCGGCGGGTGGATTCGGCAGCGTGCCTTCGTTGAAGGCCGCCGGGTTCAAATCCTATAACGAGAAACTGAATATTGCGGGCATCGGCGTAGGCGGCCGCGGCGCACAGGACCTGAGCGGCCTCACCTCGGAAAACATCGTGGCGCTGTGCGACGTGGACTCCCGGCAGGCCGGCCCCACCTTCCAGCGCTTTGAGAAGGCCGAGCGATACGTCGACTTCCGCAAGATGCTGGACAAGGAAGAGAAGAACATCGATGGCTGCCTGGTGGCGGTTGCCGATCACATGCACGCCACAGTGGCCTTGGCCTGCATGGAGCGCGGAAAAGGCGTCTATTGCGAGAAGCCGCTCACCCGCACTCCATGGGAAGCGCGCCTGCTGGCGGACGCGGCGGCCAAGTATAAGGTGGCCACGCAGATGGGCAACCAGGGCTACTCTCACGAATCGCATCGCACGGCCTGCGAGATCGTTTGGAGCGGCGAAATCGGCAACGTGACAGAGGTGCACGCCGTCACCAACGCGCCAAGTTGGCCGCAAGGCCTCGCGCAGATTCCACCGCCCGAGCCGGTTCCGGAGGGCCTGGATTGGGAACTCTGGTTGGGTTGCGCGCAGGACCGGCCATACACATCGGGCGGCTGGGACAAGGACCACAAGCCCACGGGCAGCAGCAGCCCCGGCGGATTTTATCTGCCATTCAACTGGCGCGGCTTCTACAATTTCGGCACGGGCTCGCTCGGGGATTGGGGAATTCACACTCTGGGCACGTCGAATCAGGCTCTGCAATTGGGCCTGCCCATCGCCGTTGAGTGCATTCACAAAGAGCAGCCCAGCAAATTCACCTATCCGCTGCGTTCCGTGCTGCGTTACGACTTTCCGGCGCGCGGCAACATGCCGCCCGTTTCGGTCTACTGGTATGACGGCGTGCGCGGCGCCGATCTTCCCTATCTATACAAACCGAAAGGGCTGGAGAACGAGGTTCTGCTGCCGCAACCGAACAATCTGGCAGCCATGGGGCGCCCCGATTTCGGATCGATTGGCGGAGGCGGCGGTTTCGGTGGAGGTGGCGGGATGGCCGGGCGGGCTGGCGCGCAGGGCGGACGCGCGGGCGCAGCCGGAACTCCTGGACCTCCGGCCGCAGCCGGCGCGGGACAGGGCCGTGGCCAACGGGCAGGCGCCGGCGGCCAGGGCGGTCGCGGTCAAACGCCGCCCGGCGTGCTCACCGGCAGTGGCGCGATCTATGTCGGCGACAAAGGCTACATGGCCACCTGCCAGCGCGGCGAAGGCGTTTGGCTGCTGCCCGCCTCCAAGTGGGCGGACTACCGCTTGCCCGCGCCGGTTCTTCCGCGCTCGCCTGGTCATTACCGCGATTGGATCCGCGCATGCAAAGGCGGCGACCCTGCCTGCTCGAACTTCAGCATCGCCGGCCCGTTCGCCGAGTGGGTGACGCTGGGCGCCATCGCCTATCGGTATGAAGGCAAGCTGCTCTACGACGCCAAGACCGGCCGTTTCACCAATAACTCAGAGGCAAACCAGTATTTGAAGCCAGCCTTCCGCAAGGGGTGGGAGTTGAAGCTATAGGGAATGCGGCCCTGTAGTGGCGCACCGGCAATAAGGTTCTTGGGTTCGAATGTAATTGTAGGGGGAAACGAATGCAATAACGATGGCCGGCAGCCCTTGTGGCGGTAGCCGGGGTGCTTATGCTTGCTCTTACGGCATCGGCGCAACGACAAGGCGGGCTTGGTCAGGCCCCTCCAGGGGCGGCGCGGCCGCTCCGGGTCAAGGCGGTCCGGGCGGACCTGGTGGCCCGGGCGGTCAAGGCGGGCGCGGCGGCGTGAACATCACGGTCGGCAGTTCTTCGCGGAATCTCCCGTTGACGGAGACCGTCAAAATAGACGAATAAGAAAGCCTTCAGAGCTTCATCAAGAGTCGGCGGACCGTCTGGTTCTGGGCGGGGTAGATGCGCGCGGGAGAGGAGTAAAAGAACTTCGGCACTCTGCGCGCGGTCCTAAACTGCACCACGTTCAGGTTGATGAGCGCCGAATTGCGCATGATGGCGGCGTCGTGCTCGCCGGTGAAGACGTAACCGGCGCCGCCCATATCGGCGGCTGACTGATAAAGCTCGCCGGCGCCACAGACAAGAACGCGTTTGTTCATGAATGGTCCTACTCGTATTTCACGATCTTCCGGCTCATACCTCTCCGGCCCTCACGCGATCCCGCAGATGCCAGAGTTCGCGGAATGATTCGGCAATGGCCGAGCCCTTGAGGCGCGGGCTCGGTGAACTGTAGTGGATAGGGACCTCCATGATGCGCAGGTTCCTGCAAAAGACCTTGATCTCCGTTTGAAAAAAGTGAGCCCGCGAGCAGATGCCTCCCTCCAGGATCATTTCGAGCGCGCGCCGGGAGAAAAGCTCGAAGCCGCTGGTCATGTCGGTCTGCTGCGTGCCAAGCAACAGATTCGTCAGGAGCGTTCCGCCCCGGCTGACGATGTAGCGCTTCAGCGATGCGTCGGTCAGGACGCTGCCGCGCATGAAACGGCTGCCGAAAACGCAATCGTAACCTTGAGCCATGGCGTCGAAGAAGCGCGGCAGATCGTCGGGCTTGTGGCTGAAACCGGCGTCGATCTCGAGGATCCAATCGCATCCGGCAGCCAGCGCCTCGCGATAGCCGCGGACGTAAGCATCCACGACCGAGCGGTTCTCCGGCGCCCAAACCACGACAAGGCGCGGCTCCGATGCGGCGAAGACGCGCAGCAGATCGAGAGAATTGTCCTTGGTCGCTTTGTCGAGCACGGCGAAGAACTGAACGCGCGCCAACCCGTCGCATTGCGCCAGCGTCTCGCGTACGAAACGCACGGCGTCCTCGCCCTCGTTCGCCATCGGGCAGGCGATCCCAAGGCGTATCTCTTTCATAGCAACTTCTCGCGGGCCGAGAGCCATGCGCGCATGCAGTAAGCCATCTGGTGAAAGTAGCCGCGCGTGGCGTCAGTCCATATGCAGCCGCGCATATGTTCCACTCCTTCGTCAAGCGCATCGCTCAACGCAGCGTACGCTTCGGCGTATGTCGATCCCGAAAGAGGGACCTCGCGCAGCCACGGCGGCAGGTCTTCGAGGGCCATGATGCACGCCAGTTCGTTGGCGGCGTCCTTCATGTAGTTGTGGCTGTTCCGCCGGTGCTCCGTCACGGAGTTCCGAAGCGCACGGCGCCGCCAAGATGCTTGGCGCATTATCCCGACTCCGGCGTTATCCGCCTCCAAGCAGTGGACCAGGAACTCCCGCGCGGCGTCCTCCCAGGCGCCGATCTGTGGCATCGGTCGGTAGGAGTATTGCCAGGCCAGTTGCCGAATGTCGGTGATCGCATCTGCATCAAGCATGGCCACCTCCGTTTAGCGAGGAACAAATGTCGATTTCGGATAATACCGGCGAGCAGGCCCGGACTTCGACGCGGAGGAATTTGCCGTCGCGAAGGAAATCCATTTGCTGCAGCAGCTCACGGGCTGCAGGCCGACTGGCGATCTCCTCAACTGACGGGCGCCCGGGTTCTTCGCCGGACAACCGGATGGGTACCAGCGGCGTGGCCGGCAAATCGGCCGGATATCGATTGATGTCTTGTTTCAATGCCGCCTCAGTGGCTGCAACGGCAAAAGGCCTGGTTCGACGCCGCAAGCGTGCCGGCCAGGAAGGCCGTCACGGTTTCTTCCGCCAGACCGGGCGCCGTGACCACAACTTCGGAGACTCCGGCCGACTTGAGCGCCTCAGCCGCCCGCCAGCCCATGCCCGCGCAGATGACGACGTTGCATCCGGTTAACGCCGAGAGGATGCCGGCGTGGCTGTGGGACGATTCACTTTCGTTAGATCCGTGATCGCAGGCGCCTTCTTCGTGAGAATGGCACGACGGGTTTCTTATCATCTCCCGCTTTTGGATCTGCCCCTCTTCGATGTCAAAAACCAGGAAACCGGCGCTTCGTCCGAAGTGCGGGGAAACCGACGCGCCGTCGTTCGTGGGTAGTGCGATTCGCATTCGTCTCTTTCTCCCTTTTGGTTCGCTAACTCAATTGTTTGGGGCGCGCGTCCGCAGCGGCCATTACAGCCGCATGCAGGACGTGGGCTCTCTTGCTCTCGACGATCTCCCGAAACACTTCCCGCAGCCGCAAGAGCCCGAGCCGCTCGGCCATCGCCAGACGCTTCTGGTAATGCGCCAGCAGGGACTGCGCCTGGGCCAGGCACTCCTCGATCGAAGCGGCGTCGTGGCTTCTCACGCGCGGTCCCGGCCTGCAAGCGGGCGGGACCCCGCCGAGCGAGAGCATTTCGCCCGCCAGCGAAGCCGCATTGGACATCGCCGCCGCGGCGCAGAGCGCGATCTGATGCCGGAACCGGAAGTGTGGCTGCGCAACCGAATCCGCCCGGCGAATGCATTCGTCAGCCATGCCGATCTCCCGCAACACATCCGTCCTGAGAGCGGAGATCACGTACTCGATACTGGTCTTGTAACGCCATCTCATCCCGCGTAACCCCTTAACTTGCCGGAGGCGAGGGCTCCGGGCGTTTCGGCAAAGGCAGGAACACCGACCAGGCATGCGCTCGCTCGCTTCCGTCAGGCCCATTGAGCGCCGCCTCGGCTCGGACCAGGCGCTTGGTTCGCTCGACGATCCAACCCCGGACTCCGAGTTCTTCGCCGGGCCGCACGTGATGGCGGAACCGCACGCGCAGTTCCCCGGTGAGGGCTTCATAGCCCGCGGCGGTAACCGCCTTGGCCATAGCCTCATCCAGCACCGTGCCGATAATGCCGCCATGAATAATGCCCTGAAAACCCTGCCAATCTCCCGTGGGCGTCCAGATCGCGTTCGCCGATCCGTCGGGAGCCGTGTCGTATCTCAAGCGCAGCCCGTGCGGGTGGTCGGGGCCGCAGACAACGCAGACGCGCTGAGGCCGCGCGCAAAGAGGCTCTGAAACGCCGTCGTCGACCTTTGGCATCATGGAACCTGGGCCTCCTGCACGGCGGCGGCGCGAGCCTCTTTGGTGAACCGTTTCATCGATTTGCACATATGGTCCAGAACCGTGATCCACTCTTCGAGATGCTCCTCTCCCCGAGCCGTCAGTGCGTACACCCGTCTTGCAGGTCCGCCGCCTTCGACATCCCACTCGGAGATCGCACAGCCATTCTCCTCAAGCCGCCGCAGCGTCTTGTACAAAGCCGCGACTTCAATCTCGGCGTCGGTCAAGGCATAATGACGCAGATCGTTTGCGAGTTCGTACCCGTAGGAACGGCCCTTCCTCCTTAGAAGAAAAAGCAGTACGGGTTCGACGAAACGGTATACGTTGCCCATGGCGCACGAGCACGGATGTCCGTCTCCGTGGCGTAAACAAGCGCGTCGAGGCATATCGTCCAAGCTTCCGAAGGCACAGAGTAGCAGCTAGATATCTATATGTGCAACTTGCATTGAGTTGAGCAGGAGTCGGGACCACCCTGTCCCGTCATGGCAGCAGCCCGAACTATCCCGCCGCCGCGCCAATAACCAGGATGAACGCGGGATGCCAACGCAAGCCGGCCAGCGGGCAAAACGGCAGAGCGCAAAGAGCGCACCCGCGCCACGAGGTCAGGGCGCCGCGCCCCGATGGCGATAAGATAGAACCTGTATCGCCTGGTGCAGATGATCTCGATTATCCGCAATCGCGCATTGGCCGCCAATAGCCGCATGGTCCTGATGGCCGGCTTCGGCGGTCTGCTGTTGCTGATGGCCTTCGCCGAATTCGACGGCATGCAGGCTCTCACTCAGATTCAAGGGATCAACGACGAAATCCGCGAAGGTTTTCTTCGGCGGACGCGGGTGCTCGACCGCATTCGCGCCGACCTCTACGTGTCCGGCACGTACGTCCGCGACTACCTGCTGGAGCCGGAAAGCGGCAAAGCAGAAGGCCACCGCTATAGCCTGCTTGAAAGCCGCAGCGACATGGATGCGGCCCTAGGCGAATATCCGAAACTGGTGAACAGCCCGGAAGCAGGGCCATTTCAAGTACTCACGCAGGACTTGGCGTCCTATTGGAGCGTGCTCGATCCGGTTTTCGCATGGAGCGCGGCCGAACGCCGGCGCGAAGGCTATACTTTCCTGCGCGACGAGGTTTTTCCGCGCCGTACGGCGATGCTGGGGCTGGCCGACCAGATTCGCGCGCTCAACGAAGCTCAACTGAACGCCGGAAAAGTAAGGGTGGAAGCGACGTTCTCGCAGTTCCGCCGCCGCCTCACTTTGACTCTGGGACTCACTATCGGACTGGGCCTGCTGCTGGCCGCTTCGAGCATGCGGCGCATCCTGGGCCTGGAGAAACAGACGGCCGCGAACCTGGACGAGATCTTGCTGGCGCGGGAGGAACTGAAGGCGCTCTCCGCGCGGCTGGTGGAGGCCCAGGAAGAGGAACGGCGTTCGATTTCGCGGGAGTTGCACGACGAAGTGGGGCAGACGCTGACGGGAGTACTGGTGGAGATGGCCAATCTCTCCACGCTGATCCGCGATGGCAAGCTGGAAGCCGTGGCGGAAATGGCGGCCGGGATCAAACACGAGGTGGAAAACTCCATCAGCGTGGTGCGCAATATGGCGTTGCTGCTGCGTCCTTCGATGCTCGACGATCTCGGCCTGATCGCGGCGCTTGAATGGCAGGCGCGCGAGGTTTCCAAGCGCAGTGGCTTGTGGGTGAAGGTTTCGGCCGATCGGGTTTCCGAAGAGCTTCCGGAAGAGCACAAGACCTGCATTTATCGCATCGTGCAGGAAGCCCTGCACAACTGCGGGCAACACGCCAGCGCGCAGCACGTTGAAGTTGCGGTGCGGCAGGAGCCGGACCGCTTGCGCCTCTCGATCCACGACGACGGCCGCGGATTCGACGCACGCCGCCAGCGCGGCATGGGACTGCTGGGCATCGAGGAGCGAGTTAACCACCTGGGCGGCAGTTTCACCGTGGATTCGACGGCGGGATCGGGCACGTCGATCGAGGTTGTACTTCCGCTGCGTCAGCCTATGGCGCCACCGGGGGGGGAGACGGCATGAAAACCATTCGAATTCTTCTGGCCGACGATCATACGGTGGTACGCAAGGGCCTTCGCCTGCTGCTCGAAAGCCAGTCGGGCTTCCTGGTGATCGCCGACGCCGCCGATGGCCGCGAAGCCGTTGCAATGGCCGAGCAGCACATACCGGATGTCGTGGTGATGGATATCGCCATGCCGGTGCTCAACGGCATTGAGGCCGCCCGCCAGATCCCCGC
>Ga0182027_10005790_pt1 | contig 18683 bp, 22 predicted proteins | sample 712E1DmetaG_FD_121300 | JGI IMG/M metagenome (GOLD analysis project Ga0182027, IMG submission 121300) | Permafrost microbial communities from Stordalen Mire, Sweden - 712E1D metaG (Illumina Assembly) | ecosystem: Environmental > Terrestrial > Soil > Wetlands > Permafrost | place: Sweden...
CCGGTCGAAAAGCTGGAAAAAATGCCGTCGGTTGCGGCGGCAACCCAAAAGCCAAAGAATAGATTGATTGCAAAGATCGTGATTTTATCGCTTGCAATCTTATTGCTGGTTGTGGTTGGGTTCGTCGCGTGGCAAGCAAGCAAGGCGAAGAAAATGCAATCCGCGGCCAAGCCGCCGCAAGATATGGTACAAATACCCGCCGGAGAATTTATCATGGGCAGCACCGAGGAGGAGGCAATTGCCGCGTATAACCTATGCTATCAAGATGACGGGGTTAATTGTGCCAAGGATGATTTTTTTGCCGAATATCCACAGCACACGGTTAACATTGCGGAATTTTCCATTGACCGCAAGGAGGTTTCCAATTCCGATTATCAATTATTTATGCAAGTAACAAAGCGTAAGGCGCCGACTTATTGGGGCGATACGAATTTGAATGGGGCGAATCAGCCAGTTGTAGGCGTGAATTGGGATGATGCCAGTGCCTACTGTGCTTGGCTGGGTAAACGACTTTCGACCGAAGCGGAATGGGAGAAGGCGGCGCGGGGAACCGACGCAAGAATCTTTTCGTGGGGTAATGATTGGGTCGGGACAAAATTAAACCACGGCAAGGGCGGGATGCCGGGTTACGACGAATCCGACGGCTACAAATATTCCGCTCCGGTGGGCATCCAGCTTGGCGACATCAGTCCTTACGGTGTGATTGATATGAGCGGCAACGTGGAAGAATGGACCGCCGATGACGCCAAGCCCTATTCGGGCAACGACAAATATCTCGACGAAAATTACAACAAATCTTTCAAAGTGCTCCGTGGCGGCGCGTACGACTACGCCGAATGGCTGGCGCGAGTGGCCAGTCGCGCTTTCGAAGCCCCGACAAACGTAGCCAACGATGTTGGTTTCCGTTGTGCCAAGTAAAAAATAATCTCAATTTTGCCGCTTTTGACCGTAATTCGAACGAATTACGGCTGTTTTTACAATCCTATGCTAATGTTGAAAGAGACATTGAGCAGGGTTATAATTTAAGCTATATTAAACCAATAAATTCATAAAATTCATATGATTTATCAAATCCAATTTTTGGAAGATTTCGAAACAGAAAGATCAAAAAAATTAATATCCGATAGTGGATGTTCGTTTCGAGTTCGTTTGGACGATAGGGAAATAGTAAATATCGAAGATGACAGGGAAGTCAACAATGTTGTTAAAGAGGCCTTTTCTCAGCGTCTCGCTGAATTTAACGGTATTAAATACATTACATTCGCCGTCTCCGTGGGACATAAAGAAGAAAGCGAAAAAGAGCGTACAAGAAGCGGTAAAATAGAAATCGATGGTAATAAAATTATTATTAATCTCGCAAAAAAATGAACTGGTTAAAGCAAAATTGGTTTAAAATAATTATTTCTTTGGCGGTAATTATTGTTGCTGGTTCAGCGGCTTATTATTTTGTTGTTTATTTGCCTTACCGAGATCGACAATTAAGCGATCAGCAAGCTATAAAAGTTGATCAAGAAAACGCGCAAAAATGCGCCGAAGATGGACAAAAATACTTTGACGAAAATTTTGACGAATATAAGAATGGAGGGTTTACTGTAATACTCGATGGGCCATATTTCCATTTCAATAATAAAATAAAAGCATGTTTGTTGGAATATAAGTTGACGACACACGATATTCCTATAAATATTGCGCCGAACGGCGACTATCGTTTTGATGGGTATATTATCAATTTGCTTTCCAGGAATACCGAAGCTTTTGCTACAGCTTTTTGGAAAAATGGAAAATTTGCAAGCGATTCTGATGCTTCTGAATTCCAACGATTTGAAAACCAAGAAATGGATCTTATGCAAAATTGATTTAAAAAAAATATGGAACACAATTACTTAATAGAAAATAAGCTTAAAAACATTGAAGGGTTGCTACTTTTTATACTTATAGTCTTAATTTACGTTGCCATTAAACTGCATTAAAAGATGACTAAAAAACAATATATAGGATTTATGATTTTAGCTGTAGTCTTTTTAGGGGGCTTGTTTTATTGGTATTCTTTCGGGCCGAGCATTATAAAAAAAGATTGTTATAATGAGGCGGGCGAAAAAGCAATAGAATTACTAAAAACAAAATCAGAAATGCTAACGCAAGCAGGACAAACGAATGATGTATATAAAAAAGCTATAGGAAAAGACTTGTTTTTAACAGTTGATTTTGATAATGCTTATAATAATTGCTTACGGGAAAAAGGGTTATAAAAACAAGGTTAAAATAGGCTTGCTACTTCCGATAACTAAAATTACAGGAAGTAGGATTTAAGAGGATTAAATAACTAACAAAATTATGGCTAATAATGAACATGGGTGGGATATAATAAATCCATTTACCAAAAAAGAATACACCGAAATAGAAATTTTAAAATGTATAAGTGAAGACATCCACCGACTTTGGAACATAGAAAACACCTTAGGCAAAGACGCAGGACCAAATGAAACTATTGCCGCGAGGATAGAGGGCATTGAAAACTATACATACAGAACAGACATTATTTTACCTTCTATAAAAAGATTATTGATTGCGGTGGTTTGTCTTTTGTCTGGCACTTTTTTCTTGCTTCTTTGTATTATTTTTAAGTTCGTCTTAAAATAGTTTCAACCTTCGATTGCTATAATTGCAGAAAGTAAGTTTTTGGAAATAATTCAGAAAGAGTTTGGTAAATGCATATGGATGACGCACCAAAAAAGAAAACAGTTGTTTTAGGAATAGGCATTCCCGGAGCGGGCAAAACTTCTTATTTAAAACCACTGGCTGAAAAATTAGAATATAAATATGTTAGTCCGGACGATGCGGATATATTCAATGCCGCAAAACAAGCAAATGATTTTTCTATCTGGGATAAAACATTCAAAAAAATTTATAGTTATCTGCGACAAGGTTATTCTGTGATTCTTGATACGCAATTGGCAAAGTTAGAATGGAGGCGTCAAAGTATAAATCTTTTGCGTGAAAATGGCGCGAATTTTATACAAGGAATTTATTTCAAAACATCCCTTGAGGTAGCAAAAGAGAGAAATAGCCGAAGAACAAAACCTGTTCCTGAAATAGTTATTAATGCAGCTTGGCAAGAGTTGCAAAATAATCCACCAAAGACAGAGGAGGGGCTTGACGATCTAAAAATAATAATTAACAACGAAACATAAATATGGGAATTCTAAAATGGAAATTTGGGGCTGGAAAGATAAGAAAAAATTTTGTTGGGTTGGCGGTGATAATTGTTGTCCTTGTTGGCGTGGTTGCTTGGCAGGGAATAATCATTTATAAAAATCGGGGGAGGGTTGATTTTGATTTGGGGCGACAATCTTGCAATGTCGCGCGGATAAATATTTATGGGGAGTTGGTGACTTATGGGGCGGGGAGATTGGATGCGAATAGAAATGTGGAGGATAAGACTTCGGCGGATGATGTTGTTGCCGCCATTAAAAAGGCGAAGGGCGATAAATCGGTTAAAGCGATTATGCTGGCGGTGGATTCTGGCGGCGGGTCGGGGGTGGCGGCCGAGGAGATCGTTGTCGCTTTGAAAGACGCGGGCAAGCCGACTGCGGCGGTGATCCGGGATGCGGGGGATTCGGCCGCTTATTGGGCCGTTTCGGGTTGCGATCGGATTTTTGCTTCGGACAATTCCGATGTCGGATCGATTGGCATCACGATGTCGTATCTTGATAACGTCAACAAAAACCAAAGCGACGGATTAACGTACAATCAATTGAGCGTTGGGAAATTCAAGGATTCCGGCGATCCCGACAAGCCGCTTACCGAAGCGGAACGGCAATTGTTTATGCGCGATGTTAATATCGAATACAACAATTTTATCAAAGATGTGGCAACCAACCGCAATATGAGCATTGAAGCGGTGAAAAATTTAGCCGATGGTTCCACGATGCTTGGCAAACTGGCGCTGGACAGTGGCTTGATTGATCAAATCGGCGGGATTTTCGAAGCCCAAAAATATATTTCGCAAAAAATCGGGAAAGGTGCTGTTGTCTGTAATTAGAAATCGGATATACCTAAAACCCGCAGGAGTCTTGCTCCTGCGGGTTTTGCATTTCGGGTTTCTCTCGCTATGCGAGATCCCACGAAGCGGGCGAATATTAGGACATTTGAGTTTTATTCCAAGTGGGTGCGGCGGTTGAAGTCCGCGATCCTTGCTCGCAGCATGGGATGTTTTGATAGATTTGGGTCGTTTTGCAGGACGCCTTTGGCGGCGGCGCGCGAACTTTCAACCAGCTTTGTGTCGGCCAGGGAGGCCATTACCAAGTCGGGGATGCCGGATTGTTTTTGACCCATCACTTCGCCCGGGCCGCGGATGGCCAGGTCTTTTTGCGCCAGTTCAAAACCGTTGTCGCAATTGACCATGGCTTTCAGGTAGCTGGTCGGTTTGTCGCAAAACAGCAGGCAATACGATTGGTGCAATCCTCGGCCGACCCGGCCGCGGAACTGGTGCATCTGCGCCAGGCCGAACTTTTCGGCGCCTTCGATGACCATGATCGAGGCGTTGGGGATATCGATACCGACCTCGATGACCGAAGTGGAGACCAGAAGATTGGTCAAGCCATCCTTGAACGCGGCCATTATTTCCTGTTTTTCGGCGGATTTCATTTTTCCGTGCAGCATGGCTACGGACAATTCCGGAAAGATCTTTTTTGATAATTTTTCATATTCTTCCTTGACTGCCTTGACTGCTTCTTTGGAGCCGAATTGGTCAAATAAAGTTGGCAAGAGGTCTTTGTTCTCCGGTTCGATCCGCGGGCAAATAACAAAAACTTGCCGTCCGTCTTTTATTTCCTGGCGCAAAAATTCGTAAGCCGCTGCCTGTTCTTTTGGCAAAACTATCCTGGTCTCGACCTTGAGGCGGCCGGGCGGCATCTCGTCGAGCAGCGACAGATCCAGGTCGCCGTAGAGCGTTAGCGATAGCGAGCGAGGGATGGGCGTGGCGGTCATCGATAACAGGTGCGGCATGAAGTCGATTTTAGCCCCGTTAGCTTTTGCCAAGGCCGCGCGCTGGTCAACGCCGAAGTGATGTTGCTCGTCCAAAATCACCAAGGCTAGCTTATTGAATTTGACGCCTTTTTGTATCAGAGCGCTGGTGCCGATCAAAACTTTTACATCGCCCGACGCGGCTTGATTGATGACCGCGTCTTTTTTTACCTTGCCATATGACGACAGGCCGCAGGCTTTGCTGCAAAGCAGGCCGACTTCGACATTGAATGGCGCGAACAGTTTAAAAAGAGTTTCAAAATGCTGGCGCGACAAAATTTCGGTGGGCGCCATGATCGCGGTTTGCCAGCCAGCCTTAGCTGCTATTAGCGCGGCCGCCGCGGCTACCACGGTCTTGCCCGAGCCGACGTCGCCTTGCATCAAGCGGTTCATTGGGTAGCTGTGCTCCAGGTCTTGCAGTATTTGGTAGAGCGATTTTTTTTGCGCGCCAGTCAGCTCAAACGCCAGGCTTTCCAAAAATTGCTTGACCAGGTCGACGTCCATTTTGATCGGCGTGGCTTTTTCTTTGCGCAAACGCTGCCGCTCGCGCATCACCGCCAAATGGATAAAAAACAATTCTTCGAACGCCAGCCGCTTTCGGGCCGCGTCGGCCATTTCCAGTGATTCGGGGAAATGGATATGATTTAGCGCCAGCGTTAACGGCATAAATTCATAAGCGTTCAGCGCGGCAGTTGGCAGCGGGTCGGTGATAGTGCCCATTTTTTCCAACACCGGTTTTATGACAAACCGGAGCCAGCGCGAAGTGATGCCTTCGGTTTCCCAGTAAACCGGCACCAAGCGACCGGTGTGCGTCGGGCCGTTGGCGATCTCGTTTCTCGTACCCAGTTTTTCATAGGTCGGGGAAGAAAAGTAAGCCGTGCGCCCTTTGTCGGCATATTTTCCGGCAATGGCCACCAGGTCTCCGGGTTTTAATGTTGTGGAAAGGTAGGGCTGATTAAACCAGATGACTTTGGCCACGCCAGTTTCATCTTTGATCGCGGCTTCGGTGATGAACATTTTTTTCTTCCAGGTGCGGATGGTTTTTATCTTTACGATCTCGCCGTGGACGCAAGCGTTTTGGTTTAACGCCAGGTCTTTGATTTTGGAAATTTGCGACATGTCCTCATAGCGGTGGGGGAAGTGGTATAAGAGGTCGCGCACGGTCTCAATGCCGAGTTTTTTTAACTTGGCCTGGTGAAACGCGCCGACGCGCGGCAATTTATCGATTGGCGTATTAATATCCATATGCTTAGGCGGTTTCCATAAATAATACGCATACCATGCCCGCATCTTTGCCCCAGATTTTGCTTTTCCTCGGTCGCGTAATTTTTTATGTAGCTATTGCTACGCCTCAAATTCCGCTCGGTCAGAAATTCGAAATCTGAGGCAAATCTGACGGGTAATAATGGAAGCCGCCTTAACAAAATACTAGCAATTATTGATGAATTTTGCGAGTAGATTTCTTGACTTATTTAAAGATTCATTTTATCTTTGGCGCAAGCGCTTCATGGAGGGTAAGATGTCAAAAGACATAGCGGTTTTTCCAGATATCAATTTACAGGTCGATACCTTTGTTTTTGACACCAACGATAACAGGTCAGTTGTGTTGGCACGACGGACGGAGCAGGCCAAACCAAATAGCCCGACCGACTGGTTTTTCCAGACGCTACGCTTAAATTTCGATAGCATCGGGAAACAATCGCTTGCAGTCGAAAACGGCAATATAGTTATTATGGTTGCGGATCTGTTTGGCATTATTCCCGTAAAAAGATTTATTATGACTGTCGCGGCCGACCAGAGGCAGGCACTTGAATCATTAAAAAATAAATTAAACTCCGATTCCACTTTTTTTGCCTACCCCATAGAAGAGTTCGGCGAACCGGGATTCATTATTGTGGGCATTAAACATACCGTTGAAGAAAGATTATGCTTATGGGAAATGGCAAAGTTTATTACCGGCCTTGAATAAGGCTTTTTATTTTGTTCAAAAGAATGGTTTTAAGTTAAAATATTAGAATGAAAACATTATTATTTTTACCTGTATTTTTGTTCGTTTTTAGCGCTGTGTTTGTTCCGTTTTTTGGCTTCGCGCAAAATCAACAAACCGATTGGATTATTCGCGATTTTTCGTCAACGATCACGGCGAACAAGGATTCGTCGCTTTTGGTTGAGGAGCGGATTACGGCCGATGCCGACAGTTTGCCGGACAAGCACGGCATTTTTCGCGTCCTGCCGACGCAGATCAAAACCGAGGCGGGCGCCTTCAAAACTCCGGTCCAGATTATTGGTATCACCGATTTTGACGGCAAACCGCAAAAATTTTCCACGGTTAATGACAATATCAACCACACAATAACTTGGAAGATTGGCGATCCGAATGTTGCTGTCAGCGGCTTGAATTACTATAAGATTACTTATTTGGTCAAAAACGCAATTCGGTTTGGCAATCCGAATTTTGACGAGCTCTATTGGAATCTAAGCGGTAGTTACTGGCAGTTACCGATAGAAAAATTTTCCGCCAAGATCGTAATGCCAAGCGAGATTAATCCGGATAACGTAAAAATCGATTATTACACCGGATATGCCGGCAGTACGGCAAAAGACTTGGCAACTTACAATTGGTTTGGGCCGATGGGTATTGAGTTTGTCGCGACTAAAACGTTGGCGCCGGGCGAAGGGATAACCGCTTCGATCTCGGTCCCAAAAAATATTTTTATGCCGTATGCCTCAAGTTTTTGGGAGTCATATGGCAACTATTTCTGGTTTTTGATTCCGCTGGTTGTATTCATACTTTGTTATTTAATTTGGAATAAATACGGCAAAGACCCGCGCGTTGATAAAACCATTGTCCCGGAATTCGAGATCCCGGAAAACCTGACGCCGCTGGAAATGGGCATGTTGTATTCCAATGGCAGTTTTAAAAACGAATTAATAACGGCAACAATTGTTGATCTGGCGGTAAAAAAATATATAACCATCGAAGAAGTCAAAAAAACCTGGCTTTTGGGCAGCAAAGATTTTAAATTGACAAAAACCGCTTCCGATGCTGAATTTAAAAAGTTGGGTGTGCCCGAGGCTGTGGTAGCCCAGGGATTATTTGGGCTGAGCAATGAGGTTTTGCTTTCGTCGTTGAGGAAAAAGTTTTACGCCGAGATCTCTGGCATTACAAAAGCGGCGGTTAATGATTTGCAAGATAAAGAATTGATCTCCAAGAGGGGATTAACCTTAAAACCGGTATTTCTTTTTTTGGCGATGGCCGCGACCTTCGCGGCAATGGGTTTGATAGCAATCGCCAATATCATACTTTTCTCGTCGCTGGCGATTTGTGCTTTACTTTTGGCTTTTTTTGGGGTCGTGATGCCCAAGCGCACACCTAAGGGCGCGGAGTTAAATTGGCGCGTCAAGGGATTCAAGTTGTATATGGAAACGGCCGAGAAGTATCGGTCGCAATTCAACGAAAAGGAAAATATCTTCGAAAAGTTTTTGCCCTACGCGATCATGTTTGGCATTGCCAAGCTGTGGGCGCAAAAAATGGAGATGATCTACGGCAAAGAATATTTCGCGACGTATCATCCGATCTGGTATGTCGGCGCCATTGGGAATTTCAATGCCGACAGTTTCACTTCAAATTTAAACAGTTTGTCTTCCAGTATCTCGTCCAATGTTGGTACTGCTACCGGAGCGGGTGGCGGCGGATTTGCCGGTGGTGGGGGAGGCGGCGGAGGGGGTGGTGGCTGGTAATTGACAATTAATGCCAGGGGGCATAACATTATCCAAACAAAGGTTTTGTCGATAACGTAATCAAATTTATGGCAACAAATACTCAAGACGTCAATTCTTTGGTCAGTATAATTGTCATTGTCGGACTGTTAATCGCGTTTGCCGGGCCGATATTCAACGCGCTTGGCTTGTTGGGGATTTTGGCAATGATCGCGGCCGCGGCGTTTCTGCTGGTGCTGGCCGGGTTGCGAGTGGTCAACCAATATGAAAGGGGCATCATTTTGACCCTGGGGAAATATTCCGAGACGCGCAATCCGGGGCTGACCTGGGTGCTGATCGTGTTTCAGAAAATGATTAAAGTTGATATGCGCATTGATACCATCGACATTCCCAAGCAGGAAGTGATCACCAAAGACAATGTGCCTGCCGGCATCAACGCCGTGGTTTATTTTCAGGTGAAATCGGCCGACAAAGCCATTTTAAACATTCAGGACTACAAACTGGGGGTAACGCAGTATGCCCAAGCCGCTCTGCGCGACGTGGTGGGCGGGGTGGAATTGGATTCGCTTCTGTCCGAACGCGAAAAGATCTCCGATGAGACAAAAAAGATCACTGATGAGGCCACGATCAACTGGGGCGTGGATGTCATCGACATCAAGATCCAGGACATCGAATTGCCGGCGGATATGAAGCGGGTGATGGCTAAGCAAGCCGAGTCGGAGCGCGAACGCCGAGCTGTCATCATTCGCGCCGAAGGCGAGTTCCAGGCCGCGCAAAAGCTATCGCAAGCCGCCACCGTGCTGGCTTCAACGCCGGGTGGAATTTCGATGCGTACCCTGCAGACCATCGAAAAACTAAACCCCGACCCCTCCAAAACCGTGATCTTTGCCTTGCCGGTGGAAATCCTCGAAGGCTTCAAAAATCTCGCCGGCAACAGCGGCAATTCCAATAAATAAAATTTCGATTTTGCGCAAAATCGGCTCGATTTTGAGCCGATTTTATGTTAAAATAGCTCTATGGCGGCAATAAACGAATTTATCAAAAAAAGGCCCGGTTTGGTTTGGTCAACCATGCAATACGACAAACTTTCCGAAGAAGCGATCGTGGAAGCGGTTTTGAATTACGGCGATTTTGACGATGTTAATGAAATGATAAAAATACTGGGAATGAATAGTGTCGCCAGAATATTCAGAAAAGATTGCTGGAAATATCGATGTAATTATCGCCCGGAAGTCAAAAATTATTTTACATTATACTTTGATAAACATGACCCGAGAAATAAATGGTACGAAAAGATTGCCGATTTTTTACTAATGCAAATAAAGATCGAAGTAACAAAATATTAAACAGTGCCATATCAAGACAAATCGAAGAGCGACAATCAGACATTCTCACATTCTCAAGAATGTGGGAATGTTGTTTGCGGGGCGGTTTGTCTGTCGGTGGGGCGAGGAGTGGGATTGAAAATAATCATTGAAAAATCGCAGCACTATTCGTGCCCGCCCCGCGGCGAGATTCGCTCTACTGCCGGGGCGAATTAGAGTGCGGCTTGCGTTTTGTTTTAAAATCCCGCCAGTTGATTTGGTACGTATCCAAGTACGTACTAAAGTAAGTACTATCTTACCCGCTCAACCCAACCCAATTAAAAAAAATTGGCGGCATGTTACTTTTTGCCACCTTTAGGCTCGCTTGTTTTGTGGACGATAGCCAGAGTTGCCAGGTTTAGGCGTTCTCTTTCTTCCGGGTCAAGGCCCCTTTTTTCTTTTCCGTCATCGGAATCGCCCTCCCAATTTATTCGGCTTGTTTTATGTCTGATCGGCGATCCTGGCTCTCTTAATCCTTCGAATAGCACTTTTTCTGCCTTGGTAGCTTTATTGATAGTCACTCCTCCGTAGTTCAATATAGCAATTTAAATCTAGACTATTTTAATCTTGGCACAACCATTATTTTAGACAAGGAGGTATGTCGCAAGATATTAATTTAAAGTCTTTTATTCCAAATGTTTTGGAATTAATATCAATTGATTTAAATAAAATCGCAAGGTAATTAAAAAAAATGACGGCTTGATTTAGTCGTCTTAAGGCTCTGATGGCGGCGAATATTTCGTATGCCATCCTATGCCCCTTCTAAAGGCTTCATCTAGGACGAGTTCCGCTTCGATGATTTTATCCTCGTGAGATAAAACGTCATCCAAGTCTTCCCATATTGTTGCTATCAAGGCGGCGGTCAGACGATCCACGGCGGCGATTCTGGATGTGACCTTTATTTTGACCTTATTGTTGATTTGGAGTGCGGTCAAGCGAAATACTATGTGTCTTCTTTTTTTGTATTGGTACCATACTGATAGGGTCTTTTTTGTTGTGCTGATCGTTTGGCAAGTAGCAAACACATAAGGGGTTATTGCCAACTGCTGTCCATTATTTAATGTTTCCATGGCTTCGCTGGGGCGGTCTTTTGCAAGTTTTGTCAGCAAAAGATTGGGTATCATAAATTTATCTATCACAACTTCCTCCTTTCAGTCTGATTTTTTAAAGTGCGCGGCAAGTATGCCACAAAAAATGCACAGACAACGGTTTGTTAATATCAAAACGAAGTTTGCTTTTTCTTTTGTTACATATTACCTAAACCTTACCAATTTGCAAGCGTGAATCGTCTAAAATAAAAAGTGGAATTTGTTCCACTAGGGGGCTTGGGAGGTGGTTAGATCGGACCAGTCTTTGTCGTTTCGTTTGGGGTAGGTCGGTTTGGAGCCGAATATGTTGCAGAGCGGGCAATTTCCCGGAGTCGGGTTCCAGCGGTTGATCTTTTTGCTGGCGATCGGCAATATTCCGAATCGGCCGATGTTTTCAACCTCGATGTATTTCAGGGCGCCGCGGTTGACGATGGCAAAGATGTATTCCAAGATTTTTACTCCTGGTTGTCCGGTGATGACTCTGATGGCTTCGGAGACGCCGGTGGCCTCGGTGATGAAATCCTCGACCAGCATGACGGTTTTGCCGCTAATGTCGGTTGTTAGGGTAATGCGGCCGCCAACCTTTTCCATGGCGATGAATTCCGCGCCAATGATTTGGGCCACGTCCTTGGCCAGGTCGGTGGCGCCGGAAGGTACGCCGATTACGCAATCGGGTTTTGGTAAGCCAGACTGCTGCCAGAGCATCACAATTTGTCCGGCAAATATCTTGCGGATATTTTCGTGCGTCAGCAGGAACCGCGAGATAAGGAATTCGTCGGTGTGCTTTTGTGACTTGGTGATCGCATGCAACCCGGGCCGCCCGGCCCAAGCGGCATCGTAGTTGTAATGCCAGTAGGCGCCAAAGACAGCGGCGATATGCAGGATTTCTTCAAGCGTGAGTAGGCGAGTTACATCTTGCGGTCTTAAGTTGAGAAGTTCTTCCCGGTCCATTTCCAAAATATTTAAATCAATAAATTCAGCCTCCTATTGTAAATTTAATGAGCGATATCAGCCTATTTGATTTTATAAGATTTGGCTTGAAACAAGAAATTATAAACATTGTTAATAAAAAAAAGAGCTTATCCACTCTCTTGAGAAGCTGCTATGTAGGTAGCCAGTAATGGATCTCTTCTTGGTCATTTATCCTTTCGGCCGGATGATCAACAGCTCCGTGGCCCGCAGACCGTTTTTTAAAAAGTTTGTCTCTATCGGTATCAGCTTGAAATTATAGCGCCGAGATTTAAGAGATCTTATAACCAGTGGGTAGAGAGTGCGATCGCCGGTGTTTTTAGTAATGTATTCCAGCGGATAGATCCTGATCTCTCCTGTGGGTTTGAGCTGTTTTGACAGCTTATCTATCATTTTTACGAAATTCCGTTTGTTAAACTCCTGATAGAAAAGCGAGCTAACGAAAAAAATGTAGTCCAGCTGGCCCCATGGTAGCGTGTCTTGGAAAGTTCCTCGGACGAAATGGTTCCGGTAAGCCTCTCTGGCCTTCGATGCCATTAGATCGTCATCGATCCCGTACGCGAAAGTTGTAATGTTGTTCTTTAAGCAGTCGATTACGAACACTCCGTTGCCGCACCCGCAGTCGGCAACGCGCTTGCTGGTCAAATCTTGCGGTTGCAGCCGTAGACTGTAGAGATATCGGTTAAAAGTCCCGTGCGCGATCGGGACCGGAAATGACTTCGAGCCTTTGAATAACATCCCATAACCCTCCCAAATTTATAATGGACAAGGTGGCAACGATCCGCCAAACAACTTTTCCGTTCACATTTTGCTTAGGTTAGATATTAGCCGAAGAGGGAAAATTTGCAAGCGGATAAGGCTGTGTTGTAGTCTGGAGACAATATCCGTTTTCCATTTCTCTGAACACCTCGGGAGTTTTCGGTGGCCACGGATTCTTTGTAGAAGTTGCAGTTATTGGTCATTTGGAGAGGGTTACCGCGAGGACCCGGTGCCGGTTCCTCGCGGTCTTGAGCGTCATTTGCGTCCGATCTCTTCGTTTCGCAGACGGTTACCCTTTTCTACCAGTTGGCCGAGTCGCTTTGTGTCCATTTCGTATTCCTGGCCTCGGAAGATAAGCTTGATTGTTTGTTGGCGGTTTTGGTCGTTTTTTACGATGATTTCCGGGCCTTCCAGGAAATTGATTGTTCTGCCAAGGTCACCCAGGGAATCAAAACCCCGGACTGTTTCTCCGTTTTTGTTTTTGCGCAACATTACTTCTTTTAAAAACGAGGCGATGACGTAGTCGTGGGAGGAAAGGACGACGCCCCATGATTCATCCGATTTTATTCGGTTTGATTTTCTTATGGCGGCATCGACCCTGAGCGCGACCAGGGCTGCCGCTTCGACCGGGGAGTAAGTCTGGGCTTCCGGCCGGTTTTCTCCATATTTCAAATAAAAATCGATGCCGCATTTGGTGCTAAGCAGATCTTTGTCGGCGGGTACGAAGCCCTTTTTTTCCATAAATATATTTCTGACGTGGCTTTTTATCTCTTCGACGAATTCAGGCGAGCTGTGTGAGGCCAATTCAACGCGTTCCCTTATCCGCAATTTTCTTTCGGCTGGCGAGTTGGAAATGATCGCTTCAACTGTATCCCTCGTTCTGCTGGTTGGGCTGTGCTCGCCGGCGATCAGTTTCGGTTCGGTCAGTTGCCTGCCGAAATTGGCGCATTCGGCAATGCCATTTTCCGTAAGTTTAACATTGGGCGCAGTTTGGTTTGGCGGCCGTTCTCCGTGCCTAATCAGCCAAATATCAATTTCGGTATTGTATCCCTTTTCTTTTTCGAGAGCGGGTTCGATCTCGTTTTTTTCGAATTCTTGAAGATTGGGTCCGATTTCCATGGTGATTTAGCGTATTTACATAATTTTACCCGATGCGGCAAACTAAGGCAATAAAAACATAAAACCGCGACGTGGCGCGGAGATTAATTGAATTTGTATTTTATTTTTCTGAAACTATCTTGGAGCTGGTTTTTAATTCGTCGTGGCCTTTGCCGCCCTTAAGGTATAATTCGCGACGCTTAGCGTCGCGAGCAGAGAGATATGATTCGTAGTATATGGGCAACAGCGGGCGGCGAACAAAACCATCGTCATGTTTTTCAATCCTTTTCTTTAAATCGGGTGACGAGCCGGTATGGAGCCGACCATCTTTTCCACTGAACAGAATATAGACGTAGTGCGTGAAATCAATCGACGCTTAGCGTCGTAAATAAATCATTGATTAGCGTGGTGGGACGCTGAGCGTCCCTTGAACAACGCTTAGCGTTGTGCCCTCGACAGGAATCGGACCTGTAGTCACAAGGTCCGCAACCTTGTATTTTATCCATTAAACTACGAGGGCTGAATAGTAATGAGTTGATGAGTAATGAGTTAATTAGTAATTTCAGAATTATCTTATAAACTTACTTCTAACCAACCCATCAACTAATTAACGTTCTTACGGTACCATAAAACGGGCTTTGCAGCAAGGGATTGATTTTTTAAATTAATTGCGGTATCGTTTGTATGGACCCTGTAAAATGGGTTACATTGTTTGAATAAACGAATATGGAGGAGATATCGGTGGCCGCTAAAACGATTTTTAACATTGGGGGATTGGGAATTACCAATACCACGTTTTGGAGTCTCCTCATCTCAATGGGGATTTTATTTATATTCATTGGCGTATTTTCGCGCGCCAAGATCGTGCCGGGCAAGGTGCAGAATTTTTTGGAATATATTTTGGAATCGTTCTTGAATTTTGCCGATTCGATTACCATGTCGCGGACAAAAACCCTGGAGATCTTTCCGTTTGCCATGACATTATTCTTGCTGATCTGGAGTTGCAACTTGATTGAGTTGGTTCCGGGATTGGGGATGTTTTCCATTTTGCGCTCGCCCAGCTCCGATTTGAACTTTACCCTGGGATTGGCCATATTGTCGATATTTTACGTTAACGCCTTGGCTTTAAAACGCCTTGGCGTTTTTAAATATCTGGGTAAGTTTTTCAATTTCAAAAGCCCGGTGCTGTTCTACGTGGGGATTCTTGAGTTCATCGGCGAGTTTGCCCGGATAATCTCGCTGGCAATGCGGTTGTTTGGCAATTTGTTTGCGGGTGAGGTGTTGTTGATGGTGGTAAGTACCGGTATTAACTGGTCTTTGTCCTACCTTGTCCCATTGCCGTTTTTGGCGCTGGAGACTCTGGTGGGGTTTTTACAAGCGTTCATTTTCGCGACATTGATAGTGGTATTTTATTCGACCGCCGTTGAAACGGCCCATGGGTAGGACATGATTGAAGCAACCAGGTCCCAAATAATTTTGGAACCTGATGGCTGGAATCAAAAACAATGGAAAATGATCCGGGCAGCCAGTTATTCGCGGTAATGGGGTTGGGATTCGAGTTGGGGTTTATGATCGTGATCCCTTTGGTGGGATTCATGCTCTTAGGCCTATGGGCCGATAAGTCATTCCACACTTTGCCGCTGTTTACGATCATCGGATTGGTCGTGGGCTTGGTATCGTCCATTGTCGAAGTTATTAAGGTGATCCTGCCCTTTTTGGAAAAAAGGTCGTCAAAAAAATAATAAAAATAATAAAAAACATATGGATTTAGATGTAGCAAGACAGTTTGCCGCCGCCATCGCTATTGGCGTGGGAGCGGTTGGACCGGGACTGGGTATTGGTTTTATCGGCAGAGGAGCCATGGAAGCCATTGGCCGCAACCCTGAAGCATCTGGCAAGATTCAGACCAGTATGATATTGGCGATCGCCTTTACTGATGCTATCGCGATCTTCGCCTTGGTTGTCGCCCTGATCATTCGTTTTGTATAGTAAATAAATTTTCCAATTTGTTTGAAAATTTAAAATTGGAAATTGAAAATTCTAAATTTTTATAATTTGTTACACCCTGCGGTCTTGCCGCAGGGAACAAATTACGAGGATTCTCCCGCTTTGCGGGATCCCGCGAAGCGGTGACAAAGGAGGTTGCTCCCTTAGCCCCGCCTTGGCGGGGAATACATTAGGGAAATATAAGTATTTACAAAAAATTTAGCTTATGGAAGGATTAGGAATCGATTTGCGAATATTGGTCGGACAGGTCATCACTTTCTTGGTTTTGATGTATTTGCTTAAGCGGTTTGCTTATAAACCGTTCCTTTCGGTTTTGGAGAAACGCTCCAAAAATATTGAGGAAGGCGTAAAAAAGACCGAGGAAGCGGAAACTTCGCTGAAAAAGATCCGTACTTTGGCCGAGGAAATGAGCTTATCCCAGGAGAAGAGATCAAAAGAGATCGTTGCTGCCGCCGAGATCAAAGCCCAGGAAAAGGGCAAAGCGGTTTTGGCTTTGGCCGAAAAAGAAAAAACTTTAATCATCGAGAATGCCAAAAAAGCCATGGAAAAGGAGCGCGAACGCATGCAAGAGGCGCAGCAGAAGCTGACGGTTGATCTGGCGTTCGAGGTCGCTAAAAAAGCTCTTAAGGAAACAATGACCAAGGAGCAGGATAAGAAGATCATCGAAAAGCTGGCCGCCGGCATCAGGCAATGATCAGATGAAAAACAAAAAAATCATTACAACTTGGGCTAGGGCGTTGATGCAGATATTTGATGGTCAGGCCGCGGCGGACCGCCAAAAAATTTTAATGCGCGTGCAAGCGGTTTTGGCGCAAAAAAAGAAAGATTATCTTCTGCCAAAGATTTTGGAGACCGTGATCAATGATATTCAAAAGCGCGACCGGTTAGAGATCGTTTTTGCCCGCGAGCAGGATAAAGAAACCGTGGAAAAAATAAGGATCAATCTGGCCGCTGTCGGCAAGGGGAAGGAGGTTGCGGCCCGGATCGATGAAGCGATCATTGGCGGATTTGTGGCCAAGACCCGGGATTATATCATTAACGCTTCAATCAAAGATTACCTGGACCAGTTGGAGCGCCAGTACGCTGCCTAGAAAATCCGAAGTGCAAAGCTCAAATTTCAAATCAAGCCCGAAGTTCAAAAGGAATTTAATTAAGTTATTTGAGCTTCAGGTATTGATTTGACATTTGGATTTTGGAATTTGAAATTAACTGATAATCTATGGACAATATCGAACAATTTAAAAAACAACTCGAGGAACAGTCATTCGGTCCCCGGGTTGACGAGATCGGCGAAGTGGTCGAGGTGGGGGATAACGTCGTCAAGGCCTCGGGGTTGCGCAATGTCGAAAACTTCGAGGTGGTGGAATTCGAGCGTGCCGGAGTGATGGGGCTGGCGTTAAATTTGGAAGAGTACGAGACCGGTATCATCGTGCTGGGTTCTTCAATGCGCATCAAAGAGGGCGACGTCGTAAAACGCACGAAAAGGATGCTTTCCATTCCGGTGGGAGAGGAGCTGATCGGACGTGTCATCGATCCTTTGGGACGTCCTTTGGACGACAAGGGGCCGATTAAGGCTAAAACCATGTATCCGGTCGAACGTCCGGCTCCCGGAGTTATCGACCGCCAGCCGGTCGAAGAACCGCTGCACACGGGCATCCTGGCTATCGACGCGCTTATTCCCATTGGCCGCGGACAACGCGAACTGATCTTGGGCGATCGCGGTATTGGCAAGACTGCTATTGGCGTGGATATGATCATCAATCAGAAGCAGGAAAAGAACCGGCCTTATTGTATTTATGTCGCCTGCGGGCAGAAGAAATCAAAAATAAAGCGTTTGATAAAAACCTTGGAAGACCATGGCGCCATGGAATACACGATTGTGGTGGCATCGTTTGCCGACGATCCGGCCAGTTTTATGTATCTGGCGCCCTATTCGGGTTGTGCCGTGGGAGAATATTTTTGCGATAAAGGGAAGGACGCGGTGATCGTTTACGATGATTTGACCAAGCAATCGTGGGCATGGCGCGAAGTTTCGCTGGTGTTGCGCCGGCCGCCGGGAAGAGAAGCTTATCCGGGCGATATTTTTTACTTGCATTCCCGGTTGCTTGAACGGGCCGCCAGACTTTCCAAGGAAAAAGGCGGCGGATCGCTGACCGCGCTGCCGATCGTGGAAACCCAGGCCGGCGATATCTCAGGTTACATCCCGACCAATGTTATTTCCATCACTGATGGCCAAATATTTTTGGATTCGCCGTTGTTTTACAAAGGCCAGCGTCCGGCGTTAGACATTGGCCGTTCGGTGTCGCGCGTGGGATCCAAGGCGCAGTTGCCGGCAATGAAAAAACTCGCCGGAACACTAAAGCTCGATCTGGCGCAATTTCAGGAACAGGAACGATTTTCCCAATTTACCGAAGAACTCGATCCGCAGACGCGGCAAACCCTGGAGCGTGGCAAGCGCATGCGGGAATTGCTCAAGCAGGCCGATATAACGCCGCTGCCTTTCGAGAAAGAAGTGGTGGTCATCTTTTCCGGGGTGAAGGGTTATTTAGACGACATGCCGCTTGATAAGATTGCCAAGTTTAAGAGAGAGCTGCTTGCCGCCGTCGAAAGCGACGCGCCGCAGATATTTGAAAAGTTACGCGCCACCGAGAAG
>Ga0182027_10005791_pt1 | contig 18683 bp, 15 predicted proteins | sample 712E1DmetaG_FD_121300 | JGI IMG/M metagenome (GOLD analysis project Ga0182027, IMG submission 121300) | Permafrost microbial communities from Stordalen Mire, Sweden - 712E1D metaG (Illumina Assembly) | ecosystem: Environmental > Terrestrial > Soil > Wetlands > Permafrost | place: Sweden...
GCGTAATACCGTATGCTCGCCGAGCGCGTCTTTGACCGTCTCGGTATATTGCTCGCCGAAGAGCTGGGTCTCATAGCCGAAGTATTCATGCAGTCGCTGTGAGGTGAACGGCAGGAAGGGTGCAAACAAAATCTTCAGTGAGTCAATGGCTTTGAGGGCGGTGTAAACTGTTTTTCCCGCGCCGTCTTTATCCTTCTTCATTGCAGACCACGGCGCGTTCACATCCAGATACACGTTCACTGCGGTGGCGAGCTTCATTGCTTCGCCCAGGGCCGAGCGCAAATGCACGGCTTCGAGTTCCGCGCCTACGGTATCGAATCCTTTTTCGATCACGGCCATCAATTCCAGGTCGGCGGGACGAAGTGTGGACAGATCAATGTTAGGCACATATCCATTAAAATTCTTATAGCAGAAGAACAGCACGCGGTTGGCAAGGTTGCCCCAGGTTGCCACCAGCTCATTGTTGTTGCGCGCCACAAACTCCTTCCAGTCCCAATCGCTGTCCTTCATCTCCGGCATGTTAACGGTCAGATAATAGCGCAGGGCATCGGGATCGTAACGCTTCAAGGCATCCAGCCCCCATACAGCCCAATTGCGCGAGCCGCTGATCTTCTGCCCTTCGAGATTCATGAATTGGTTGGCGGGCACATCATACGGCAGGGTCAACGGGACTTCCTCGCCTGCGAAGATTTCCATAAAGGAACTGCCTGCGCCCATGAGTTCGGCAGGCCATTGGGAGGTATGGAAGAAAATATTGTCCTTGCCGATAAAATGGAACTGCTTCGCCTTGGGATTGGTCCACCACTCGCGCCATGCATCTTTTTGATCCGACAATTGACTCCATTCAATCGGCGCGGAGAGGTAGCCGATCACGGCTTCGAACCAAACGTAAATGCGCTTGCCGGCTTCCGTCCAGCCTGGGACGGGGACGGGGATGCCCCAATCGAGGTCGCGCGTAATGGAGCGCGCCTTCAGCCCCTCGGCCTCGATCTTGCGCAGCGATTCGCCGATAACGGTATCGCGCATGTGTTCCGTGCGCTCATTCAAAAACTTTTTGACATCCGGTTCGAGTTTGGAAAGGTCGAGATAGAAATGCTCCGTCTCGCGCAGTTCGAGCGCGCCGCCGGTCTTCGAGCGGGGATGGATCAGTTTCTCCGGCTCCAGCACATTGCCGCAGTTGTCGCATTGGTCGGAACGCGCCCCCTCGAAGCCGCAGATGTAGCAGGTGCCTTCCACGTAGCGGTCCGGCAGGAACTTGTTCGTCGAGGGTGAGTACCACTGCATGGATTTCTGCGTGAACATGTAGCCGTTTTTTTGCAGGGCCAGGAACATATCCTGCGAAACCTTGAAGTGATTCTCCGTGTGCGTGCTGGTGAACAGATCGTAGGTGATCCCGTAGCCTTTGAAGACTTCAAGGAAACTTTCATGGAAGCGCTTGTAGACTTCCTCCACCGGCTTGCCTTCCTGGTCGGCGCGGATGGTGACGGGTGTGCCGTGCGAGTCTGTCCCCGAGATCATCAGCACTTTGTTCCCTTTAAGTCTGTGGTAGCGCGCGACGATGTCCCCGGGCAGATGAGAACCGGTGATATTTCCGACATGGATTTCGGCGTTGGCGTAGGGCCAGGCAATGGCGATCAGGATGTTTTCGGGCATAGGTCACTCCATGAGGTCTAAAAGGTCTTGAAGTCTCACAAGTCTAACTGGTCATTTCTTTCAACGACTTGTTTGACTTTTGAGACCTGTTCGACCTTTAAGACTTGTTAGACTTTTTAGACTTGAAAAACAAAAAGGCCGTCCGCAGAACCGGGACAGCCTCTCATTTTTACAAAGGTGAAACTAGCGCTCGTCCCAAACGCGGCAATATGTCTCCATCAACATTTGCATGGACATGGTCATTGTCACCGTTGAAGTCGGGCAGGCTTTCATGGGCAATATTTTACTACAACAAATCTTTTAGGGCTGCAAAAGGCGAGTCGTTTTGTTCGGGGCGGTGGCCGCAATCGGCCATGTTCAAATCCTGTCCGCAAACGGGGCAAAGCCCTTTGCAATCCGCAGCATGTAACGGGTTGATCGGCACTTCCAGCAGGGCATATTCGCGGATCAGCGTTTCCAGGTCGATCTGCGCGTCATCGGGGATGATCAGCCCCGAGTCGCTGACCGACTTTTCGTTGAAGGCAAAAAGCTCCGTTAGATTCCAATGCAGCGGCTGGCTGAATTCCTTCAAGCAGCGCACGCATTCCAGTCTGATTTTGCCGGAAAACTTTCCCTGGATCAGCAATCCCTGCGGCGTGCGTCCGATCTCGACCAGGCCTTTGAAGTTTTGCAGTTCAAGGTCTTCGGAGAGTTGGATCTTTTGAAATTCAAAAGGAAATTCATAGTGAGCGCCGACTTCTTCATGAATAATGAAGCCGACATTGATGCGAAAGGGAAGGCGTGGATTGACCATTCGAACCTTGGTGATTTCTTGTCACTCTCCCGAAGGACTTCGGGACGATGTGGGCGCAGCGAAGTGTCTCGTTCTTACTTTGCTCAGCGTGACATGACTGTTTCTATCTATGTGCTCAATAAAGAAATATCTGCGTGGATCAAACGTTACGATCTACGATGTACTTTACCAGATTCTCCAGCCCCTCGCGTTCCGTGCTTGGATCGAAATCTGCCAGTATTTGCAGGGCGCGCCCGGCGTGATCTTTGGCCTCTTCCATCGCCTTTTTCACGGCGTCCGTTTTGCGGATCGACTCCACCAGCCTCTGCATATGATCCTGATTGCCCCAGCCGCCGTCCGCCAGTGACTTGACATCTTCGTCCTCGGGATAGGCTTCCGCATAATAAATTGCCGGTAACGTGACCAAACCATTGAGCAGGTCCGAACCCACCGGTTTACCCACCGTGGACTGTTCGCCTGTGAAATCCAGAATATCATCCACGATTTGGAAAGCGATGCCGGTTTCGTAGCCGAACTTGCGCATGGTTTCGACGGTTGCTTCGTTCGCGGGGCTGATCATGGCGGCCGCACCGCTGCACATTTCAAAAAGGGAAGCGGTCTTGGCATAGATGCGCTGGGCGTAGTTTTCCCGGTCAACCACGCCGCGTGCGGAGAACATTTGGCTCAATTCGCCGTTGACGATCACCGCCAATGTTTCTGCGAACCGTTTCATGAGCGGTAAATAGTTGGTATCTGCGGCGAGTTTGGCGGCGCGGGCAAACAGGAAATCGCCGGTCAGTACGGTTGCGGCGGGCGACCAGCGCGCATTCAAGGTTGGCATCCCGCGCCGCAGCAGCGACCCATCGATCAGGTCGTCGTGCACGAGCGTGGCGGTGTGAAGCAGTTCCAGGGCTGCGCCCAGCGTGATCAGTTTGTTCTCCGGCGCGCCGAGCATATTTCCAACCAGCAGGGTAATGGTCGGGCGGATGCGTTTGCCGCCTGCCGCCAGGATTTGTCCAAGCGCCGCGCGCAAATCCGGATGACGATCATCCGCTTGGGCTTGCAATCTCGTCTCGACGAGTTGGAGTTGGGCTTGTACAGGCGAAAGGAATGTGACGTTATTCAAACAGACTCTCCCCAGGAGAAAAGGCGCGCCGCGTTTTTGCTCGTTGCGGAGGCTACCTCCTGCGGGGTGCGGGATTTTATTTCTGCAATTTTATCAGCAATGTGGGTAACAAAGGCCGGCTCGTTCCGTTTTCCTCGCTGAGGTTCCGGCGTGAGGTACGGCGCGTCGGTTTCGATGAGCAATCGCTCCAACGGCAGACTGCCTATCACCTGACGTTTCTGCTCCGCGTTTTTATACGTGATGGGGCCGGTTACACCGATATAAAAACCGAGTTCGACCGCGCGCCTGGCTGTTTCAATAGATCCTGAAAATGAATGTAGAACTCCGGGTCGTCCTGCCAGCGCTTCATTCTTCGGCCGTAAACCGGAGACCCACTCCTCCAAAATCTTGATCAAATCCTCGGCGCATGGCCCGTGATCCGCGTCGTTCTTCTCGCGGCAGTGGATGACGACCGGCAATTCCAATTCGGCCGCCAGGGCGAGCTGCTCTTTTAGGATGGAGATCTGTTCCTCGCGCGGTGATTTGTTCCAGTAATAATCCAGGCCGATTTCTCCGACCGCAGCCACTTTTAAACTTCCTGCCGCCATTTCTCTTAACGTTGAAATCGTTTGACCGTCCCACGATTCTGCTTCATTCGGATGCACGCCCACCGCTGCATAAAGCATGGGATTTGCATCCGCCAATTTAACGACGGCCCCGCTGGAGGTCACGGTCAGGGACGGGATGAGAATGCGCCTCACATTCGCCTTCAGCGCGCGTTGGATCACCGCCTCGCGATCGGCATTGAATTGTTCCAAATCCAGGTGGCAGTGGGTATCGGTAAGCATCATGTCTTATTTTAATCCTGCAACCTTCAATCCATCCTGCAAAATGGCCTGCACCTTATCCTGATGGGTTGTTTCACAATATACGCGCATGATGGGTTCTGTGCCGCTGAAACGGATCAGCATCCAGCCGCCATCTTCGAGTTTGAATTGAAAACCATCCACGGTGACCAACTCGGTGACTTTCAGGCCGCCGATGGTTTTGGGATTGGCTTTCAGAATGGTTTCTTCACGCGTTTTCCGGTCGCCGCTGAACGGGGTATCGATGCGGTCATAGTAATGCGCGCCGACTTTCTCGAAGAGCATCTTGAGCAGTTCGGTCGGCTTCTTGCCCGTGCGCGCCATGAAGTCGAGCATATATAACCCGGCCAGGATGCCGTCACGTTCGGGAACGTTGCCGCGAAAGGCGTAGCCGCCGCTTTCCTCGCCGCCGATCATGGCGTCCGTTTCCATCATTTTGGGCGCCACATATTTGAAGCCCACGCCGGTTTCGTAGACGGGCACGTTGTAGAGCGCGCCCAGTTTATTCAGCATCGTGGTGGTCGAAAGCGTCTTGACGATGGCGCCGCGCTCGCCGCGCACTTCGAGCAAATAATAAGCCAGCAGGGCATACACGCGCAGCTGGTTGACGAATTCGCCCTTCTCATCGCCGACACCCAGCCGGTCTGCATCTCCATCGGTGACGAGCAGGACATCCGCTTTGTGATCCACTGTGGCCTTCAGGCCGACGTTGATGTTCGGCGGGATCGGCTCAGGACGCTTCATTTCCGGAAAGCTTGGGTTGCGTTCGTTATGGATTTCGATCACTTTGGTTTTTCCGCCGGCCAGCAAATTGGCGAACCATCCGCCGCCGTTGCCCCACATGGAATCGACCATCACCGTGAAACCGGCGTCTTTTAGTTTTTGGAAATCAACCAGTTTTTTGATGTGCTCGATATACGCTATCGAGGCATCGAACTTGAGGATCGAACCGTCTTTTTCTGCATCGACTTGCGCTTTGCGTTTTACGTTACTGACATCCTCGGGTATGAGCGCTTCGATCTTTTTCAAGCCTTCGGGGTCGATTGCGCCGCCGTGCTCATCCCGGACTTTGAATCCGTTATCGGTGGGGGGATTATGCGAGGCAGTGATGTTGACCGCGCCGCAGGCTTTCTTATCCACCACGGCATGGGCAATGACGGGTGTGGGCGTGGCTCCATCGGTCAGCCAGACCTTTAAACCGTTACCCGCCAGGACTTCCGCACAAGACGCCGCGAAGAATTCGCTGTCGAAGCGTTTGTCGTAACCGACGATCACCCATTGCCCCTGCTTGCCTTTCTCCAGTAGATAAGAAGCAAAACCCTGTGCCGCGCGGCGAACATTATCGAAGGTGTAATCCTCGGCGATCACCCCGCGCCAGCCGTCCGTACCGAATTTGATTGTGGTTGCCATCATGACTCCAGAAGGAATGATTTAGTGATTATAACCGCAGGGGTGCCAAACAAAAAGACTTGCCTTCAGGCAAGTCTTGAGTTGATTTTGACTTAGGGTCCCTTGACAACAAGGTTACTGAATAGTACATCGACACCGCCATCACCGCTAGATCCGACTCTAACAGTCATTCCTACCCAGCCTTTCGTATAGGTTGAGTCTTGTACCTGTGCTAGAACTTCATTGTTCAAAAGCATAGTCAAGGTATCGCCCATGCAAACACCCTCGATATGGTTGACATCGTTTTGATTAACGGTATTGGGATCCAATGTTCCTTCGATCAAGGCCTCAGGGTTATTACCGGTTGAGTCGTATTTGTAGATTCCATAGTCGCCGTTTTGATCAAACTCAAATGTGTACCAACCTATATTTGAATTTGCCCGGCACGAAATGCCAATCATGCCATCACTGGGACCGGCTGTTTCCTGTACATCCACTTCTACACTAACATTTGTATATTGGGAACGTGACCAAACTATCTGTCCATCCTTCTGCAAAAGCATATGGTACTTGCCGTTTTTGTATTCCAATGTGTAATCTTGGGTTTTTCCCCTAAACCATCCGGTGGAAGTGCTTGTAAAGTCATCTGTGAAAAGTGTCTTTGTAAACGGTACCGGTGTTGGGATGACTGGTGTGGGAACCAGTGTGGGAGTGGGAGCTGGAGCCGAGGTCGGGATAAGATTCGCGGGAGCCGCGGCCGTGTTGAATGCCTGAGTGGTTTGCTGGATGGTTGAATTGACGTTCGAGAACACGTAAAACAGAATCCCGCCCACCGCTGCCAGGATGACGCAGGTCAGAACGATGGGGAGGATGAAACTCATGGCGGTGAAGCCGATGGCAGTGCCGGCGGCCACTTTGCCGACGGTCGCCATATTTTGGAAAACCGGGTCGGGCTGGGTCGGCGGTTGCACCGGTTGCCCAAAACTATATTGCATCGGTTGAGGCTGCGGCGCATCGCGCAATTCTTCCGGCACAATCACGGAACTGCCACAATAGGCGCACTGAACTTCCTTTTCCGCTCCAGTCGTTGTGACTGTCGATCCGCAATTTGGGCATTGAAAAGTTCGAATACTTGACATTCCTGGCTCCTTCCTTTGGCGTTGGATTTCGCCAAATATAGCATACTCGGGGGACATATTCAATAGGATTATAATCACCCCATGTTAAATCAGATTTATCTCGATTACGCCGCAACCACGCCGGTGGATGCGCGCGTTCTCGATGCCATGCTGCCTTACTTCTCCGCCTCCTTTGGCAATCCTTCCTCGGTTCACCGCTACGGACAGCAGGCAGAAGCCGCCATTGAGTCCGCGCGCGAGGCGGTCGCCTCCGTATTGAATTGTCGCGCGGCGGAGATCGTCTTTACCTCCTGCGGTTCTGAATCGGATAACCTTGCTCTGCGCGGTGCAACTTTGGCGGCGCGTGAAAGGAACGGTGCGAATCGAATCCTTACATCCAGGGCCGAGCATCACGCCGTTAGTAAAACCGCCGAACAACTCGGGGAATACTTTGGCTTTGAAGTCCAATGGCTGGATGTGGACGAGCACGGCATGCTGCAGCCGCAGACGGTTGAGCGCGCACTGGATGATAAGACCGCGCTGGTTTCGGTGATGTATGCCAATAACGAGATCGGGACGATTAATCCGATCCGCGCGATCGTTGAAATTTGTCACCGGCATGGGGTCTTGTTCCACACCGATGCCGTGCAGGCCGCCGCGTATTTACCGGTTGACGTTCAAACGCTGGGACTGGATTTGCTTTCATTGGGCGGGCATAAGTTCTACGGGCCAAAAGGGGTGGGCGCCTTATATGTTCGCAAAGGCACGCCGCTGATCCCGGCCCAAACCGGAGGGGGGCAGGAACATAGCCTGCGGGCTGGAACACAGAATGTTCCTTATATTGTCGGCTTTGCGGAAGCCTTGCGGCTCGCGGAGGCGGAACGCCAGGAACGCAGCGCGCATGTAAAGCCTTTGCGTGATCGGATCATTGGAAGCGTCCTTGAAACGATCCCCGATTCCCAACTTACGGGGGATATGGAAGCGCGCCTGCCGAACCACGCCTCATTTGCCTTCAAGGACGTGGATGGCAATCTGCTTTTGACGCTGCTGGACGACGCGGGCTTTGCCTGCTCATCCGGTTCCGCCTGCAAGACGGGCAATCCCGAACCCAGTGAGGTCATGGACGCCATTGGCTTAGCGCGTGAATGGGGACTTGGCTCCCTGCGAGTGACACTTGGAAAAGACTCTTCACCTGAAGATGTTGATTTATTCCTGAATGCATTGCCGGTACTCGTTCAAAAGACCAGGGCATTAGCCACTGATAAACGCAGATGAACGCTGATGGGATGATGAACGATGGAAGTGAATGAGATCACTGAAAAAGTGATAGGCAGTCTTTTTAATGTAAGTAATACTTTGGGCGGCGGATTCCTTGAAAAGGTTTATGAAAATGCATCTGCGATTGAGATTGCCAGGACAGGATTGAGCGTAAAACAACAATTTCCTATTGAAGTTAAATATGATGGAATTATTGTAGGTCAGTTCTTTGCCGATTTTCTTTTAGCTGACCTGGTATTGGTTGAATTAAAGGCTGTTAAATTATTGGATGATATGCATACTGCCCAGTGTCTAAATTATTTACGAGCCATAGGCTTGCCTGTTTGTTTGCTTGTTAATTTTTATCGTCCAAAACTTGAGATTAAACCCATCATTGCAAACAACGCCTGGAATTCAAAATGATCCATCATCTATCTATGTTTATCTCCGTTCATCACCGGTGAATGAAATGACCAAAGTAGTGGTTGCCATGTCTGGAGGCGTCGATTCCTCGGTTGCCGCGGCCCTGCTCAAAGGGCAGGGCTATGAAGTCATCGGCATGATGCTCAGACTCTGGTCGGAGCCGGGCAGGGAGGATTCCAATCGGTGCTGCACGCCGGACGCGATGGCTTTGGCGCGTCGTGTAGCCGCAACGCTGGATATACCATTCTATGTGGTGGATGCCAAAGAGGTTTTTCGGAATACCGTTGTCAATTATTTCCTCGAAGGTTATGCGCGCGGTGAAACGCCCAACCCATGTTTGATTTGCAACCGCCAGATCCGCTGGGAGTTCCTGCTTAACCATGCGCTGGCGCTCGGCGCGGATTTTATGGCCACCGGGCATTATGTCAGGCTGCGCTCGGAATCCGGAAGTGTGAATCTGCTGCGCGCCGTGGACCGCTCGAAAGATCAATCGTATGTGTTGCATGTTTTAAATCAGGAGAAACTGAAGCGGGCTATGTTCCCCGTCGGCGATTACCCCAAGCCGGAGGTTCGCAAGATCGCCGAGTCCTTTGGGCTGCCGACCGCCTCCCGCCGCGATAGCCAGGACCTGTGTTTTCTGGCGGGCGATGATTACCGCAATTTCCTGCAGCGCCATGCTCCGGATATGCTCAAGCCGGGGCAGATCGTGAACGAGGGTGGGGAAGTCCTAGGCGAGCACAACGGGTTGGCAAATTACACCATCGGCCAGCGCAAGGGACTGGGGATATCTTCTCCCGTTCCCTTATATGTGATCACAAAAAACGCGGAGCATAATACTCTGGTGGTTGGCACACAGGCCGAACTTGGCTCGCGTGAGTTGGTGGCGAACGAGGTAAATTGGATTTCGGGCGAAACGCCTCCCCAGGCGTTTCGCGCCGAGGTCAAGATCCGTTATACTGCGAAAGAAGCCGATGCTCTGGTCCTGCCGTTGGCGGATGGACAGGTCAAGGTTCAGTTCGATGCCCCGCAGAGAGACATTACCGCCGGGCAGGCCGCCGTCTTTTATCAGGGCGACCTTTTGCTCGGCGGCGGGATCATTCAGTGAGATAATAAACAAAGTCACGTGTTATAACGCCATCGCTGACTTCTTTGCGAAGCATTTGAATCCTTGAGCCTTTTGGTTGTGCCATGCTGATCACCGTTCCATCCCTCGCGCTCGGCGTTGTGCTTGCCCTGCTGGTCGGCGCGCTGTTTCATCTCTTCCTCGGCGGCGGGCCGGGACGCTTGCTTTTGTATCTTGGCCTGGCGCTGGCCGGGTTTGCGCTTGGGCAATGGATTGGATATTTGGGGAATTGGATCTTGTTTCCGATTGGCACGCTCAATCTCGGCATGGAGCTGATCGGCAGTTTGGTGCTTTTGGTTGCAGGCTACTGGGTTAGTCTGGTAAAGATCCATCCTGATAATAACGGAAATGATGGGATATAATGCGGCGTTCGATATTTTCAACCTTGAGGCTAACTTATGTCTTCCCTGATTGATCTATTCCTGCACCTCGATAAATATATGGCCGAGGTTATTAGAAATTACGGTATGTGGACCTATGGCTTGTTGTTCTTTGTAATTTTCATGGAGACCGGCTTTGTGGTCACGCCCTTCCTGCCCGGTGATTCGATGATCTTCGCGGCCGGGACGTTCGCGGCGCTGCATGCCTTGAACGTCTGGGTGGTTTTCATCCTGTTGGCAATCGCCGCTGTGTTGGGCGATACGGCCAACTATTGGATCGGTCACTTTCTGGGGGTGCGCGCCTACAATGTCAAATGGATCAAGAAGGAATATCTGGATCGCACCCATGCGTTCTTCGAAAAGCACGGCGGCAAGACCATCTTCCTGGCGCGCTTTGTGCCCATCATCCGCACCTTCGCACCCTTTGTCGCCGGCATTGGCCGCATGCCCTATTCCTATTTCTTCGCTTACAATGTTTTCGGCGGTATTCTCTGGGTGGCCTTGTTTACGTTTGCGGGCTATTTTTTTGGCAATATCCCCTTCATCAAGGATCATTTTTCGATGGTCATTATCGCCATCATATTGATCTCGTTGATTCCGATCCTGATTGAAGCCTGGCGGGGGCGGCGCAAGGAAGAAAAAGCGGCTGTGTAAAGGGGGAATGGGGAATGGTAAATCGTAAATGGATCATGGTTCATGGATCGTGGAGGAAGATATTCGATATTCGAGGATGGAGGTTGCGGGGGCTAGGATGTTTTTAACCACGAAGGCGCGAAGGCACGAAGAAGGAAAGCTCAGGGAAATAGTCTTCATGTATGGTTACGCCACCAAGCATGAAAATGTGCTATTTTCAAGTTAGTGAACGGGGATTGGGTTTTTGGCAATATAATGACAGTTACATTATCTGACCTTATTTTATGAAACGCTGGGCGATTTTCTTCGGTCTCTTTATAGTTTTGGTGATCATCCTTGCCGATACAAGGCATCTCGGCGCTTTGGGAAAGGTTTATGATTTTCCAGGCGGCGATAAGGTGGGACATTTTGTTCTGTTTGGATTATTAAGTTTTGTGATCAACCTGAGTGTTTTCGAGGCGCGTCCGCTCGCAAACAAGAAATGGCTGGCCCTAACCACAAGTTTAATTGTCGCCTTGTTCGTGGGCCTCGAAGAATATTCACAGCGCTTTTTCCCGGTACGCAGTTCAGATATTTTTGATTTTCTCGCCAGTTGTGCAGGGATTGCCTTCTTCGCCTGGCTGGCGGTTAAATTAAAAACCTTAAATAAAAAATCCTAAGGGTCTACGAGACCCTTAGGATTTGAGGATTTTGAATGGGAATGTTTAGGGCATTAACTGCAAGTGCCCTTCGGTCTGTTGGATAACCGTTCCTTGATCCCACAGCATGGGGTAATACTGGATCGCCGCCCACATTGTTGACATATCATCATAATGCTTGTTATACGCGTGACCCGATTCGCCGGTGGTGTGAACCGTCAGTGAATTGCTGAGGTTGCTCAAGTCCACGATCATGCGCATGGAAGGCAGCTCGGTCACGGCGTAATCCTGGCCGACATTGGCCCAGGCCGTGGCGTTGACGAGGTTGCTTCCGCCGCTGACCGGGAAGGGACCGCGGTTGAACAGTGAATCGATCAAGCTGATCCCGGTTTGTCCCAGGGTCTGGTTTTGGAAGGTGGCCGTGTGCATCTGTCCCCAACTCCACTTCGACATATCGCTTCCGTATTTTCCGGTCATTTCACTGACCGCCTGGCCCCACGCCTTCTTGAGGATGTCGTTGCGCGTCTCGACCACATTGGTGGTGGTCTTATCATCCCAAAACGCATCGCTGGGATTCTTGGCGAGGTTGCGCATGACCTCGTTCCAGTTTGAGCCATCATCGGGCCAGTATTTTTTGGGCAGGTCGTCATCAAAGGTGTCCGATAGCAAATGGCCCCAGAACGATTCGAAGATGGCGGCCGGGGCGGAATCGGATTTGGCTTGATAATCCCAATTCTTGAGCAGGTTGAGCGCGGAGGCCTCGTTGCCGCTGAATTGTCCGCTCATTTGCTGCAGCAGCGGCGTGAACACCTCGGCGTTGGAGTCGTAATCATCGCCCTGCATCTTTTTGATGTAGGCGATGTCTATCTTGCCGGGCGCATTCTTGATCAGATTGGTGATGCGGTTGGCGCGGAAGCCGTAATTCCAATCGGCGGTGATGAAATACGGATAGCTATTCGGCGCAACCTGGTTGTTGGCGGTGACGATATAACCGTCGCTTGGATTGAAGGTATAGGGCAGTTTGTCGAACGGAATATAACCCGTCCAATCATATTGACCGGTCCAGCCGGGGACCGGATAACGCCCGTCGCCGCTCTTGCGGATCGGGACATCGCCCGGCATTTGATAACCGATGTCCCCGGAGGTATCTGCATATATCAGGTTTTGTGCGGGCACATGGAAATTCCTGGCGGCATTGCGGAAGTCGTCCCAGTTCTGCGCCTTGTCGAAACCCCAGATCGCTTCGAACGGGGTGGAGGGTGTAAGCGCCGTCCAGGCCAGCGCGATCACATAATGATCGGGCAGGAAGACCCCTGAATTATCCTTGAAAGGGACAAAGTCCGGGGCTTTATCGGTGTTCGTATCTTTCAGCGGGCCGTAGGTATCCGAGATCACGGGACCGTGCTGCGTGGAACGGACGGTGATGGTGACCGGACTGCCTCCGACCACATTGAGGGTTTCGGTGTGTGTCTGGAAGTCCACCCATTGCCCGTTGACTTCGTATTGATTCGGGTTATCAGGATTCACTTTTTCGATGAACAGGTCCATCACATCCGGGCCGGTGTTGGTAAAGCCCCAGGCGATCTTGTCGGTGTGCCCGATAACGATACCCGGCACGCCTGCGAACGAGAACCCGGCCATTTCATACGGGCATTGATCGCTCTTCGGCATACAGTGCATATCCATTTGATACCAAATGGAAGGCATCTGGATCCCGAGGTGCGGATCGTTGGCGAGGATGGGCATACCGGTGGTGGTCAGCGCGCCGGAGACCGCCCAAGAGTTGGAACCGATCCCATCGTTGGCGGGGCCTAAGGCCGAGTTGAGCAGGGTTGTATTATGTTCAAGCGCGGCCAGCGTCGCATCAGGCATTTGAAATTGGGCGGCAGTCTGTTCCGTCGTTGAAGAGGCGGAGGTTCCATTTCCGATCTGGTTGACGATCACGGGATGATCGGCAGGATAAGGCGGGAAGAGTTCGTCAATCTGCTGGGGCGTAAGCGTCTTAAGCAGGACGGCGCGCTCGATCTCCTCATCCATGTTGCCGCGCAGATCCCAGGCCATGGCCTTGCCCCAGGTCAGGCTGTTGACCGGTGTCCAGGGCTGGATCTTATATGAGGGGCTGAGCAGTTTCAAGACGGCATATTCAAGGCTCAAGGCCGTGCCGTCATGATCCTTGAGATAGGCATTGACGCCATCCGTATAGGCTTGCAGGATGGATCGGGGTTCGGGGCTTAGACCATCCCATTCGGCCTGCGCAGTTTCCTTCCAGCCCAGCGTGCGCAGGAACGCATCGGTCTCCACCTGGCCGCTGCCGAACATCTCAGACAGCGAACCGGAACCGATATGACGCCAGGCGTCCATCTGCCAGAAGCGATCCTGTGCCTGGACATAGCCTTGCGCGAAGAACAGATCGTGCGAGGTGCTGGCGTAAACGTGCGGGATGCCTATCTTATCTCGGTACACATCCACCGCCGCGTTGAGTCCCGGCACGTGGAGCGCGCCGTCAATCTGTGGGAAGGACTGCGGTGCGACGGTATTCGGCAGGTAACTCTTGAAATAGAATAACCCGCCCGCACCCAGCAGAAGGGCGATCACGACCACCCCAATTAATAAACGGCCGAGAACACGGCCCAGTTTTTTCATGGCTCCTCCAAGGCGACATCGTACTCGCAGAGTAAAAATTTTGACGATTATACAACACGGGCTTAAACGAAAAGAGACGCTTGAATGAACTTCTCATGGTTTTCTCAAGATAAAGAACGAACCGCGAAGCTCGCCAAGATCGCGAAGAAAAACCAAGAATCTTAGCGAACTTTGCGGGCTTCGCGTTAAAAAATACCAAAGCATAGATTCGCGATGGACTTTGAGGAGAGCATGAAGAACGTCTCTGCTGTGATCGGTGCATAAGCACGATCAGTGAACAGTCCGCTGCAAATGCTCGCGCAGGTTAGCAAAAGTAACAGCATAAGCATAATATGATAAATATGGTCAAGATTATTTAGATTACAAATCAATCCCCGTGAGCGCGGAATTGTTTCTGAGGAACAAAAAGAGGAACAATTCAGCTTTCTGCGGCAAATCTCAAAAGGCGAGGGTAAAAACCAAGTATTGCGTGCATTGCCATCATGAAGACCGCCGTATTTTTCTTCAAGTATCTTCCCTTATTATAAAACAAATGTGCCAGTTAAGGTCGTCAAACTGTTTAGGTGAACATGGCTTTACCAATGTCGGAAAATCCTTAACGCGAATTATGCGAATTTACGAATGCCGCGAATAACCCATGGAAAATCGCGGGAACGTTTACCTGACAGGCTCAAGATTGGGCAAAAGGCAAGCCGCTGATCCTTATCAATGGGGAGGAGTTCTTGAGTACCTGGAAAAAAGAGATCGGCGAGGGCAGTTGACACAACCAAACGTATTCAGGCTCTCAAATCCAGGCGCTCCTGCATTTTTTACCGGCTCGATGAATAGGTAGCGATAAACATTTGTTTGATCAAAGTTGCATTTGGTTTCAGGCATACGTTGATATTTGGTTCTCCCGTTGCTACGACCGCGGTCTGGCCGGAATGGTCTCCTTCACCTGTGACAACTTCCAAATGGAGAGGTTGAAAATCGCATAGATCAGGATAAAGCATGATCCCGGAAGCCAGCATGTCCCAGATATAGAAATCCTGTTTTCCCGTGGAATCCATCAAACCGTCATAGATATCGGCGGCAAAGTTGGCAATTCTCCCGCCCGTGCGCCACTGGCTGGTATCCTGCTTGTTGATCTTCACCTGGTTGGTGGCGTCCAAGGGAATGAGATACATCTTCAAACCCGAATCGAAGACCTCCTTGGCTGCCTGTGGATCTGAATATGGGTTCCAATCCGCGTACGTGTTGGGGGAATCGGGATAAAAATCGTGGACATTCCCCGGTACGTAGACTGCGCCGCCCATCATATAGAGCGCGGCAATATTTCCGCGAATCTCCGGCGCTTTTCGCAGGGCAAGGGCCAGGTTGGTGAAGGGACCGCTGAAAAAGAGGGTGACCGGCTGTGGAGATTGCTTTACGACGGATATGATCAGGTCGGCATCATTCTGAACCGGATAGGTTTTATTTGGATTCGGTATCGGCCAGCCCCAAAAGTTATCGGCAGCCTGACGAACCCCTTCCGGAAAAGTATTAGAGCCGGAAAGTGGACCATCAATACCAACCCCCAGCGGGATTTTAGGAAACCCAAAGTTATCCAGCATCCGGCCGATATGCTGAATGTAAGGAGCGGGGTGTGCTTCGCCGTATGTGATGCCGGCTGCCTTCACATCCACAGAAGGTTGAGTGAGTAAGAATAGCAGGGCAGAGGTCCCATCCGGACTGCCATCATCATCGTCGAACAAAGGTATCCTCGCAGCCATTTCATGAGTGGCGGCGCTATCGAGGTGAACCAGTTTCCCAAGGGTTTCACCGTAGGCTCCCTGGCTGGTATATTGCAGGCTGCCATCCGGCAATAATTGAAGAAAATCCCGTCCTTCACCGCTGCAGGAGGCTGTTTTGTCCCCGGCTTGGAATTCATATCTCCCACCGGTCTCGCCAACCAGGCTGAATGTTCCCGCACAGACCTGACTCAGATCATATATCCCGCAGGTTTCTCCGACCTGACAGGATTTTTTGAGGATGATGGTTATTTGCATTTCGGTGGTGCCGTTCTTTGAACTGCCAGCCCATATCCCGGAAAGGGGAAAAGCGGTGGGCAGTGTTTGAGTCTGGGTTGGCGCTTGTGTAGCGACAACCGGTTGCGGAGCGGGCGTGGGAGGTTCGGCGGATGAGCGACATCCGGTTAGAAAGGAAACCAGTATGAGACAAGCGAAAGATAAGGCGATGCTCAGGCTTTTGCGAAGTGGTCGTGTATAAAACATCAGATTCTCCTGGAATGAATTGGAAAAACGGAAGAATGCACTACCGCATTCCACGTTTGAACATACGTTCACGGATGCTACCCACATCCAGTATATAACAATAATCTTGCCCTTACAAATGCACTAATCTTCTTTCAACTTACCCGCTGTATGTTCGTATACACATTGAATCGATTGCGCCGCGCATAACCGATCAGGGTGATGCCATAACGTTCCGCCATCTCAATCGAAAGCGAACTTGGCGAGGTGCGTGAGATCACGATCGGCGCTCCCAGGCGCGCGGCCTTCTGCAGCATCTCGGAACTGATGCGCCCGGTCGAGATCAGGATGCGCGTTTCCGGCCATATATCCTTCATCAAACACAAGCCGGAAATTTTATCAAGTGTATTGTGGCGGCCAATATCTTCTGCTGAAAGCAAAACTCTTTCTCCATCGCTCAAAGCCGAAGTGTGGACACCTCCGGTCTCACGATAAAGTTTCTGTGATTCAAATAGCATCTCCACCAGATTGCCAATCGCCTCTGGCTGGAATTTGGGCCGGTCACCGTTAAACGAAACATTTGGGCGCGCCAGCAAGTCTACAGCCGTGACGCCGCCCGTGCAACCCGAGGTCCTGCGCCAGGATTTGGGCTGTTCCGCCTCATGCTTGAGCCATACATCCACGTTATCGCCGTGCTCGCAGACGCGCACCTCCGCCACCTCGTTCCACTGCGCGATAATGCCCTCATTAAATAGAAAGCCGACTGCCATGGCTTCCAGCTCAACCGGTGTGCACATAAATGTCAGCCAGACTGCGCCGTTGACGGTCAACGAGACCGGCGCTTCGACGATGGTCTCGGCGTCGTGAGATTCCCATTTCTGAAATTCAAATCGTTCGTAGTGAATGGATTTTTGTGGGGTGATCATAGGCTTCACCTATAAGTTTATTTGACCGGCAAATTGGTTTTATGTGCCGACTTGCGATGCGCGGCATAAAATCGTTTGGGATCGGATTGGAACGCGCCGAGGCAGGATTCGGTGCAAAAGTAAATCGTGCGCCCGCGGTATTCAGCCCGTGGAAAATACTGCGGATCGGTATGATGGAAGATCCGCCCGCAGAGGGTCACAAAATGCGGTGAGCGAATCTGAATGAGTTTTGGCTTATCCATGTTTTATTAATTGTACTTCCATATTTCTCAGGAATGTCATTGCGAGCCCGGAGGGCGAAGCAATCTCCTCTTGGATGGGTGGGATTACTTCATAGTGGAATTTCTCGCCCGGAAAGTATATTAATTTGACGCCAGCCGCCCGACAATTTTTACGCAGTGATGGAGAAAGACTTCTTCTTTATGCGGTGCATCGGGGAATTCCGAGGTTAAATCCTGGCCGGGGAAGTGCAGCAACTCGTGCAGATCGGATCGCCACTTGGGACAATCCGTCACATCATAGACAATACCGTTGTAGGCAATATATTTGCGTGTGCCGCGTTCGCCGTTGTTGCGGCAAAGTTCTTGTTCAGTGAAGAGAGCATCAGGAATGTTCACGGGATGATTATATGAGGTGTTGCGAATCAGTTAAGAAAAATCTCCTGATGGGTGTCAGGAGATTTGAGCGCCTAACGGTTTACGTAAGCCCTGTGTGTTCTTCACAGGGTAGTGGCAGGTGGGCGGGTGTGGACAATGCTTGACAGCAGAGAAAAATTCGAAGCCCCGCTTCGCGGAAATGCTTGCCGTAGGTGCCGCAGATTGGGCGAGTGAGCTTCAGGCGAACATCGCCCAGCCCAAGGCATGAGCACTGGGCAATCCCACGCGTCCAGTGCGCGCTTTGTTAGGCGTTTTATGGAATTAATTGAGTTCGGTCAGTATTTCTTCAACAGTGCGTTTTGCCATAGTGACAAATTCTGGGTTTGTTTGGGGATAATATGGAATGATCATCAATGCTTGGTGTAATGCATAACCACGCGCTCGATTCCAAGTATCATCATCCACGCCCAATGCCTGTCGGAATATCTCGCGTCCGACTTTGGTGAAGACGCTCCATGCGGGAACCACATCGGCAGCGGGATCGCCGATACCGACTCCGCCAAAGTCAATGACAGCGCAGAGACGACCATCCTGAACAAGCAAATTAGACTTCAGTAAGTCTCCATGTATCCAGACAGGTTTTTCATCCCACGGAGGTGTTTCAAGTGAACGTTTCCACGCCATTGACGCCATTTCGGTGTCTATCACACCCTGAGCAGATTCAATTGCGGAACGCGTTTCCGTGTCAAGTTCAATTAGTGGTCGCCGGCCACCGCGAGGTGCTCCTAGCCCATTTATACTTCGTAACGGCATTGGTGCATGAAAGATTGACAAAAAGGGCGTGACCGAGTAATTTTAGTTTATGCCTAAACAAAAGCATACCCAGCCACGCCCGAAGACATTATACCGTGTGAAGAACTGGTCGGCCTA
>Ga0182027_10005792_pt1 | contig 18682 bp, 12 predicted proteins | sample 712E1DmetaG_FD_121300 | JGI IMG/M metagenome (GOLD analysis project Ga0182027, IMG submission 121300) | Permafrost microbial communities from Stordalen Mire, Sweden - 712E1D metaG (Illumina Assembly) | ecosystem: Environmental > Terrestrial > Soil > Wetlands > Permafrost | place: Sweden...
AGGCGCGGTGCTCGGCGTGAAGCTGAAACATCTGGCGAAATGGACGGCGGAACGCCGCCGCGTGGCGCATCGCTACCATGAACTGCTGGCGGACACACCGCTGCAACTGCCGCGCGAGGCCGCCTGGGCCGAAAGCGCGTATCATCTCTATGTGGTGCGCCATCCGCGCCGCGACGACCTTAAAAAACATCTCGAAGCCAACGGCATCGGTTGCGCGCTACACTATCCAGTGCCGCTGCATTTGCAAAAGTGTTATGCCAGTCTCGGCCACCAGCCCGGCGATTTCCCCGTTGCCGAAAAAGCCGCGCGCGAGGTTTTGAGCCTGCCGATTTACCCCGAATTGACCGATGCGCAAATTCAGCGCGTCGCGGAAGTCATCAAGGGATTTTTTAAAAGTTAGTCTGTCACACGTATCATCCATGAAGACCACCAAACCCAAAGATAGCGCCACCAGCCGCTGGCTCTCGTTCCGGCCCGAAATCAAAGTTCTCGACTGCACCATCCGCGACGGCGGCCTGATGAACAACCACCACTTCGACGATAAAATCGTGAAGACGGTTTATGACACCTGCGTTGCGGCGGGCATTGATTACATGGAGCTCGGCTACAAGGCGTCGCGCAAAGGCATCAAGGCCGGCGAGCATGGCTACTGGAAATACTGCGTCGAGGATGACCTCCGCCGCATTGTCGGCGACAACCCAACCGACCTCAAGCTCACCGTGATGGCTGACGCCGAGCGTTGCGATTACCATGAAGACATCCTGCCGAAAAAGGACAGCGTCCTGGACATGATCCGCGTGGCGACCTACATCAACCAGATTCCGACCGCACTCGACATGGTCAAGGACGCGCATGACAAGGGCTACGAGGCGACGGTGAATCTCATGGCTGTTTCCGCCGTGCCGGAACGCGAGCTGGATGAAGGATTGGAAATGCTTGCCAAGTCCGAAGCCAAGGCGATTTACGTTGTGGACAGCTTTGGCTCCCTTTACAGCGAACGGGTGCATTACCTGGTGAAAAAATATATGCACTTCTGCAAGGCGTCGGGCAAGGAAGTGGGCGTGCACATGCACAACAACATGCAGCTCGCCTACGCCAACACCATTGAAGGCATCATCGAAGGCGCGAATTTCCTCGACGCCACCATGGCCGGTCTGGGCCGCGGCGCGGGCAATTGTCCAATGGAACTGCTCCTCGCATTCCTGCACAACCCGAAATACCAACTGCGTCCCGTGCTTGGCTGCGTGCAAAACCACATCGAACCGATGCGTACAAAACTGTTGTGGGGCTATGACCTGCCGTATCTGCTCACCGGCATGTTGAACCAGCATCCACGCACCGCCATCAAGTTCAAGGAAGCTGAACTGAAGGGCGAAAAGGGCGATATCCTCAAATTCCACGACACCGTCACGGATCAGGAATAAAAACGATTCTCATCCCGGCAAAAAAGTTTTGTTTGAAACTTTGTGTCTTGGTGTCTTGGCGGTGAAAAGTTAAACTGCCTTCATGTCACACGCGGACTTTGTCCATCTTCATCTGCACACCGAGTATTCGTTGCTCGATGGCGCTTGTCGTTTGGACAAACTCGTGGACAAGGCGCACGAATTGAAATTCCCCGCGCTCGCCATCACCGACCACGGTGTGCTTTACGGTGCAATCGATTTTTACCAGGCGGCGCGCGAAAAGGGCATCAAGCCCATCATCGGTTGCGAAGTTTATGTCGCGCTCGACAGCCGGCTGGAGAAAAAAAGGAGCGACGGTGAAAAATATCGTCATCTCGGCCTGCTGGCGAAAGATCTGACCGGCTACAAAAATCTCATCCAACTCACCACCGAGGCGCACCTCACCGGTTTTTATTCCAAGCCGCGCATCGACAAGGAACTGCTCGCCGCACATAAGGAAGGCTTGATTGCAATGTCCGGCTGCCTCGCCAGCGAGATTCCTGATTTGATTCAAAAGGATCAACTGGACAAGGCGCGCGCCACGATTGACTGGTTCAAGCAAACGCTCGGCGCGGAGAATTTTTATCTCGAACTGCAAAATCATGGCATTGCGGAACAGGCCAAGGTCAACAAGCATTTGATCCAGTGGGCGAAGGAATTCGGCCTCAAGCTGGTCGCGACGAACGACGTTCATTACATCAATAAAAGCGATTCCCACGCCCATGATTGCCTGATTTGCATCGGCAAACAGACTCAACTCGCCGAGATGAAACGAATGCGTTATGAGCCGGAGCAGTTTTATCTGCGGTCGGCGGAGGAAATGAAGGCGCGCTTCGCGGAGACACCCGACGCGGTGAAAAACACGCTGGAAATCGCCGAGCAATGCAACGTCGAAATCGAGTTCGGCAAATTGCATTATCCGGTTTTCCATCCACCGGAGCATTTCACGCGTGAAGGTTATTTGCGCAAGCTGGTTGCGGAAGGATTGTTCCGCCGTTACACGATTCACGCAAAAGTCGAGGGGAAGGAATTCGTTGTCGACGGCATTGACGATCCAACGCGGCTGCCAGCTTATCAAGGTTCTGCCAGCGGTACATTGAAAGACCCTTCTGTCGCCGACGCCGTCAAGGTCGTGATGGACCGTCTGAAACGCGAACTCACGGTCATTGAAAAGACCGGGTTCATCAGCTATTTCCTTATCGTCGGTGATTTCATCCGTTACGGTCATGAGCACGGCATTGCTTGTGTGGCGCGCGGCTCGGCGGCTGGTTCGATTGTCACTTACCTGCTGGAAATTTCGAACGTTGACCCAATCCGCTACGGCCTGTTGTTCGAGCGCTTCTTGAATCCAGAGCGCATCAGTCCGCCGGATATTGACATTGATTTCGCCGACGACCGGCGTGCTGATGTCATTGAATACGTCCGCGAGAAATACGGGCGCGACTCCGTGGCGCAAATCATCACCTTTGGCACGATGGGCGCAAAGAGTGTTGTGCGCGACGTGGGGCGCGTGATGGGTTTGAGCTATGGCGACTGTGACCGGCTGGCAAAAATGATTCCGTTCGATCTGAAAATGGATTTGACGAAGGCGCTCAAGCAATCGCCGGAATTCAAGGAAGCCTATCAAACCGAGAAAGTCACCCGTGAACTCATCGATACCGCGCTCATCCTGGAAGACATCACACGCAACGCCTCTGTCCACGCCGCGGGCGTCGTCATCGGCGACCAGCCGCTCGTGAATTTGCTGCCGCTCAAACAGGACGACAGCGGCACGCTGGTCACGCAATACGCCATGAATCCCGTCGGCGACCTCGGCTTGTTGAAAATGGATTTTCTCGGCCTGAAGACGCTCACTGTCATCCGCAACACGTGCGAAATGGTCAAGCGCACGCATAACGTCGAAGTGCCGATTGACCATTTGCCGCTTGACGATGCGAAGACTTACGACTTGCTCAACAAGGCTGAAACGCTCGGTGTGTTTCAATTGGAATCCGGCGGGATGCGCGATTTGTGCCGCAAATTTCAAATCAGCTCCATCGAACACATCACCGCGCTGGTCGCGCTTTACCGGCCAGGCCCGATGGAGCTCATTCCTGAATTCATCAAGCGCCGCGACGGCGAAATGGAAATCAGATACGAACATCCGTTGCTTGAACCAATTGCGCGAGAGACCTACGGCATTTTGATTTACCAGGAACAGGTCATGCAGGCGGCGCAAGTGCTGGCGGGTTACACGCTCGGCGGCGCGGATTTGCTGCGGCGCGCCATGGGCAAAAAGAAGCCGCAGGAAATGGCCAAACAACGCGAAATTTTCGTGAAGGGTTGCGCAAAGGTGAACAACATTCCCGCGCCCAAAGCGAACCAGATTTTTGATTTGCTGGAAAAATTCGCGGGCTACGGCTTCAATAAATCGCACGCCGCCGCCTACGCCATCGTCGCCTATCAAACCGCCTATCTGAAGGCGAATTACCCGGTGGAATTTCTGTGCGCCATGATGACGAACGACATGGCCGACACCGCCAAGTTGAGCCAATACATTAGTGAAGCCCGCGAGTTCGGCATCGAAGTTTTGCAACCGGATGTCAACGAAAGCCAGGTTTATTTCGCGCCGGCGCGCGACGGCAAGGCCATTCGCTTCGGCCTCGCCGCCATCAAAGGCGTGGGCGAAGTCGCGGTGGAAACCATTTTGAAGGCGCGGAACGAAGGCGGAAAATTCAAATCCCTCTCCGATTTATGCGAACGCGTGGATGGCCGCACGGTCAACCGGAAAATTCTGGAGGCGCTTATCAAATCCGGCGCATGCGATTGTTTCGGCCAGACCCGCGCGACATTGCTTGTGCAAATCGAACGCACACTGGCCCGCGCCGCGAGCATCCTTTCCGACAAGCAGAAGGGGCAAAGCTCCCTCTTCGGAGCGCTCGAAGAAAAAGCCCAGTCGATGCCCGATTCCATCAGCAACCTCCCCGAATGGCCGCAGCACGAACTGCTTGCGCACGAAAAGGAGCTGCTGGGTTTTTACGTCACCGGCCATCCGCTTACACCCTACGCGCCGATTCTCGAAAAATACGCCCTGACAAACACGGTGAAGCTTGCCGAGCTTCCGAGCCGCAGCCTGACGCGCATCGGCGGACTTATTGCCGCGGTGCAAAACGGCGTCTCAAAAAAAAGCGGCAAGCCGTATTCAATCATTACGCTCGAAGACCTTGAGGGTTCGGTCCAAATGCTCTGCATAAACGAGAATTACGACAAATACCGTGACCTCTTGAAGCTGGGTAAAGCCATTTTTGTCATTGGCGAGGTCAATACCGGAGATGAACGCCCGAAAATTTTCCCGCAGGAAATTTTATCGCTGGAGGACGCGCCGAAAAGATTCACCAAGCAGGTTCATCTACGTTTGCACACGGCGCACTTGAAACCGGAGCAACTGAACTCGGCACGCGAACTCGTCGCCGCCCATCCCGGCAAATGTCCTTTGCTCCTGTGTTTTATGCGACCGGGTGGGGAAGTTGTTTTTGTGGATACAAACGAACGTTTCAGCGTCACGCCATCACTCAAATTGCAGCAGGAAGCCGACGCGCGATTCGGTGAAGAAACTTACTACGCGAAAGTGGATTCAAGTTTGCCTGAACGGACGCCGCGCCACTGGGAACGCAAAAACGGGTCCAATGGCGGCGGGGAATGACCTGGCGCGTCCGGCAGGACTTGAACCTGCAACCTTCTGATCCGAAGTCAGAAGCTCTATCCAATTGAGCTACGGACGCCCGCGTGCCAGTCTGCCGGTTTTCGGGCGGCGAAAAAAGCGGATTGTGCGCGCCGATTAATCCGGCCCGTGCCCAAGTAGCGTTGCCCCATCGTCGCGGTGCCCCGGCATCAATTCTTAACAACCCATTATCAACCAGCGGATTGGCATGTGGATTTGTAATTTTGCCCACGCCTGGAATTAATTCCCCTTGACAGGCTAAAAGATCTGTGCGTTAGCTTAACAACGCTCGGAGTTCAGTCATCCCGGGTGTATTCCCGATTAAAATTAGTCGCATCTTATGAAGATCGGAAATCTTCAATGTCTTTATGGCAGAGCTTTGCAACCCGCCTATGGCTTCGTGCCAAGACTTGGCAAACAACTTGCTGCATCCCGGCTTATGACAAGACAACTTGCCGCATTCCTGGCGGTCATTTTCACCGCTGCAATTTGCCATGCACAAATCACGCAGACTTTTTCAACCCCCGGCACATATACTTGGCAATGTCCGCAAGGGGTTAGCAGCGTGCAGGTCGAATGTTGGGGTGGCGGCGGCGGTGGTGGAGTGCCTTATTGTGTAGGTCCTAACGTTGGGGCTGGCGGTGGCGGCGGCGGTGCGTATGCGGCAAGTGTTGTCTCCGTTGTTCCCGGTCAAGTTTATACGTTGGTCGTTGGTGCAGGAGGCAATGCAGGCCATGGCGGCGATTCAACCTTTTGTTTAGCGAACTTTGGTTCAACGACTTTAACGAACGTAAATGCAAAGGGCGGAACCGGTGCTCTTTTATTTTCCACAAATTCTTATTTAGGCGGTGCAGGCGGTCAGGCATCGGCTTGTACGGGAACCGTAAAATATAATGGTGGCAATGGCGGGAATGCTGGTGGTAGTGCAAGAGGCGATGGTTATGGTGCAGGCGGAGGTGGCGGCGCAGGCAGTTTTTCCGCCGGCAGAAATGGAAGCGATTTTTCCTTTACCACCAGACCTCCGAACCAGGGCGGACCGGAGTGTATCGGTGGCTACGGTGGTTACGGTGGCGATGGACCAAACAGTGATCCGCTGGCCGGGATGGGCGGAAATGGAGCAGATATACCACCATCAGATATAGGAATGCCTGGATTCAGCCCTGGCGGAGGTGGCGGAGGTTCATTTTGCACCGTGCCGTTGCAGGATCTGGGGACTTTGGTATGGCAAACGAGCGCAGGTGGCGCAGGTCAAATCGTGCTGACAGTGCTCGTGCCGCCAACGATTACAAATCAACCGAATAGCGCGGCGGTATGCCCTGCGAACCTGCCAACCACAGTGACATTCCTCGCGGGCGCATCGTCAAGCCCGTCCGGGCAAACCCTGAGCTATCAATGGCAATATGACGGAACGAATCTGACTAACGGCCTCACCGTGACTGGAGCGACCGTCTCCGGCGCCACCAACGCCACCCTGACAATCTCGACTGTGGACACCAACGATCTGGGGTGGGGATGGTATGATGTGGTGATAACCGATCAGAATGGACTGAGCACAACTTCATCCAGTGTGACGCTGAGTGCGTTCTCAATTGTCGGACAGACACTGCTACAGACTGTCCAAACGAATTCATCGGCAAGCTTTTCAGTGGCCGTGCTTGATCCGCAAGCGACGTTTCAATGGCAGCAGAGCACCAATAAGGGTACTAATTTTTCGACCGTTTCCAATGCCACGAATTCGACTCTTACCATTGCCAATGCCACCAATGGTCAATCCGGCAACCTGTATCGGGCGATAGTCACCGCTTCGGCTGCAGGCTGTGGCTGCTGTTCTGTGACTTCCGCTCCGGCAACATTGCATGTTCAGAATTCTATAACCAATGGAACCGTAAAATGGAAATACAACACTGCGCTACAACCCCAACCTATACACGGCTCGTGGCCCTCCTTCCAGACCAATGCAACAATCGTTGACTCATCACCCGCCATCGGGGCCGATGGAACCATTTACATCAACTCCACGGATTGTTCCAGTTACGCTAATATTGGTTCTCATGGCTGCATACGCTCCGCCAGCAGGCTCCTTGCTCTGAATACAACAGGGGCTGGGCGATGGACCTTCCCTTTGGGTGGTGTCAATGATAACGGGTCCGCGTCTCCGGCGATCGGAGCAGACGGGACCATTTACAGCACATCCGACACGAAGGTATTCGCCTTCGATGCCAACGGCAACGTCAGGTGGTTTTATACGGTGATTAACAATGCGCTTCAGGACCCTGGCTCGACACCTACTAGTTTGGGCCCTTGGTCACCAGCCATCGGCAGTGATGGGACAATCTATCTTGCGGTAAGCAAAGAAGATCTTGAGAGTGATAGTTATGCTTGTCTGTTAGCCATCAATACCAACGGCAGCCCAAAGTGGTCCCAGCCCATCTTGCTGACTAATGCTGATATTGCCAGTGACCCCTCGCTTGGGACTAATGGCACCATTTATCTGATGGACGAAAATGTCAATCTGGTTTCAGTGTCAGCAGACGGGCAATATGATGGGTTCCTCTTAGCTGTCCCTCGCTATTCTTTCACCCTTGGTGCTGATCAAATGCCATCTCCCGCGATTGACAAGAACGGAGTAATGTATCTGGGCTCCTGTGTTTACACCAATTCCCCGCTTACAACCAACTCACAGCCAATCTGGGCCACCTGTGCTGGAGTCAACGCCAACGTATCGGGCTCTGATGTGCTAGGGCCAACGAACGCCATTGTAGCACCGAACGGGGTGGTTTATTTTATTGACTCTAAAGACTATCTATTTGCCTGTGATCCCACCAACTTTTGTAAGAATACCCCGTACGGAATATTACTTTGGGGGCAGTATGGAGGTGCAAGTAGCCGCGGGCACAGATATTCATTGGATACAACGAATTTTGATGGTGATACTGATGTCGGCGTTTGGGGGATGCGCATCTCCACCCCGGCAGTGGATACAAACGGCACGGTTTACTGCGGCACAGCGGGGACCAGCAACATCCTTGCGATTCAACCTCCAACTACCACTAATGGCAACCCGACAGTTTTGTGGAAGGTGCAAACGGGTGACGCCGTTCTCTCCTCTCCGGCAATCGGAGCCGACGGCACCATTTACATCGGTTGCAACGATGGCAATGTCTATGCCATAGCCGGGTCCGCGCCGCTGGCAAACACGGATTGGCCCATGTACCGCAAAGACCCACGCCATACCGGAAGCGCAGCACTACCGGGTCAACTGGAAACAAAAGTAACAGCACCCCCATCTCCGGTGATGATTCCAGTAGTGGCTTCAGTGAGTTTCAATCCAGCAGCCGCACAATCAAGCAACACGGCCAGCCTTAGTTGGACGGTGCCGGCGGGACCCCAATATCAAGTCCAGTATCGAACCAATTTGACTCAAGGCAGTTGGATTAATTCAGGCGGCCTTGTCACGGCGACCAATGGGGTCGTAACCACCCCCGATGTCATTGGAACAGATCCACAACGATTTTATCGCATCCAGCAGGCACCTTGAAGTCTTGGTGGTGTCTTGATTTGAAGTCAAAAAACAAGTTCATTCCTCCCACTGCACTGCGACAGTCACTGTCGCCCAGACAAGGGAAGTGACAACCGAAAACACCAGCACCCAGGGCAGCAGCACGTAAGAGTTGAGCGAAAGCAAGGTGGACAAATTCAGCGCGGGCAGACTTTCCAACGGCAGTTGCGAAATCGCCAAGGCCGAACCAATGGCCGTTACGACCAGTAGAAAAATCTGGCTCAACGGAAATTGCGAATGCCGGCGCGGCAACGCCGAAATCACCCGCTGGGTAAAGCCGTTGTCTTCGACATATTGATTCTGCTCGCGCAACAACGCGTCAAGTGGATCGTTTCGTTCAGGCCGATTCATAATTTTCGTAAGCGAGTGTTAATCGTCGTCTCAACTTTTCCTTCCCGCGCAGAACATTGGTTTTCACCGTGCCCAGCGGGCAATCCAAAACCTGCGCCGCTTCCTCATGCGACAAACCGTTCTGACAGCAAAGTACCACCGCCGCCCGCTCATTTGAATTTAACAGCTTCAGCGCCTCGGTCAAATCCATGCGCAAATGACTGTCGCAGGCAGCGGCGGGTTCCTCCAACGGGGGTTCTTCGACATCTTCCAAAGCCAGCTCCTTTTTCTGCCGAGCCATGCTGCGAAACTCATTGATTGCGATGCCGAAGAGCCACGTGGAAAATTTTGCATCGCCGCGAAACGTTTGCAGTTTTTGCCACGCCTTCAAAAAGGTTTCCTGCGCCAGATCATCCGCCAGATGCGCATCACCACGCGTCATGCGCGCCAGAAAGGCGCGCACGGGCGATTGATGGCGCCGCACCAGTTCGCCGAAGGCATTCTGGTCTTCGCGCGACAGAACGCGGGCGATGAGATCGGCGTCGGTAAAGGACACGCGTTACTGTTTGGGTGGTTGATCGTTGTTTTTATCTCTTCTTTCCACAAACCAGACAATCAGAAATGCCACCCCGATGAACAGGACGATCCAGCCGACGTTGCTATGATGGCCATGCGATATCAAGAAAGCGGTGCCAATTCCCGCCAAAATCAGACCAGGCAGAAGACGACGATGGCGGGACTGGCCGGGCTGCTGGACAAGCTGGTTGGAGCATCTGGAGGGTTTGTTTCGAAGTTGCGCAATTAATTCGGGAGTGATGGGCACGCCCTTTTCGATCAGCGCGCGCATCGTTTCATTCACCATTTTGTCCCGGCGATGCTTGAAATAAAAAATGATGGCAATAATCGCTATAACCATTACAAAGGGAGACACAGTGGCAAAAATAGGAATTAACAGCGCCATCACCCCAAGGGCGTCTTCGCCAAATGCCGCTTTGTGATTGTGCTCCGGGCTTAGGCCACCGATATGAATGCCAGTTTCGTCAATACGAACCGGGGAAGATTCTTCGGAAGGTTTTTGCACCTCGGTTTTAGCCGCGGCAACCGCATTGGGTGCCGGGGCGCCGTTGGTCATGGTTTGAGCAACCATGATGTTGTTGGTCTTGATTTCAGCGGGTGCGCTGGCCAATGCCCGCAGCGGCGCGATGGCGAGCGTAAAAAGAAAAATTGCGGCTAAGAATTTGGTTGATGTGATTTTCATATTTATTGGTTTCATTTTGAGCTGTTCATAAGTGAGATGCAGCGAGCCGCCTGTTTGGATTCAAATATTTTGCGCGATTTCTATGTCCACAATTGCCGGTCGAGCGAACGATATTGAATCGCCTCGGAAATGTGGTCGCCCAGGATTTTCTCCGCACCGGCCAAATCCGCAATCGTCCGCGCCACCTTCAAAATCCTGTCGTAAGCCCGGGCACTCAAATTCAAATCCGCCATGGCATTTTTCAGCAGCTCCTTCGTCGCCTCATCCAGCGCGCAGAAGTCCTTGAGTTCCTTCGGGCCCATGAGCGCGTTGCAGGTTATTTTCCGCTTGTGCGCAAAGCGTTTGTGCTGGCGCTGGCGCGCGGCCACGATGCGTTCACGAATCTGCGCAGACGTCTCGCCTGTGCGGTCGCCGGCAATCTCCCGGAACTTCACCTGCGGCACTTCCACGTGCAAATCTATCCGATCCAGCAGCGGCCCTGAAATCCGGCCCAGATAATTTTGGATTTCGCGCGGTGAGTTCTTGGATTCACCCGGCATCTTGCCGTCCGGCGTCGGGTTCATCGCCGCCACCAGCATGAATTGAGATGGAAAGGTCATCGTGCCCGCCGCGCGCGAAATCGTCACGTGACCTTCCTCCAGCGGCTGCCGCATCGTCTCCAGTACGCTGCGCTTGAACTCCGGCAGTTCGTCCAGAAACAAAACCCCATTGTGCGCCAGCGAAATTTCGCCCGGCGTCGGATTGACATTGCCACCGAGCAAACCGGCGTCGCTCGCCGTGTGATGCGGCGTGCGAAACGGCCGGCGCGTCACCAGCGCCTGGCCCGGCCCCAGCAAACCGACGATGCTGTGAATCTTCGTCGTTTCGAGCGCTTCGTTTAACGTGAGCGGCGGTAAAATGGTCGGCAGCCGTTTGGCGAGCATGGATTTGCCCGTGCCCGGCGGACCGATGAGCAGCACGTTGTGGCCGCCCGCCGCGGCGATTTCCAAAGCGCGCTTCACGTTTTCCTGGCCTTTGACCTCGGCAAAATCCAGCTCGTCATCGTTCGGCTGGTTGAAAATCGCGGCGATGTCCACCTTTGCAGGCGCGATTTTGATTTCGCCTTCCAGAAAACCCGCCGCCTCGCGAAGGTTCTGGATCGGAATGACTTGCAACCCTTCCACGACTGCGGCTTCGGCGGCATTTTCGGCGGGAACGAGCACGCCGATCTTGCCTTCAGCCTTGGCGCGCAACGCCACCGGCAGCACGCCTTTGCACGACCGCACCGCGCCGGTGAGCGCGAGTTCGCCCACGACGATGAAATTGTCGAGCTGGTCGGTTTCGATTTGCTCGCTGGCCGCCAGCATGCCGACGGCGATAGGCAGGTCGAAGCTCGGCCCCTCCTTTTTTACATCGGCGGGCGCGAGGTTGATGGTTGTGCGTCCCATCGGAAATTTGAAACCGGAATTGGTGAGCGCGGTCGAAACGCGGTCGCGCGATTCCTTCACCGCGGCATCCGGCAGGCCAACGATGACGACGAGGGTTTCGCCGTAACCGGCGTTGACTTCGACTTCGACGGGATACGCTTCAATGCCATTGAGCGCGGCGGAACAGACCCTTGCAAGCATGACCAAACCTTATCAACGAAGAGGGGCTTAGAGCAAAAAAAGAATGCAGCCATTATTTTCCGGAGGGGTTTTACGATTGGCCGGCATTTCAATGCCCGGAGGAGCCCATCTCGGCGAGTATCCGGTCAAGATTGTTTTGAAATTTCGCGGAGCCGGGCCGGAGTCGCACGGCCTCCCGAAATTGATCGCACGCTTCCCGGAGGCGGCCTTGTTTCCATAATACCATCCCAAGGTTGTTGTGCGCAGCGGGAAAGTTCGGGTTTAATTTTATCGCTTCCTCGTACTGCCGGATGGCTTCATCATCGCGCTGTTGCATGGACAAGGCATTGGCCAGAAAACAATGTGCGTCCGCATAAGTCGGATCCAGCCGGATGGCCGTTTCCAATTCCTGCACGCCTTCTTCCATGTGGCCGGTCAATACCAGCGAATCACCCAGGCACGTGTGGGCCGCAACGCTATCGGGCGCCATTTTCAGGACTTCATTAAATTGCACAATGGCTTCATCAAATCGCCCCTCCTGCTTCAGCACAAATCCCAAGTATTGATGCGCCTCATAATTGTTTTCCGCCACGGCGATGGCATGCCGGAAAAGCGTCTCGCTGTCTTTCCAATAGGAAAGCTGTCGGCGGGTAAGCGCGACGCAACCGAGCGCCACCGCGACGGCGACAACGGCCAGGGTGACCGTCTGATAGCGCCAATGTTTGGTCCACTCAGGAATACCCCAAACCACCATGATGAACAATCCGATCGAGGGCAGATATATATAGCGATCGGCCATCGCCTGCTCGCCCACCTGAATTAATCCAATGACCGGGACCAAAGTCCCGACAAACCACAACCAGCCGACCAGCAAATAGGGCTGCTTCTGTCGTCCTTGGAATAGCAAAAAGGAGAGACCCAAAAGCAGCAGACCCGCCAACACCACCGTCGCCACCTTCCATCCCCCGTCATAGGGATAAAAGGAGAGATTGACCGGATAAAACAGCTTGCCCAAGTAGCGCGCATAAGAAACAAGGGCATTTTCTCCCCGGTCAACCAAAGATACATCCGCCATGGCTTTCATGGCGCCACCGCTTCTTTGAACTAGGAACGTGATGACGCTCGAAACTGCCGTCAGCACAAAAAAAGGCGTCTTCTCAACCACCAGATTCCAGAAACCCCAGTGCTTCCACCGATCCAGCGGCCAGTAATCCAACAACAACAGCACAAAAGGCAGGGTGACCAGCATGGGCTTTGACATCAGACCGAGGGCAAATGCCAGCAGACTCAATCCATAAAAGACTTTGGACTTTGGACTGTGAACCTTGGACTCCCGCGCATAGCGCACATAGGCCAGCAGCGTTAACAGCCCGAAGAATGTGCTCAACACGTCCTTGCGCTCGGCGACCCAAGCCACGGATTCGACATGGAGCGGATGCAACCCGAACAGCAAGGCCACAAACAAACTGCGCCAGACGGCCCCGGTCATGATTCTCAAAAGCAGAAAGACCAGGACGGTGTTGAGGGCATGAAACAACAGATTAGTTAAATGGTGTCCCCAAGGCTGCAACCCAAAAAGTTGGCAGTCCAGCACGTGCGACAGCCACGTCAAAGGATGCCAGTTGCTCTGGCGACCCGTCGTGAAGGCCCAGCGCACGGCCTCTACCGTAAGTCCCTGCTGCACATGCGGGTTGGCCCGGACATAATTCTCGTCGTCGTAAACTACAAAATCATGTCGGAGCACGGGGAAATAGACCCAGAGCGTGAGCAAAAACAGGCCCAGACAGATGATACGGTTTATTTTCACGATGTTCGTTGGTGACTGTTCTAGCGCGGCGGAACAGACCCGGGCTAACATGCAAAAGTTATGGTTGAACAGGGGGCGAACTTCAATCTGGTTTTTTTGTTCAACCACGAATGAACACGAGGCTGCCGCCCGGATCAGTACAATGCATTAAAACAGGACGCATATGGTCACTGTCTCCACAATTGTCATGGCAACTGAAAAGGCGACCAAGCGATGGAAGAGCTGATTGAATATCTGAAGCATCGTCTCGAGCTGCTGGGTCGCTGTCTCTACGATTTTTGTAAGGCTCCGGTCTAGTTGCCCGCTGATTGACCCTGTGTTGATCATCCCCTTGATATCGTCCTCCAGCAGCGTTGACGTCTCGAAGGCATCCCCGAAGGTCCCGTTCTGTTCCAGTATTTGGCGGGCTTTCAGCAAATCCTGACGAATGGCGTCATTGCGAACCGTCTGCCACGCCAAGTCGAACATGTGGACCACCCCCTGGCCACCGGCCTCGTAGGCCAGCCGGAACGTGGCAAAAAACAAAACGACCGCCAGACGGATTTCGGTCTCGCGGATAATCGGGATCTGTAAAAGGACGAGGTCAATCGCCCTTTTCACAGGCTGAATCTTGAACAGAAGCCATCCCAACAGGGCGAGCAGCGAGGCAGCACCGAAAGTGATATAAAAGAATTGCCAGGCCGTCTGGCACTTTCCGAAATACACGAAAACTCCGGTGCGGATGATCCAGCCAAAGACGATGCAGATAAGGGGATAGAGCCAGGTGTTGCGCACAAGCCGCAGGGAGGGTCCAATTCGGTGGCAGTGATGGGAAAGCAATTGAAATGCTTCCATCAGCCGGCCACTCGTTTCTCCCGCACGAAGCACCGGGAGGAAATAACGCGGAAAAACCCTCACGCCGGACTCGAGAGCTTCGGAAACCGGCATCCCCTGATCGCACCGTTTCAGAGCAACGCGAATAACCTCCTGAAGCGCCTTGGATTCCGTTCGTGCCGCGCTCAATTCCAGCGACTTTCTCGCCGGCAGCCCCGATGAAATGCACGTTGCCATCGAGTCCGTAAAGAGCCATAGGGTTTGGTTGTCGATTCTCAAGGTGGCATGGTTATGGTCGAACAGGGGGCGAACTTCAATCCGGTTTTTTATTCAACCACGGATGAACACGGATAAACACGGATTCGTTGGCTGCAAAAAGCGCAAAAAATGCAAGGAGGCTGACGATGATCCCCCCCCCCTCTCTCCGCCTCGAACGGGGAGAGGGCCGGGGTGAGGTGTCGAAGTTTTTTAAGTGCGAATTCGCGATTATTGTAGCGGCGCTCTATGAGCGCCGGTAAATCAACAGCGACAATGGCGACGGTCATAGACCGCCGCTACAACGCAATGAAATTGAGCTTTGTCTTTTTCCATAAAAGTCATTAAATGACAACGTGAGTTTGTCCGAATAATGCTGTTGGGCATAGAGGACGCGTATGTGGCCTTTCAGGAAAAGTGGCGGGGACTTTTCAGCTCGCGTACAAGCAGCTTCGGCTGTGCTCATGGGAGCAGCTGAGGAAGCTGCTCCTCATTTATTAAAGGCGCTTGTCGGGGAGGAGCGCTCTAATCAAAACCAAGAATTGCTTGCTCAGCTCACATCCGAGCTACTCATATTCGGGCTTCACCTGACAGACAGAATTGCTTTTGGCAGGCTTGGGGCATCAAACAGATCAGGTTTCATGAATGCACTTCTGCCGGCTGTTCAGCGGGAACTACAACCTCCGGTCAGCTCACAGCTTGAGCAATTGTACAACATCAGAAATACTTTCTATGGGAGCTTCTGTAAGCTCTATCCAGACAAGAAAGAGAATTTGAAGGGCACTCTTTTTTGGGAGTTCGGAAAAGCCTTGGGCTCCGTTTACGCAAACAGCAATCCTGGGGCAATCATGGAAGTCTCAATTTTCGGCATGACATTCATGCGGTGCATAAATGAGGCGTTCGAGAAAACAAAGGTCTTCTCGTAGCACTATGCCCAACAAGGCGCTCCAGGCAATAGCCGCTACAGTGCAAACTGTAAATGGCATGACATGGAAAAAAGCAATGAAATTGGGCTTTGTTTTTTCGATAAAAGTCATTAAATGACAATGTGAGTTTGTCCGAATAATACTGTTAGCCAGCATTCGAGCGCATGAACTTTGACACCTACACTGACGACGAGATTAAGAGATGGCTGTGGCTTCGAGCCATCGAGTGGGGCGCTTTCCCTGCTTTTCTTTCGCAGCCCGTTGCACCGATTTTGTTCATTTTTTCTCCTTGGTATTTCGTCGTGCTTGGAGTCGTCGCTTTAGGTCTTATCTGGCGTTTTGTTCGTTACTCATTTGTGAGTGTTCGAGTCGCAGGCGCGGTTGTTGTCCCGGTTGTTTGGTTAAAGTGGCCAGCATCCATTGGCAGCGGCATTTATTTGTTCATTCACCATCAGCCAGCAGCCGGAGTCCTAGCACTGGTTTGGCCGTTTGTCGCTGGATGGATCGGTGCGGCAACTGGTTTTCCCACATCCGTTGGCATCATTGAGTTGGCCTTCGCCAAGAAGATCGGTTTTGTATCGCCAGATGTCGAGTTATGAGATTGCATTCGACCATGCTAGCTAACACATGATTATGAAAATTCGTAGTCAAACGGTATTCAGTTGGATAAGCAACGACCCCGGCAATGATGAATTCGTTGTTGTTGATTCTAAAGAACTTACGCCGGAATCGTTGGCAGACGCAGCGAGCCGCTTTAACTCTGGTGAGTATGTTCATGGCTTTGTCCCGATTGTGTTTCTTGATCCTGAGCTAGATTCTCCTGTGGCCAGAGCACAGCTAGAATCTCAGGCGGGACATCGCTTTTTGGAATGGTTGTCTCGCCATAGGAGATCTTGAGTCTTATGCAGTCATTCCCATATACCGCAATCTGTCGCACTATCAGGTTTTTTCCACCATGTCTGAACCTGTGGCCTAACATTAGGTGTCATTCGCATGTCACATGATAAAATCCTTGAGGCATATTCAAAGAGGCTATCTATCCGCCATAGGAGTATGGCTACTATCATTGACATTGTTATCCATACCAAAGGCGACCAAGTTGGTGCTAGGTCTCGAATTGTCAGATACAGCAGTATTGACCATGCGAGTGGTATTGTTGTGTTCCGGTCTTTTGTTGCTTGGTTTGACTGGCTGGCTTCTTTTCTCCCGCACATGCCGCAAGCTTCGGTTGGTTGAGCAGCAGTTGAGTGATTCTTTGAAGCACCCTCATCATTTTCAGGATGATTGCATATTCGATACGAGGCTTGGTTTGTATCGGCACAAGTCCAAGCCCGGATTTTTTGCGCGTCCTGCACCCCGAAGAATATTGAGTCGCCATTGCAGGAGTCAGCACATGGATGGCAGTGCCAGATAAAAGGTTGCGAAAAATGGCACGCCAATCCAGACAACCCGCCACAATATCCTTCTCCACGGCCTGGTAATTTCGACGGTCTTGGGACGCTTGACTTATGACAACAAGATCTGTCGAGAGAAACGCTGCCGCACCCGATCCGCAATGTCAGAATTTGTAGTTACTTCTTCGTTGCGCGCCCAGCTTTTGATTCCGCGCGGGTGATTTACGGGCAGGTGTCGCTCAAGTTATTCAACCCTTCATGTTCCACGGTGAAAGTAAATGATTCCTGTCCCGCATCCCTGGTGATCTTGAATACAAAAATGGTGTCGTAATCCCCGTCCGGCCACGAAGGAACCTGCGCCGGGTCGCCGCCGTGGTGCTTGACCATTTTCCTCGCAAACTCGTCGAGCATGCCGTGCTCCCATGCGATGAACACAATGGCGTTTTGGTAGGCCGGTTTCCGCAGTTCTTTTTCAAGCCCCTTGATTTCCCGGAAGCCGAATTCCGTGTTGACCGGCAGGCCGCAGCGGATGGCTGTCGGTTCGATGGTCGCGAGCGGGCGGACATAATAATAGCCGTTTGTGCTATCCACTTTTTGGGCGGGATTCGGCGCAAAGAAAAATTGGGGCCTGCCATACCTTGTCAGCAACACATTGGGCAGGGCGAGGGCGCGATTCAGGCCGCGACAGGTCAATTGGCCCAGCCCGCCGCGCGGTTTTTCACCATGCCGGATGCAGACCAGGGTTTCCACGGTTGGCTTGGGAACCACGATCGCAGGCACTGCATTGGTTTGCCCGTCGGCACGGATGAAAATCGTAAATCCAATAAAAATCAGGGAGAGCAGTTTCTTCATATTTTTCCCGATGCGCTTAGTTGGCTTTTGCAAGTCAACTTTTCTTCGCCGCGAGCAATTCGTTCACTTTTCCCATCACGGCAAATGCATCGGCCACATATAGCACGTCGGCTTTGCCACGCGCCCAGCCGCAGTTCGGGTCGAGGTTGATGGCGCGGCGCTCGCCAATGAAACGCCAGCCCACCGTGTGCGGTTCCTCACCATGACAACAAGTGGACAGTCCCTTCGGATGACGCGGCGTCGCGCCGGTCTGGCCGACTTGATTGAGATGCGACATGAATGAAAGCACGGCTTGGCCTTCACCGCTTTGGTCCACCAGCGATTTACTGCTGCCCAGCGACGCGCGGGCAGCTTGGAGGAAACCGCGAATAAGTTTCTCCGCCTCCGGCACGTGCGTCTGGCCGTCGGCTTGTTTCTTCGTCCAGCCGGCGCCGGTAACGAACAGCAATTGTGCATCGGGCCGGATGGTCTGTGCGTCGGCAGCCGGCGCGCGGATTCCGACCACTGTGGTGCGTTTGCAAGCATCAGAAAGTTGAACGGCAACCACTTCAATTTTGGCCGTGCCCGCGCCGCATTGGCACGGGGGCTGGCTGCCGGGATCAACGAGCACAAACCACGGGCGTTGCGCGCGTGTGAGCGTGGCTTCCATGCGCTGACGGTAATACCAGCGATTCACGGTAATTTTGCCGCCATCCGCCGATACGCCGGTGACGTGTGTCTCGGCGCGTCCGCCGACGCGTTGTGCCACGCCGGGCAGCGC
>Ga0182027_10005793_pt1 | contig 18679 bp, 18 predicted proteins | sample 712E1DmetaG_FD_121300 | JGI IMG/M metagenome (GOLD analysis project Ga0182027, IMG submission 121300) | Permafrost microbial communities from Stordalen Mire, Sweden - 712E1D metaG (Illumina Assembly) | ecosystem: Environmental > Terrestrial > Soil > Wetlands > Permafrost | place: Sweden...
GGTCATAATTGCCGTCCATCCCCGAATAATACAGATCGGAAGGGATATTCCAGTCATCATACCCCCCACCCGAGATCACATGGCAGTAAAATCCCCTGGAAGGGACAAACTGGGGATTCCCGGCAAGCAAAATATATTGTATTGAATTGTTCTGGTACTGGCTGACAATGTAATTCCTTATCTTTTCCTGGAGATCATACCCTGTCTCCATTGCTGAAATGCTGTCGGTTGTTATCACCTGTACCATGACGCCTTTATCCGCGTACATATTGATCAGCGGCTGGAATTCATTCCTGAAAACAGTCGGTGAAATGATCAGGTACTGGTAGCTCGTGAGCGGGGCTTTTTTCAGCGGGTATTGCTGCAACATTTCCGGATTCTGGGCAAACGAACGCACTCTTTCCCGAACGACGGGAGATGAAGTTAAATTCTTCAACGCCTCAACAGAAGCATCGGAAGGCCCGGTAGTGATCTTCACTGTCACTTTTTTGTAATACGAGAGCCTGCCCGTGGCCGGGTTATACCTTACAGGAGTGAAAGACGAAAGGGCAAAAGCGCAACCGTTAAGGTATTGTGTGATCAGTTTGCCTTCCGGGTGAACGGGATAAGGGCCATTAAACCGGTATATCTGCCGGTTCATGATAAACGGATGGCCTGTATCCATTGCAACAGGCCTGGCATACTGCCTCGGGAACAATTTGAACTTACCGGGAACATCTGTCTCATTCTCCCCTATTATTTCCATTGATGCCGCGGACTCGCCAGGCGGCAGCATCAGCATAATCTCATGATACGGCAGGGAAGGCTCCCCCGGGATACCTGAAAGACGAGTATTGCTGAAGACAACGGTCTGATAAGTTCCAGCATTGCTGACCGTGTAATCCCCGAAATAAAAAGTTTTTTCAACATTCCCGGCGAACAAGCCGGTTACGGATACCAGCAAGGAGATATATAAACTAAGTTGCCTCATTTCTGATATATCAGATTGAGGATAAAAATACCAAAATTTTTTCAAGCATAACAAGTTCTCACGATGATGAATATTTTAGCTTTTTTTAACATTAAACCCGTTCATTTTATTTTTTTTTGAGTAAATTTGTTATCCAATTATTAAGTTTATTTTACATAATATACTGATTTTAATAGATTTATATTATTAATCGATTATTATTTTTTGCGCCGGTATTGTTAGGATATGACATGCCGGCTGATACTGTTGGCTTAACAATTTAAACTATCCCGGCCTGGATGTTTAAGGCCGGTTTAGCATATTACCCATCCGTTTTTACCAGGTTGCACTTGTGACCCAAAGGGCGGAGCCTTATCAATAGTGTTGATTCCTGTCATTTTTTTTAAACATCACGTTCAATCCTCATTGGCCAGTTTATGCTTGAGACATTAATCACCAACAAAACAAGGATAAAGCTAATGCTGCGCTTTTTCCTGAACCCCGGTTCGCATGCTTACCTGCGAGGGCTGGAAGCAGAATTCGGGGAATCCACTAATTCGATACGGCTTGAACTTAACCGGTTCGAAGCTGCGGGAATGCTTGAATCATTTACCGATGGAAATAAAAAAGTTTACAAGGCAAACCAGAAGCATCCCCTGTATAAAGAAATCCGGAATATCCTGCACAAGCATATCGGGATAGACCAGATTGTAGAAAAGGTCATTGAGAAACTGGGAAGTGTTGATAAAGTATATCTCACCGGAGACATGGCTAATGGCATAGGTAGCGGGCCCCTGGAGCTCCTCCTGGTGGGCGACGATATAAATCAGGCGAATCTGAACAAGCTTGCAGATAAAGTGGAGATACTTATCCATCGCAATTTGTCATGCACAATCTTAACCCCTGTGGAAGCAAAACGATATCTGAAATCAAACCCGGGGCGTTTACTGCTTTGGGTAAATGATGATATAAATCATTCAGAACAATGAAAAAAGAGAGTAAAATATATATTGCCGGCCATAGCGGAATGGTGGGATCAGCGATTAACCGTAAGCTTCGCGAAAAAGGTTACACCAACATAATCGGCCGGACACTGGGAGAGATGGACCTGACTAACCAGCAGTCAGTAGCAGACTTCTTTAGATCGGACAAACCGGAATATGTTTTTCTGGCGGCGGCAAAAGTCGGCGGGATCATGGCAAATAATACATACAGGGCCCAATTCATCTACGAAAATTTAATGATCCAGAATAACATCATTCATAGTGCGTATTTAAATGGTGTTAAAAAGCTGCTCTTCCTGGGAAGTTCATGCATTTACCCTAAAAACGCCCCTCAGCCACTGAAAGAAGAGTATCTGCTGACCGGTGAACTGGAACAAACCAATGAACCTTATGCAATCGCCAAGATAGCCGGCATCAAGCTTTGTGAAAGCTACTACCGGCAGTATGGATGTAACTTTATCTCGGTGATGCCCACCAACCTCTACGGTCCAAACGATAATTATAACCTTGAAACCTCACATGTATTACCCGCGCTGATCAGGAAAATGCACCTTGGCAAATGCCTTGAACATACTGACTGGAAGGCGCTTAGGCAGGACCTGGTGAAGCGGCCGATTGAAGGTATAGGGGTAAATAGTTCTGAGGAGGAGATCCTTAAAATCCTGGACAAATATGGGATCCGCCATGAAAATACTGCAGGAAAAAGTACTGTTGTGGTAACCTTATGGGGCACCGGCCAGGTATTTCGGGAGTTCATGCATGTGGATGATATGGCTGCGGCCTGTGTATATGTAGTTGAGAATATCGATGCGAAGGAATTATCTTCACAGAAGGCCGGTTCAGGGTTCACGTCTTTTCTTAATATTGGGACCGGCCAGGACCAGACAATAAAGGACCTTGCATTACTCATTAAAAGTACAATAGGATTCAGCGGCATTATCAGCTTTGATAATAGTAAGCCTGACGGGACTTATAAAAAGCTTCTTGACATTTCTTTACTGGATAGACTGGGTTTTAAACCTCAATATGATCTGGAAGAAGGAATAATCAATATATATGCGGAATATATAAAATAGCCTTGGTCTCTTATTCCAACTATTTATCAACCTTACTTGGATATGATTCTTCAAGGTACTGAAGGATTTTTTATGATTACTAACTTGAACCACTGTTAAACTTTGACTTTCAGATTAAAGAAAAAGCATGAATGATTATCCCAGAATTGCAAACAAGCGTATCCTGGTCACAGGGGGAGCAGGATTTATCGGTTCAAACCTTTGCGAAGACCTTTTAAAATATGAGAATGAAGTAATCTGTTTAGACAATTTCTCGACAGGCAGGCATGAAAATCTGAAAGAATTCCTAAGCCATAGAAATTTCAGGCTTGTCATTGGGGATATCAGGGACCTTGAAATGTGTCAAAAGGTAACCGCCGGAGTTGACATAGTGCTTCATCATGCTGCACTTGGATCGGTGCCAAGATCCATTAGTGATCCTCTGACTATAAACTCCTCAAATATAGATGGATTTTTAAACATGCTTATCGCAAGCCGGGATGCAAAGGTCCAACGCTTCGTTTACGCTGCAAGTTCATCTACTTATGGTGACTCCGACAAGCTTCCCAAAGTAGAGGACATTATTGGGAAACCTTTGTCTCCGTATGCAGTCACAAAGTATGTTAATGAACTCTATGCTCATGTTTTCAGGATAAACTATGGGATGGACACTATCGGGCTCAGGTATTTTAATGTCTTTGGCCGCCGGCAGGATCCGGATGGAGCCTACGCCGCGATTATCCCGAAGTTTACAATGATGCTTATGGCACACCGATCCCCTGTCATCAATGGCGACGGATCACACTCAAGGGATTTTACATATATTGATAATGTTATACAGATGAACCACTTGGCAGCAGTTTCAAATAACCCCGGCGCATCCGGACAGGTGTTTAATACAGCTGCAGGGGAGCAGACTGATCTGAATAAACTCGTATGGTTTTTAAAACGATACCTGGCTGAATTTGACCCCGCGATCCTTAACATTGAGATTATCCATGGCCCGGCCCGTAAGGGTGATATCCTTCATTCACTTGCCTCGGTTGATAAAGCAATAAACATACTCGGATATAAACCTCAGTTCACACTTGCAACCGGGCTTAAATTGGCTGTGAACTAGTACCGGGATAATCTCAATTTGAACGCCTCAGAAATCTGAAATTTTATAATTGGATATAATTCCTGATCTCAGTAAAGGCATTGAATCTGGAATTAGAATTTGAGATCCTTTAAAAAAGATTAACATGTTTGATGATAAAGTATTATTGATCACTGGTGGTACTGGCTCTTTCGGCAATGCAGTCCTTAACCGTTACCTATCTACAGGGGTAAGGGAAATACGTATATTCAGCAGGGATGAGAAAAAACAGGATGATATGAGGCAGACATATAAAAACCCGAAAATATTCTATTTTATCGGTGATGTGCGCGACCCTGCCAGCGTTGATAACGCAATGCATGGAGTTGATTATGTTTTCCATGCAGCAGCTTTGAAACAGGTCCCATCCTGTGAATTTTTCCCGATGGAAGCAATCCGCACCAATGTGATAGGTTGCGCAAATGTCATTAATTCAGCAATCCGCTTCGGTGTTGAAAAAGTGATCATTCTTAGTACAGATAAGGCTGTTTATCCGATCAATGCCATGGGCATTTCAAAAGCAATGGGCGAAAAAATAATGATCGCAGCCTCACGGAACCTGAATGGATCAGGAACTGTGCTTTGTGGGACACGTTACGGGAATGTGATGGCTTCGCGTGGCTCTGTGATACCCCTTTTCATCGATCAGATAAAATCGGGAAAACCGGTTACAATTACTGATCCTGACATGACCAGGTTCATGATGACTTTGGACGATGCCATAGACCTTGTAGTATTTGCCTTTGAACATGGGCAAAACGGTGATATGTTTGTCCAGAAAGCTTCGGCCTCTACAATGCGCACTCTTGCCTGGGCATTGCTCGAATTGTTCCGGGCAAATAATGAAATACGGATCATAGGAACCCGGCACGGAGAAAAAAAACATGAGACTCTTGTGAACCGGGAGGAAATGACAAAAGCTGTTGATCTAGGTAACTATTTCAGGATTCCGGCTGATAACCGTGACCTTAATTACGGAAAATTTTTTACAGAAGGAGAATCCAGTGTTACACTGACTGAAGAATACAATTCTGAAAATACTACCAGGTTGAATCTGGCAGAAATGAAAGAGCTTCTCCTGAAGCTCGAAATAATCCGATCCATGACACATTCCAGTTGATTAATTATGATTGATATCCAACCTTCAACTCAGAATAAGATACTCAGGGTAGGAATCACCGGCCAATCCGGTTTTATGGGGACTCACCTCTTTAACTGGCTTGGTCTGTTCCCTGGCAAATACAGTTTACAGCCATTCCGGGATGAATATTTTAAATCAGCTGAAACTCTCAGGGAATGGGTTTCAAATTGCGATGCTATAATCCATCTGGCTGCATTGAACCGCCATGGCAATCCGCAGATCATCTATGATACGAACATTGCCCTGGTAAGAGATCTGATCATAGCAATGGAGGCCGAAGAGGTGACACCCCATGTAATCTTTTCATCCTCTACTCAGGAAGAACAGATGAATCTTTACGGTAAATCGAAGAAAGAAGGGCGTGAACTGTTACGGGACTGGGCTGAAAGGCAAGGCGGAAAATTCACCGGTATGGTCATACCGAATGTGTTCGGCCCCTTTGGGAATCCTTATTATAATTCAGTTATCGCAACTTTTTGCTACCAAATCACCCATAGAGAAAAGCCATGCATCAATTCAGATGCGGCAGTTAAACTGATATACATTGGTGAACTTGCAGAAGAGGTCATGAATATCCTTGATATGGAGGTAAATGCAGCTTATTATCCTGTAAAGCATACCTCCGAAAAAAGTATTTCGGAAATTTTTAACATCCTTACCGGGTTTAAGGAGCAGTACTTTGACCAGGGAATTATCCCGGCTTTCAGGAACAACTTTGAACTGCAGTTGTTCAACACATTTTGCTGTTACATAGATATAAAGAACTATTTCCCGGTAAAGTTGCGGCTTAATACTGATGAACGGGGAATTTTTACTGAGATTATCAGGACCGACATCGGCGGACAAACTTCCTTCTCCACAACAAAGCCGGGTATCACTCGTGGAAACCATTTTCATACCCGGAAAATCGAGCGGTTTGCGGTGGTCCGGGGCAAGGCATGTATCAGGCTGCGCCGCCTGGGGACAGATGAAGTTATCAGCTTTGAACTTTCAGGCGATGCTCCCGCTTATGTGGATATCCCAATATGGTATACACATAATATCAGTAATACAGGGAATGAAGATCTGTACACAATTTTTTGGATAAGCGAAAAATTTGATCCTTCCGACCCTGACACATATTTTACTTTAATTAAATAATTACTGAATATGTCCTCAACCACATCTCTCAAGGTTCTCACTTTCTTAGGTACCAGACCAGAAATTATCCGGCTTTCAGCAGTAATAAAAGCTTGTGACCAATATTTTAATCATGTACTTGTACATACAGGTCAGAACTGGGATTACACACTGAACAAAGTTTTTTTCGAGGATCTTGAATTAAGGTCTCCGGATCATTACCTTGAAAGCGCCGGAAGCACACTTGGTGAAACAATAGGCAATATTATTGCCCGATCCTTTAATGTGCTAATGAAAGAAAAACCCGATGCGATATTGATATTGGGAGATACTAATTCCGCACTTTCAGCGATTCCTTCCAAACGGCTTAAAATTCCAATATTTCATATGGAAGCGGGGAACCGTTGTTTCGATCAGAATGTCCCGGAAGAAATTAACCGTAAAATTATCGATCATATTTCCGACATTAACCTTCCTTATACGGAACATTCCCGTCGTTATCTTTTAGCGGAAGGAATCCGTAAAGATTATATTTTCGTAACCGGTTCACCGATGCCGGAAGTCCTCTTCAGGTTCAAAGCTGCTATAGAATCATCAAAGGTGCTCGATAAATTGGGATTGGAAACCGGAAAGTATATTCTTGTCTCTGCCCATCGTGAAGAGAATATTGACATTGAAAAGAATTTCCTGAGCCTGATGAATGCGATAAATACCATTGCAGAACGATATGCTATGCCGGTTATTTATTCCACTCACCCAAGGAGTCTCAAATTCATAACACATCGGAAGTTTAAATTCCATCCGCTTGTCCAGAACCTTGAACCATTCGGATTTCTTGATTATAACAAACTTCAAATGAATGCTTATTGTGTTTTGTCCGACAGCGGCACTTTGTCGGAGGAAAGTGCTATACTCGGATTCCCGGCGGTGCTCCTCAGAACATCTACCGAAAGACCCGAAGTTCTTGATAAGGGAACGATAATAATCGGTGGGATCAGGGATAAGGACATTATGCAGGCCATGGATTTAACGCTTTCCATAAAGGAAAACTCCTTGTTAGCTGTCCCCGTTCCGGATTATTCTGATATCAATGTATCGCTGAAGGTTGTAAAGATCATCCAAAGTTATACAGAGATCGTGAACAAATTTATATGGGGAAAATAATGCTGCAGTCTGGGGCCATACTGATAATTCACTGACAGACAGAAATAAAATTCAAACCGGCAGCACAAGTTCATTCAGCAGTATTAATCACTGCAATTCAAAATATAAATTTGATCAGAACCAGAATAAAAACAGGAACTGAAATCTGAGGATCTGAATATTAATATAATGAAAATAACGACTTAAGGCCAATAAAAATGAAAATACTGGTTACGGGAGGAGCTGGCTACAAAGGTGTAAAACTTACAGCAAAATTACTCGAAAAAGGTTATGACGTTACCGTGCTTGATAACTTCATGTATGGATTCGAACCATTTCTGCATCTTGTTGAAAATAAAAACCTGCATGTCATAAAACAGGATATAAGGAATAAAACGGACTCTGTCCATGACTTTGATGTGATTTTTCATTTGGCCGGTTTAAGCGGGTTTCCTGCATGTTCTGCCAATCCTTCTTCAGCCCATCTTATCAATGTTGAAGCGACAAGTCAGCTGGTCAAATCACTGAGCAGGGAACAACACTTCATCTATGCATCCACTACTTCATTTTACGGTAAGTCGGGGACAAAATGCAATGAAGAAACACCAGTGGATCCCGTAAGCCATTATGGGAAAACCAAATACCTGGCGGAAAAAATTGTCATGGAAAGGGAAAATTCGGTCAGTCTCAGGTTTGCCACGGTATTCGGTTTCAGTCCGAAAATGAGAATGGATCTTATGGTTAATGATTTCACCTATAAAGCGCTGAAGGAAGGAGTTATTGTTTTGTTCGACAGCTATGCAAAGCGAACTTTCATACATATAGATGATGCCATACAGGGATACCTTTTTGCTATGGATAACTGGGATAAAATGAAAGGCAAGGTATATAATACAGGTGGAGATTTAATGAATTTTTCGAAGTTGGAAATTGCTGAAGCCATAAAAAAACAGCTTAATTACACGATCATTGATTCGGATGTGAAAGATAAGGATGTCAGGCACTTCATCATCGATTTCAGCAAAATCAGAAGTCTTGGGTTTGAACCGAAAATCTCTCTCGAAGCAGGTATAACCCAGATGTTGGGTATCTTCAGCTATTATGATTATTTCACACATTACAAAACCATTTGACAATGAGGGAAATCAAACTCAGAAATGAAACTGTTGCCATTATCCATACAACCGGTGAGTGGAAGGAAGGGCTTGACTTTTTAACATCAAACGAGTCTTTTATCCAGGCAAGTACCTGGTGGTATCCTGAAGGTAAAGTGTTAAAAGCACACAGGCATGTTTTGAATACCCGCACCATTGACAGAACGCAGGAAACCGTTATTGTGCTGAGTGGGAGTATCCGGATAGATTTTTATGATGAATCGAATGTTGTATTCCACAAGGAAACGGTTAAAGCCGGGGACATCTGCATTATCCTGACAGCCGGTCATGGATATTATGTACTGGAGGACAACACAAGAGTGGTCGAAGTGAAAAACGGTCCATTCACTTCTGTGGAAAAAGATAAAGAATTGATTTAATGGAAAACATTTTTTTTGATTTAAACAGCCTGAAGTCCTGCGGCAAGAATGTGATTATCGGAAAGACTGTGCGGATACGCTATCCGGAATTGGTTGAGATTGCCGACAATGTCATCATTGATGATTTCACCTATATCTCGACAGCTTTGAAACTTCATTCTTGCGTACATATTTCATCAGGTTGCAAGATTATCGGGGGCCGTATGGCATATGTTGAAATGTATCCTTATTCAACTCTCGCTCCTAATGTAGTCCTTTCGGCTGGGACCGATGATTATACAAGCGGTATTGCAACTCCTCTCGTTCCTATGAAATTTAAAGGTAATGCCAGAATTGGCAGGATCATCCTAAAGAAGCATTGCATTGTGGGAGCAGGTTCTGTTGTTTTGCCTGATGTTATTTTTGAGGAAGGAGCATGCCTGGGAGCATTATCACTGGCAAATAAAAGCCTGGAAGAATACAAACTTTATGCCGGTATCCCTGCAAGATTTATTAAGACGAGAAGTAAAATTGAAATACTATCCCTTGAAAACCAATTGATGCATGAGCAATAAATTTATTCCCCAGATGGAACCATGGTTCGGGGAAGAAGAGAAGAACGCTTTGATCGAATACATGGATGAAGGGGGCTGGCTTACAGAATTCCGGAGGACAGCTTTGTTCGAGAGCATGATTGCAGAATATACAGGAGCAAAACATTGTATTGTCGTAAATAATGGGACTATCAGCCTGACCCTTGCTGCAATGGCATGTGATATCAAGACGGATGATGAGGTCATTGTTCCGAATTACACCATGATCGCAACCCCAAATTCAATAAAAATGTTCGGGGCTGTCCCGGTTTTTGTTGATGTGGAACCAGAGACCTTGTGCATGGACCTCGATCTTGCACGTAAAGCCATCACGGGAAAGACAAAGGCAATAATGCTGGTTCTTTCAAATGGCAGGTATCCCATGAGCGGGATCGGATCATTTATGAATTTAGCTGCGGAGTACAATCTCTGCCTGATAGAAGATTCTGCCCAAAGCCTGGGTTCACTATATCCTGATGGACGCCATCAGGGAAGCGTGGGTCTGGTTGGCAGCTTTTCATTTTCGGCTCCGAAAGTAATTTCCACGGGACAGGGAGGAGCATTAATTACGAACAATGATGACATTGCTTTCAGGTTGAGAAGACTGAAAGATTTCGGCAGGAGCGGCGGGGGCCTCGATGTGCATGACTCTATAGGATATAACTTTAAATTTACTGAGCTTCAGGCCTGTATTGGAATTGAACAGATGAAAAAGCTGCCGTTCAGGGTTGAAAGAAAGAGAGAGATTTTAAAGTTGTACTTGCATTTACTGGCCGAAGTTGAAGAAATTAAATTCTTCAGACAGGACCTGGAATTCACCACACCCTGGTTCATTGATGTCATGGTCAAAAAACGTGAGGCATTAATGCAATTTCTCAAAGAAAACGGGATAGGTTCCCGGGTAATGTATCCTCCGATTAACAAACAACTTGCTTACCGGATGGCCGGGAATCACCCGGTTTCAGATAAAGTGGGGACTCAGGGTTTATGGCTGCCTTCAGGCAGTCGCCTGACCAATGAAGAAATTACAACGATCTGCAGTGTTATAAAAAGCTTCTATCAAAACAAATAAGTATATTTGTTTAATCCTCCTCTTGATTAGTATAAAGAAAACCAACCATGTGTGGTATTAGCGGGAAACTGTTTCTGGATAAGAACAGAACAATAGTTCCATCTGTTTTGAAGCATATGACAGATGCCATATTTCACAGAGGTCCCGATGATGAAGGGTTTTATATCCGGGATAATGTAGGGTTGGGGTTTCGCCGTTTAAGCATTATCGACTTGAACACCGGCCATCAGCCTCTCTCAAACTCTGACCAGAGCATTTATATAGTTTTCAATGGCGAGATCTATAATTATCTGGAGCAGCGTGAACATCTTAGCCGTGATGGGTTTGTATTCAGGACAACCTCTGATACTGAAGTCATCATCAATCTGTATGAGAAATATGGTATCGGTTGCCTTAGCTATCTGCGCGGAATGTTCGCTTTTGCGATCTGGGATAATAATAAAAAACAACTGTTCTGTGCGCGTGACCGTTTTGGGATCAAGCCATTCTATTATTATTCCGATAACGAAAAATTTGTTTTCGGTTCCGAGATAAAAGCTATTCTTGCAGCCGGGGAAATAGATAAAACCTTATCACCTGAAGGATTGGATTCCTATCTTGCTTTCGGTTGCGTAAGCAGCGACCTCTCTATTTATAAACATATCAGGAAGCTTCGGCCAGCGCATTATCTCCTTCTTTCCTTTAATGAGAAAACAACGTTGGAAACTCGCAGATATTGGGAAATAAATTTTGAGCCGGATTTTTCCAGAACTGAAGATCAGTGGGTGGAGGAACTGCAGGCCTGCTTTTCAGAAACAGTTAAATTACACATGATTTCCGATGTCCCGCTTGGAGCATTCCTCAGCGGCGGGATAGATTCCAGTTCCGTTGTTGCAATGATGGCCAGAAACTCAAGTCTTCCTGTAAAAACTTTTTCGATAGGTTTTAAAGAAGCTAAATTCTGCGAACTTGAATTTGCCAGGGAAATGGCAAATAAATACAACTGCGAGCACCATGAACAGATCATTGAGCCTGAATCTATAACCCTCTTACCAATGCTTGTGAGAGCCTATGACGAACCTTTTGCTGATTCTTCTGCAATTCCGACTTATTATGTTTCAAAACTTGCCCGTGAATTCGTTACAGTCGCACTTTCGGGTGACGGAGGGGATGAGTTGTTCGCAGGATATGATATCTATAAGTACTTTTCAAGGATTCATCGCTTTTTCCTGAATTTCAATTCCCCTATGCTTAACAAGGTATTTTGGGGAACTATAAGGAAGATCACGCCGGATAGCTGGAAAGGAAGCGGGGCGCTGAATTATCTTCGGCTGAATAAAAATTTCATTACAGCGCACCTGACATTTATCCCCATTCAGGAGCGCAAAAAGCTGATTGGGAATCAGTATCCTATCATAGATTATAAAGCGGCCTCGGAAGAATACAAAGAAGATATACTTCGGAAAAGCCATTCCAAGGACTTTATAACTAACCTTCAGTACCTTGATCTTCAGACATACATGGTTGACGATATCCTTACAAAGGTTGATCGTGCCAGTATGCTTAATTCACTTGAAATAAGAGTTCCCTTCCTGGATCATAAATTTGCAGAACTAAGCTTCAGAATACCCTCCCGGCTCAAACTTAAGGGAACTGATCAAAAATATATTTTAAAAAAGGCCATGGCGAATGAACTGCCGGGAAGAATTCTCAGAAATCCTAAAAAAGGTTTTGCGGTCCCTTTAACTTGCTGGTTCAAAACAGATTTGTCAGAATATGTGAATGACACCCTGCTTTCGCCTAACACCAGGTTATCGGCATATCTTGATCAAAGCTGTGTCAGAAAAATTGTTGAGCATAGTAGAAAAAGCAATAGAGATGTAAGCAACCGGATCTGGCTGCTGTTGTTTCTTGAAGAATGGCTTAAACAATATGCCTGAACAGGGGAGTTCTTTTGTACACAAAATCATTCATCTGAACCCGAATTCCAGGAATAAAACAAGTCTGTCAGTTAGTGATAGAGCCAATCCTTGCGTCTCAAATATCTTTTCGGAATATTTAATGTTTTGATTTAAGAAGAGAAATGCCTCATATTATAAACCTCCCCAAATTTGAAGATGAAAGAGGAAATCTTACGTTCATCGAGCAGACAAAACATATCCCTTTTGAGATAAAGCGGGTGTATTGGATTTATGATGTTCCTGGAGGGCAAATCCGTGGAGGGCATGCGTTTAAAGTGCAGAAAGAATTTGTCATAGCACTTTCCGGTAGTTTTGATGTCGTTATAAATGACGGTTTTGCAGAGCAGGTCTTTCATTTGAACAGGTCGTATTACGGCCTTTATATTCCAAACGGGATCTGGCGACATATGGAAAATTTCAGTACAAACGCCGTTGCACTCGTTATCTCCTCTACTAATTATTATAAAGATGATTATATCCGTGACTTTTCAGCTTTTGTTAAGTTTAAAACGATATGAAAAACAATATTGCCGGTTGCCATATTGTAGATCTTCCCAAAGTGCATAACCGGGCAGGCAATATAACTGCAATTGAAAACAGGTTACATGCACCATTTGATATTAAAAGAGTGTATTACCTCTATGATATCCCCGGGGGAGAAGACCGTGGAGGGCATGCTCACAGGGCTCTTCAGCAATTGATCATTGCTGTAAGCGGTGCCTTTGACGTAAAGCTGAACGACGGAAATAACATTCAGACTTTCCATCTTGACAGACCGTATTTTGGATTATACATTGTATCCGGCATCTGGCGGGAATTATTGAATTTCTCTTCGGGTGCGATTGCCCTTGTTTTAGCCTCCGAGGTTTATGATAGTAATGATTATATCAGGGATTACTCTGATTTTATTAAATTTAAAAATGAATTTTAAAATCCATCCGTTAGCTGAGGTCCAGACAATGAATATCGGGGACGGTACTGTTGTCTGGCAGTTCTGCGTCATTCTCAGGGGAGCTGTTATTGGAAAAAATTGCAATATCAATTTTAATGTATTCATTGAAAACGATGTTATTATTGGTGATAGAGTTACGATTAAACCGGGTGTTCAGGTCTGGGATGGCCTGAGAATAGGAAATAACGTTTTCATCGGACCTAATGTAACTTTTACAAACGATCTTGTTCCCCGGGTTGAAGTTTATCCTAAAAATTTTCTGCCCACTTTCATTGAAGATGGCGCTTCTCTGGGTGCAAATGCCACTATCATTGCAGGTAACAGCATCGGCAGATATTCACTTATCGGCGCCGGCAGCGTAATCACAAAACCAGTTCCCCCGTTTACAGTGTGGTATGGAAATCCCGCATTACATCACGGATTCATAACCCAATCAGGGATCCTGCTCAGTATGGACCTGATAGATCACAACGGAAAGCAATATGTTCTTGAAAATGATATACCTGTTCCAAAATGATAAAATTCATCGATCTGCAAAAAATCAATGCACAATACGCTGATGAGCTTAAACAAGCTGCATCGGAGGTGATCGACTCGGGAAGATATTTGTCGGGCGAACGGATCAGGCAATTTGAAACCAATCTGGCTTCATTTCTAGGTGTAAAACATGCCATTGGCGTCGCGAATGGTCTCGACGCCCTGCGGCTGATCCTCAAAGCATATATTGAAACTGGTATACTAAAACCAGGCGATGAGATCATAGTTCCTGCAAACACTTTTATTGCAAGTATATTGGCAATCACCGATAATCGGCTCAAACCTGTGCTTGCCGAACCAGATATCAACACTTATAACCTTGATCTCGCAAAGGTTGAGCAGCATATTTCTGAACAAACCCGTGCAATAATGATTGTACATCTGTACGGAAGGGTTTGCTGGAGCAATGAACTTGAGACCATTGCAAAGAAACATGGCCTTATGATCATTGAAGATAATGCGCAGGCTATCGGTGCCCTCTGGAACGGGAAAAGGACAGGCTCACTTGGAGATGCAGCCGGGAATAGTTTTTATCCCGGGAAGAACCTTGGAGCCCTTGGTGATTCAGGTGCCGTAACCACCAATGATGATCAGCTTGCAGAAGCAGTTCGTACTCTTGCAAATTATGGCAGCAAAATAAAATACCTGAATGTTTACCAGGGACTGAACAGCCGTTTGGATGAAATACAGGCGGCATTCCTTGACATTAAACTGAAATATCTCGATGCGGAAAACCAAAAAAGAAGAGAATCTGCCAAGTACTATTGTGAAAATATCATGAATCCGGATATTATATTACCACCGCCTGCTGACTCAGACCGGCATGCTTTCTTTTCAACGGCTCACGTATGGCATCTCTTCGTGATCCGTTCCTTGCATCGCAACCAGCTTCATGATTACCTTTCTGAAAACGGAGTGCAGACTTTAATTCATTATCCTGTACCTCCCCATAAACAGCCGGCATACAGGGAATGGAACTCTTTTGATCTTCCAGTTACTGATAGGATCCACCGTGAGGCCCTGAGCCTGCCTATCAGCCAGGTTATTACAAGGGAAGAGCTATCCCTTGTAATAAATCTGGTTAACAGATTTAAAGCCTGAGCATCTGAAGTTTATCTGTCAGTTCAACTACACGCTTTCTTTCACTTGGGAAGTTTCCTGTTGATGTGGTTTGGAGAAGGAACAAAAACCTATAAAAGGAATTCATTAAAATGGTGAATCATTCACTTGTTTCCATCGTTGTTCCATCCTATAATCATGCCAGGTATATTGAAACCTGTATTGAAAGCATTATGAAACAGGATTTCAATGATTTTGAACTGATTGTGATTGATGATGGATCATCCGACAACAGTCCCTCAATTCTGAAGGAATTACAAAAAAAGTATAATTTTTACCTTGAAATCAATTCAAACCAGGGACTGTCAAAAACACTGAACAGGGGCTTCAGGGATATCGCTAAAGGGAAATATTTCACGTTTTGTGCATCGGATGATTACTGGCTTCCGTTCAAACTTGGCAAACAGGTGAAATATATGGAGGAAAACCCAGCGTGCGGAATGGTTTTCGGCAAATCAGTAATTATCGACGGAAACGGGAAATCACTGGAAAAGGAAACCATTGAACGTAATAAATACCTCAGGGGAGGATCAATTTTCAGGGATCTGTTCCTTTGTGAATTCCATCCCCCTGTGAATTATATGCTCAGGGGGGACGTTGTGAGGGAACTTGGTTTTTACCGTGATCACATCTGGGCGGAAGATTTCGATATGAACCTGAGGATCTCAAGTAAATATCCAATAGGTTATATTGATGATTACCTGAGTTGTTACAGGCAGGATGATTCATCAGGTAGAAAAATGATGAATTTTAAAACCATTTATTCCCACCTCGATAGCATCAGTCTGTTCAGGGAATCCCCGCTGTATCCTAAAGCTCTTAAAAAATGGTATTACAAATGCTTTTTATGGTATAGTCCGTTCACCATCGGGAAAAAACTGGCTGTTAAAGGTATGTTGCATAACCTTGATCTGTTTTACAAAAAAGAGTTTCTTGTGTTCCTGTCTGTTCTTATAAAGCGCTGGCAGTAATATCTGGCAGTAAAATAATGCAAAAAAAACTGATCATAAGCAACATTAAGGGAGGGTTTGGAAATCAATTGCTGCAATATGCAACAGGGATGAATCTGGCAAGGAAAAACAACTCGATCCTCAAAGTAGATTTAAGCTTTTTTAATGAAGCCAGGTTCAGAAATGCTTTCCGTTTAAACATGATGAATATAGACTATATTCCTGCATCAGAAGAAGAAATAAAATCCTTGAGAAATCGTGAAGACAAGGCACCGGTCTTTTTCAGGTTTCTGACAAAATTTGGTTTTCATAACCCCTGGTTCAGGAAAACACATGTGATGGATACTCAGGGGTTCTGCCCTTCCGACAGCGTTATCAATGCAAACCCTCCCGTTTACATTGAAGGCTGGTGTACCAAAGAGAATTATTTTGCCGAAATAAGGGAAGAACTGAAAAAATCGTTCACCCCCCGAAACAGATTAACAGAACATGCCCGTACAATTTTAAACAAGGTACAGAACTGCATTTCTGTTTCAATCCATATCAGGATGAAAGACTATGTCGGTAACCCTGTATTTAAATTACTACCGCTGGAATATTACCTGAATGCCATATCATATATAAAGAATAACATTGATGACCCTGTGTTTTTTGTCTTTTCAGATGACCTTAAACAGGTCAGGGAGAATCTGAAATCCATACCTGACCTCCATTTTGTTGATCTGGGTTCTGAAACAGATTATAAGGGTGACAATGATATTGAAGACTTTTTTTTAATGAGTAAATGCAAACATCACATCAATGCCAACAGCTCGTTCAGCTGGTGGGCATCTTATCTTTCAACTGATACTAATTCGATTTCAATAGTACCATCCATATGGTTCATAGATCCTGCATATCAGGAGAGCCTGGAAAAATGCCCGTTCTGGCCTTCGAACTGGGTCGCCCTGTAATAGGAATAATTGCTTAAGATGCCTGTAATACACTCTGCTATTGAATATGTTTCCGGTTTTTTCATCAGAGGAGACGACAGGACATTAAGGGCAAAAAAAAATATCGGGGTTGCATTTCTCACAAAAGGTTTATCTGTCCTCCTTAGTTTCATCATTGTTCCCCTCACCCTGAATTATGTCGGAAAGGAAGAATACGGGATATGGATGATCATTTCATCAATTATCGCATGGTTCAATTTTTTTGATATCGGCCTTGGTAACGGCTTAAGAAATAAGCTGGCCGAATCACTGGCCCTTGATCAGGTGGATACGGCAAGAGTTTACATTAGCTCGACATTCGTACTGATAACATTAATTTCCCTGCTGATGTTCCTTTGCTTTTCCGTAGTTTCCTGTTTTATTTCATGGGATGCGGTTGTAAATACGAGTATCGTCACAAACATGGAATTAAGGAGAATAGTGATAGTTGTATTCTTCTTTTTTTGTATTGATTTTATCCTGAAAACTGTGGCTTCGGTCCTGCAGGCCATGCAGAGATATGCCATTTATGATATTATCAAGCTGCTGGCACAGTTTTTAGGGCTTATCGCCATATTTATTCTTACGCATACAACCAGAAATTCATTGTTTCTTCTGTGCATTGTGTACGGAGGGCAATCGGCTGTAGTGATGTTGATTGCCACAGTCATTTTATTCCAGGGATCGTTAAAACGTTTCAGGCCATCTTTGAAATTCGTCAGGCTTAAGCAGGCAATGCCATTGTTAAATTTAGGTATGCGTTTTTTTTTCGTCCAGATTTTTTATATGATAATTTCACAGACCTCGTTTATTCTCGTGGCACAGTTCTTTGGTCCGCAGGATGTAACCGTTTTCAATCTCGGGGTCAGATATATCTCGATCATGCCAATGATCTATATCATGGTATTGACCCCCTTCCTTTCAGCTTTTACCGAAGCTTATACGAAAAAGGAATTTAACTGGATCAGGAATACAATAAGTAGAATTAATCTGATCTGGGCATTGTGTTCAATCGGTACAGGATTACTTGTCCTTGCCTCAAGGATATTTTTTAAACTCTGGGTAGGCAATGCCATAACGGTCCCTTTGATTCTCATCATTGCACTTGCAGTGTCCAGTGTGATTAATACCTGGGGTGCAACTTTTTCGATATTCCTGAATGGAATTGGGAAGATCAGGATTCAGTTATATTTTCTGGGCACTCAGGCTATTTTGATTTTCCCGTTAACATATCTGTTTTATAAGCTTAATTTTGGCCTTATTTCTATAGTCCTGGTGCAAGTACTTTTCTATTCTGTCGACGCATTCATTTATACATTCCAGTACAAAAGCATAATCAGCCAAAGAGCCGAAGGGATTTGGAACAGGTAACCATACAAGGATTTCAGGTATGAATAAAAATCTTCAACGTTTCTTTTATTTTTTCTTCCTCTGGAATATAGTTCTGGCCTTACAGCCATTTGCTTCAATGGGATTTTTTGTA
>Ga0182027_10005794_pt1 | contig 18676 bp, 16 predicted proteins | sample 712E1DmetaG_FD_121300 | JGI IMG/M metagenome (GOLD analysis project Ga0182027, IMG submission 121300) | Permafrost microbial communities from Stordalen Mire, Sweden - 712E1D metaG (Illumina Assembly) | ecosystem: Environmental > Terrestrial > Soil > Wetlands > Permafrost | place: Sweden...
ATCTTCCACCCGCAGCGCGCTGCGCTGTGTGTCGGCATCGAATCGGCGCAGGCTCTCGACCGTGTCTCCAAAGAACTCGATGCGCACCGGCTTGTGCGCCTCGGCCGGGAAGACGTCGAATATGCCGCCGCGGATCGAGTATTCGCCCTCCATCTCCACCGGTTCCCGGCGCTCGTAGCCGATGCTCTCCAGATGCCCGGCCAGGTCTTCCATGGAAATGTCGTCGTTGATTCTCACCGTGAGCGCCAGCCTCCGGCAGGCCGCGGCGTCACCGGTCCGCAGCAGCGCCGACGTCACCGGCGCGACGGCGATCGAAAACTTGCCGCCCGCCATCCGGTACAACGCCATCGCCCGCCCGGCCTTCAACTCGGAGTGCGGCGACAGGTTTTGTCCGGGCAGCGTGTCCAGCGCCGGAACAAGCACCGGCGGCGGCGCGCCGCGTCCCGCCTGCAGGAGTTGATGAAAGGTCTCCAGCAGCGAGTGCAGATTCTCGGCCGTCCGCGGCGATTCGGTCACCACCAGCAGCGGCTGCTCCAGCGCTTGCCACAGCAGGCTCAGATACAGCGCCTTCGCCGTGGGCGTCAGTCCGGCCAGTTGCGAACGCCCGCTCTGTTCCACGCTCAGACGGCGCACCAACTCCTGAAACGCCGGGTGGCGTGTCAGGGTATGGAATTGCTCTCGAATACCGGGATGGATCACGATCGCCAGGCGCAACCAGCGCGCCAATCTCTTTCTTCATGCTATCCCGCATCCCACCGAGTAGTAGCCTTCTCCGTCGAGAATGTCCGCAAGTTGAAACTGCGTTGCGGGGCGCAGCAGCCGTTTTCATTACTCGTTGTGGCCGGCACGGTCATGGTCGACTCGCTTGCAATGATCCAAGACAGCCGGCGCGAAAACCCCTGATCTGTCCGCAAATCCCCCGCGCGCGGGCGACACCGAGGCCCACTCATCCCCGAGCACGACCACCCAGCCATCTCCCGAGGACGCCGTAGGTGTGTCCCCGCGCCACCGCCGCGCCGAAATTCGGAAGACTGGGACGGTCTACGCTGGTACTTGGCGGCAACTGTGGAATCGCAGCCCCGGCGCATCCTGATCCGCGCGACCAACTGGGTCGGCGACGCGGTGCTGTCGCTGCCCGCTCTGGGCGCCATCCGCGCTCGATTCCCGGACGCTCACATCGCCGTGCTGGCGCGCCCCTGGGTCGCCGGGCTCTACCGTCACGAGCCCTTCGCCGATGAGATCGTCCTTTACGATCCCGCCCCTTTCCGCTCCGGCTCGCGATGCAAAGCCTGGCGCGACCGCGTCACGCTCGCCGGCGCATTGCGCGCGGGTGGCTTCGACTGTGCGCTGCTGCTTCAAAATGCCTTCGACGCGGCGCTAATCGCCGCCCTGGCCGGCATTCCGGAACGCATCGGCTACGCGCGCGATTTGCGATCGCCCTTGCTTACCCGCGCCATCGCCGTACCCCGCCCCGGCGCCATCCCGCCGCACGAGTCCTTCTATTACCTCGAACTCCTCCGGCGTGCCGGCTGGCTCGATCGTCTTCCCGCCACTCTCACCGTCGCATTGCGCTCCGCGCCCCAGGCGCGCGCCGCGGGTCTGGCGCGCTTCGCCGCGGAGGGGATTGGCACTCCTGTGATCGGCGTGAGCCCGGGCGCTGCCTTCGGCTCGGCCAAGCGTTGGCTGCCCGAACGCTTCGCCGCATCGGCCTGCACGCTCGCCGAACGCCTGGGCGCCACGGTGGCGCTGCATGGCTCCGCCTCCGAGCGCGAACTCTGCGAATCCGTGCGCGCGATGATTGAGGCTCGCGGCCTCCGCGCCGTCAACTACGCCGGCCGCACCACGCTCGAAGAATTCATCGAACGCGCCGCCGCCAGCCGGCTCTTTCTGACCAACGACAGCGGGGCCATGCACATCGCCTCCGCCCTCGGCGTGCCGACCGTCGCCGTCTTCGGCCCGACCAATCCCGCCACCACCGGTCCCGCCGGCCCGTGGGCCCGCATTGTCCGTCAGCCGGTCGATTGCGCCCCCTGCCTGTTGCGCGAATGCCCCATCGACCACCGTTGCATGACCCGGGTTCAGGATGAATCCGTTTCCAAAGCGGCTCTGGATCTGATACAAATGGCAGTTGAGTGGACACCAGAATTAAAATAGCCAAGTTGTCGGCGTGGAACCCCGCCACCCTGAAGCCTCTTGTTTCGGGCTACTTCGACCCTATTCTCGAGCTGCACGTGGAACGGCTGGAGGCCTTGTCTGCCGAAATGGGACCGCTGACCGTGCTGGTGCTCGATCCGCCGGATGCCATCCTGCCCGCCTCGTCGCGCGCCGCCGTGGTCGCGGGCCTGGCTTGCGTGGAAGCCGTCCTGCTCAGCGACGGTTCGCCTTTGCCGGACGCCCGGCTGGAGCTCGAAGAAGAGGAGACGGTTCTCCGCGCCGGGTTCCTGCAACACGTTCTCGACCGCGAGACCTGAGCGCTCCTCGCGCTGATTGAATGCCCGCTCCCCGCATCCTCGTCGTCCGGCTCGGCTCGATGGGGGACATCCTCCACGCCCTGCCGGCCGTCGCGTTGCTGCGGCGCACCTGGCCCAACGCGGCCATCGACTGGACCGTCCATCCCAAGTGGCGCGAGTTGCTCGCCGGTAATCCGCTCGGCCTCGAACCCATCTACGTCGACCGCGCCAGTCCGGCTTCTCTGCGCGCCGCAATCCACAAGCTCCGCGCCGCCGTCTACGACTTCGCCATTGATTTTCAGGGCCTCATCCAGAGCGCCCTTATCACCCGCGTTGCGCGCCGCGCCGCGGCGTATGGCTTTCATCGTTCGTTGGTTCGCGAGTGGCCGGCTGCGATCTTCTATACTCACGTCCTGCGGACCGCGGAGCCGCACGTCGTCGACCGCAATATGGCGCTTGCCGTTGCCGCGGGAGCCACGCCCGGTCCCGCCGAATTCCCGCTGCCACTAGGCCGCGCGGAGGGTCAACTCCCCACCCGCTTCGTCCTGGCCGCGCCTCTGGCCGGGTGGGCTTCGAAGCAGTGGCCGCTCGAGTACTACGCTCCGTTGGCGCGCCGGCTGCGGGAGCGCTTCGATCTGCCGCTCGTACTCAATGGCGCGCCCTCGTCCGAGCCCGTTCTGCGGACCGCCGCGGGCGCGCAGGTCCATATTTCCAGCCTCTCCGGCCTCATCGACGCCACCCGCCGCGCCACCGCTGTTCTCGGTCTCGACTCCGGTCCGATGCATCTGGCCAGCGCGCTGCGCACGCCCGGCCTCGCCCTTTTCGGCCCCACCGATCCGGCCCGCAACGGGCCTTATGGAAACTCGCTGACCGTGCTCCGCGACGCTGCCGCGAAGACCACTTACACACGCGGCTCGGTCCCGGACCCATCCCTCCGCGCACTCACGCCCGACATCGTCTTTGCCGCTCTCGACGAAGTTCTTCGCAACGTACGATCCACCGAGCGACTGGGCCACGGCGGACCGTGCGCGGGCGCCCCTGCCGGAGATCCGATTTCCTGATGCCGCTTTTCCCCAAGCCCTACGCCGACCTCGTCCAGCGCCTGCGTGTGCCCATCGGCATTCTGGTCGTCGCCGGCTTCGGCTGGTTCGCCCGCCCATCCACCGTCTCGCTGCTGGCCGGACTGCCACTCGCCATCGCCGGACTCGCGCTCCGCGCCTGGGCCGCCGGCCACTTGCGTAAAAATCAGACCCTGACCACTTCCGGACCCTATGCCTGGGTGCGCAATCCGCTCTACATCGGAACGTCGACCGCCGTCGCCGGTTGTCTCATCGCCGCCGCCCAGCCGATCCTTGCCGCGGCCACCCTGGCGGCTTTTGTGCTGATTTACACCCCCGTCGTCGAGCAGGAAGAGCAGCACCTCCGCACGCTCTTCCCCGATTACGCGGCTTACGCCCTGCGTGTGCCGCAGTTCATTCCTCGCCTGCCTCGCGCGCGATCCGCGCAGCCCTTTTCCTTCCAGATCTACCAGCGCAACAAGGAGTACAAGGCCTTGCTCGGCTTCCTCTGGGCCTATGCCTTCCTCCTCCTCAAAACGTTTCTCTAGCATTCCGTCGCGGCGACAACGTGATTCTGCCGCGTCTGTCTGACTGAGCCGCGACCACCCGTTCTGAGCCGCAACCGTATGACTGAGCCGCGACTGCGTGACTGAGCCGCGACTATAAGGAGTCGCCATGGCCCTGCGGGCCACCCATGGAGATGAATGTCAGCGGGTGACATTCGAGAGAGCGGTTCTTTGCGTTGTCACGAGCCGCGACCACCCGTTCTGAGCCACGACTGCGTGACTGAGCCGCGACTGTCAAGGAGCGGATGCCGCCTCCGGCCGGCGCCGCGACGCCCTCCTACGCCGGCAGCAGCACGAATTCCGCCCGCTCCAGGTGATCGGCCCGATCTTCGAGGCCAGTCAGCCCGCCGTTCACCCGCCGCGTGATCTTCAGCAAGTCGTCCACGTCCGCCAGCTTGTTCAAACCATGTATCGTCCAGAACCAGCACGCCACATCCACCGCCAGCGCCGGGTTCGTGGCCACTTTGTTCCAATTCCCGTCCACGGTCAGGTCCAGGCCGATGGAACGCCCGTAGGCCGCGTAGTTGACGCGCCCGGTCAACTGGATCAGGCCGCGCCCTTTGAACCTCGGCCCGTCGCCCGGCTGCGCGTTGCCCAGATCCGCTCGCCCCTCGTACGCTTGTCCACTCGCCAGTTCCTCCAGGTACTGTAAATCGCCGCTCTCGTGGCCCGTCTGCGCCAGGAAATGCGCCCACCGCAGCGGCGTGTTGATTTGCGCCGTCTGCATGCGCTCCAGCATCGGCTTGTAGAACCGCTCGAGCTGATACGAGCCCGCATTCAGCATCATGAAGTGGAATTTCTCGGCTGTCAGGCCGCCCGGCAACCCGCTTCGCAGCTCGGCCAGCATGTCGCCGCCCGGCGCCACCACGCCGTCGGGAGCCGTCTGTCCCATCGCCCGCGTCAGGAACGCGACGATCGCCTCCAACGAGGCGGCCCCGAACTGCCCGTCCACCGTCAGCGCCGCCGTTCCCGGGATTCTCCCGAGGTTCATGTTGACCAGCAGTTGCACCATCTTCACGTCGCAGCTTCGGTTCTGGCATGCTCTGCCCACGGCATCGCTCAATAGCATCTGTAAGCCTCCTTCACCGGTCCAGGTTCTCGCCGGTAGATCGTTTTGAATGCGGTGCGCCGGCCTCCAGGCTCTGCCCATCTCAGCCGCGCCCGCGCTTCACTCGGGCATCCTCGGGTCGCCCCTTGTGTCCAGGTATGAGCAAAAAACACGCGCCAGCTCCCGCCCGCCCTGATTTTTGGAAATAGTTGAAACAACGCGAGAAAAAAACCCACCGAGGACGTCAACGGGTGGAGCTTGCGCCGCGATCGTCAGGGAGCGGATGTGCTGCGTGCCTGAGCCGCGACCGCCTCCGGCGCGGGCAACACCGCGGCCGACTCACCTTCCAACCACGGCCACGAACCCTTTCCCGAGGGCGACACCCAGGCCTCCGCCCGGACGCCGCCGGTGTGTCCCCGCGCTACTGCCGCCCTGCCCCACGCCCAGCATCCCCGTCCGCCAGCACCTTCGTCCGGTTGTGAAATGATCTACTTATGCAACTGACGTTTTGGGGCGCCGCCCAGACCGTAACCGGCTCCATGCACCTGCTGGCTTTGAACGGCAGCCGCTACCTGCTCGACTGCGGGCTCTATCAGGGACGCCGCCAGGAGGCCCGCGAGCGCAACGCCTCTCTGCCTTTCCCCGCACGCTCGATCGCTTCGGTGCTTGTCTCGCACGCGCACATCGACCACACCGGCAACCTGCCAACCCTGGTCAAGAACGGCTTTAGCGGCCCCATCGTCGCCTCACCGGCCACGATAGACCTATGCAACTACATGCTCGCCGACTCGGCCCATCTGCAGGAAAGAGACGCCGAGTTCATGGCTAAACGGAACCAACGCCGGCACTCGCTCGGCGACCTCGATACGCCCGAAATCGTTCCGCCGCTCTATACGGTCGAAGACGCCCAGCGCACCCTGCCTCTGTTTCAGTCCGCCGCGCAGCGCCAGCCGCGCCAGATCGCCCCGGGGCTCGCCTATTGCTCCTACGACGCCGGCCACATGCTCGGCTCCACGGCCATGGTGCTCACGCTGGAAGAGCAGGGCCGCAAACGCACGCTGGCGTTTTCCGGCGACGTCGGCCGCTGCCATCTGCCCATCACCCGCGATCCCGAGCCGTTGCCCCCGTGCGACTACCTCATCATGGAGTCCACCTATGGCAACCGCTTTCACGACCCTATCGGCGAGGTCGGCGACAAGCTCGCCGCTACCATCAATCGCACCATCGCCCGCGGCGGCAAATTGATTGTGCCCGCTTTCGCCGTCGGCCGCACCCAGGAACTGGTGTTCCTGATGCATCAGTTGATCGACGCCGAGAAGATTCCGGAGTTCCCCATCTTTGTCGACAGCCCGCTGGCCGTTAATACGACCACGGTTTTCCGTAAGCATACCGAGTTGTTCGACGACGAAACTAAGGCCCTCGCCGCCCGGGATGGCGACCCCTTTGGCCTGCGGATGTTGCGTTACATCAAGGATGTGGCGGAATCCAAGGGTTTGAACGATATGCGCATGCCGTGCATGATCATTTCCGCTTCCGGCATGTGCGAAGCCGGCCGCATCCTGCACCACCTGCGCAACAACATATCGAATCCTAAGAACACGCTCCTCATCACCGGCTTCATGGCCGAAAACACTCTCGGCCGCAAGCTGGAAGACAAGTTGCCCGAAGTCCCGATCTTCGGCGATTTGATTCCGCTCCGCGCCGAGGTCGTCAAGCTGGATGAACTCAGCGGTCACGCCGACCAGCACGAGCTGCTCGACTGGATGGAACCCATCACCCCCGGTCTCAAGCGCGTCTTCCTGGTCCACGGCGAGCCCGCCGCGCAGACGGCCCTCGCCCAGGCCGTTCAGGAGCGCTACAAGCTCCCCGTCACGATCCCGGCCCGGGGCGATTCGATCGCTCTCGACTAGCGTCATTCGTGTTTTGCCGGTGAATCAACGGTGATTTGCCGGTGCGGACGCGGTTCTTTTGCGGTGTTTTCACCGTGCCGGCGCGTCCCGCGCTCCCCGCGCCTCAACCCCGGCCTGCACCTGGCTCGTGCCCAGCGCGCAAGTTTTTCAAGCAATCGAGCACCCACGCCGAGTATAAGCTCACGCCGCTATGTTTGAATGGAGTGGGAGGGGCGGCCTCGCGGCCTGGCCCCATTCCCGCGCCGCCACCCCATGAATCGCTCGCTCATCGTCGTCGCCGGGGTCATCCACCGCGACGGCATGCTGCTGATCGGCCAGCGCATGTCTGGCGACCGTCATGCGCTCAAGTGGGAGTTTCCCGGCGGCAAGGTCGAGGCCGGCGAGACCCCCAAACAGGCCCTCGCCCGGGAGCTGCGGGAAGAGCTCGGCATCCAGGCCGTCGTCGGCCCGGAAATCGCTCGCTATGAGCAGGCCACGCGCCGCCGCAGCCCACTGCTGCTGCTGTTCCATGCCGTCGATAGCTATATCGGCGAACCTCGCGGCGTCACCTTCGAGCAGATCCGCTGGGAACTCCCCTCCAAACTCCCGGAATACGATTTTCTCGACGGCGATCTCGACTTCATCCGCCGGCTGGCCCTGGGACGGCTCCGCCCCTTCTCTTAACTGCCGGCCGCGCCGCACCTGCAACCACCCCAGCCAAGCCGGACTTGGCGCGGCAGAGGAATATGACGGTTACCCCAGATGCAAATTCGGTTGTGCAGAGTGCAGGTTCTGCTATTGGCATCCCGCCAAACCGCCCGCCGTCCGCTGTTCCCCAGCCGATTCACTCCAACAAATCCAGCGGCTTCAGCAGGATGCAGTAATCAGGCGCCGGTTGCGGGCAACTGGGCATTGGCGTGCTCACTTTATGACCGCGTGCTCCTCAGACCACACGGCGGAGATCCCCTCGGTTCTCACGCCGGTGGCCAATGAGCTGGCTACGCGAGCACGAAAAGGAGAAAAACAATATGACGATAAGACGCCTTGTCCAGGCGGCCTTGATTACGGGAGTGGTTTTCTGCGTCCTGGCTATCGGGAGCAGCGCTGCGTGGGCCGGGCCCATTTACGTTCAAGATTCGTTGGCCGTGGTGCTTGGGACCGGATTCTCAGTCACGATGGGCAACAACACGACTTTCAGCAACTTCACGAGTAACATTCCGCTTGGCAGCCCAGACCAAAACGATGTAAATTTCTACTCGCCTCTAGTTTTAGGCACATTTAACGAGTTTAAAGTCGCGCTCGTCCCGAGCCCGTCGAACCCGTTGGCGCCGGGAGGTGGTCCATACACTTTTGCTTTCGACGTCACCCTCATAAACCAGGGGACGACTCCGGCCTGGGTTTACCAAGTTGGCGTGGGGATCGATGGAGTGGCCACGACAGACACAAAGGTGATCTCCTCTGGCGCATCGACTTACACTATCGAGACAGGTCCGACGCCGGCCTATGGGAACCCAGTGTTTACCGGTGTTGGGAATCTGCAGACGTTCCACATTTCAGAGACGATCGCGCTGTCACCTGCAGGCTCATCTGTGACCAGTGTCACGGACTACTTCGAGGAGACCACTGTGCCAGAACCGGCGACCTTCTCTCTGATCGGCGGCGCTCTCATGGGGCTCGGTCTTCTGGGCCGCAAGAAGTTATTCCGCGGGTAAGGCGCCTGACGCACTCTGGGCAAACGCTTCCAGTGCACGCTGCCCGCTCGTTTGGGCGTCTGGCGGGCAGCCGGACGGGAGTATTGCGCCCAGAGGCGCCGGGTCCTGTTCTTGCCCTAAAGGAGCTATTGACCGATGTGGTGTCAAAGGAGAGCCATGAGAACTTTCAAACTATGCTTGTTGTCGCTGGCGGTGATAGTCGCCGGGACACTAGTAGGGTGCTCAACGTCCACGAAGTCAGCGGACGTTTCTGCCAGCATTCGGACATCCCTGGATCAGGCCGGCTTGAAGGATGTCACCGTAAGTCAGGATCGTGACAAGGGCGTCGTGACCCTGGGTGGGCACGTCGCCGCGGACGCTGACAAGGCACAAGCCGAGACCATCGCCAAGTCGTTCGCCGGGACCCAGGTCGTGGCGGACCAGATCGCAGTGCTTCCGCAGGGAGGCGAGAACCAGGCGAAAGACGTGAACTCGGACTTGGACAAGGGCATTGAGAGCAACCTGGATGCGGCTCTCATTACGGCAAAGCTTCACAAGCACGTGAGTTATGCTGTCAAGAATGGCGTCGTCACGCTGACTGGCGAGGTCAACTCTGAAGCGAAGCGTACGCAGGCCCAGCAGGTTGCGTCCGGAGTACCTAACGTGCAGCAGGTAGTGAACGAGCTGCAGGTCAAAGGACAAAAGGCCACGTCGTCAAATTAAGAGCGACGCGGCAAGTTGGAAGAAGCAGCAATCCTCGATACCCATCCCATGAGCGGGCTGGTGGCCCGCTTTGTTCTTTGACAAACTCAGCCCTGACAGGGTGCGGCAAGGTGTTATTGACTCCGAAAATGAGCCCAAGACTCTAAGAGCGGAACTGATAATCGACGATTCGCGGATCTTAATTCAGCGTCGTTCAGTCCCCGCAAGAGAGTCTCTCCGCAACCTGTTAGGGTGTTTCACGATTCTAAGTCGCACCAGCGGCGAACGTGCAGGCTCCTGAGGACGCTTCCCAGTGGTGGGAAACTCCGTCGGCCTGAGCTGGGCGCGTCTGCCAATCATCTGCCAGTCATCTACCAGTCGAGGACGCTGCCGTCGTCGGCGTCGTACAGCTCAGGATCGCGCCAGTCGTGGCCAATCTTGTCGGCCATGGCGTTTTCGTCGAGTTCGATGCCCAGCCCGGGCGCCGTGGGTAGGTTCAGGTACCCCTTGGTCACAGCGAATGGCTGGCGGATGTAGCCCTCGCCGAGCGACACCTGTTCCTGGATCAGGAAATTCGGAATCGACGCCGCCATCTGGACGCCGGCCGCCAGCGAGATCGGTCCCAAGGGATTGTGCGGCGCGATGGTAGCGTAGTAGGCCTCGGCCATCCCCGCGATCAGCCGCACTTCGGTGATGCCCCCGGCGTGACACAGGTCGGGCTGCAGCACCGCCGCCGCGTGTTTCTCCAACACTTCGCGAAAACCCCATTTGGTGAAGACGCGCTCACCCGTGGCGATGGGCAGGTAGGTCGAGCGGGCGATATCGGCCATCATGTCGTGGTTCTGCGCCTGGCACGGCTCCTCGATGAACATCGGGGTGTAGGGCTCCATCGCCTTGATCAGCATCTTCGCGAGGGCCGGCGAAATCGCTCCGTGGAAATCCACGGCGATATCGATGTCCGGACCGACAAGTTTGCGGAATTCGCCCAGTTTCTCACCGGCGTACTGCACTTCGGCCGGCGTCTCGATATAGCGCGACGGGCGGCGTTTAGCCGGGCCGGTCTTGAAGGCCGTGAATCCCTGCGCGATGGCCTTCCTGACGTGCTCGGGATCGTCGCCGCCGGCATGGGCGTAGACGCGAACCTTGTTCCGCGTCGGGCCGCCGAGCAACTCATACACCGGCACGCCGAGCCCTTTGCCCTTGATGTCCCACAACGCCTGGTCGATGCCGCTCAGCGCCGAGGTCAGGATCGGCCCGCCGCGGTAGAACGCGTGCCGGTAAATCGCCTGCCAGTGGTGCACCACGGCGCGCGGATCCTTGCCCACCAGGTATGGCTCAATTTCCTTGACCGCCGTGGCGCAAGTCAGGGCGCGGCCTTCGGTGATCGGCTCGCCCAGCCCGACGATCTCTTTCACATTCGTGTGGATCTTCAGAAACAGCCAGCGCGGCTTGACCAGGAAGGTCTCCAGCTTGGTGATTCTGATGGCGTCCCGTGGCCGGATCGGCGCATCCTTGGCGACCTGCTCGGCGCGTGCTTCCGGCAGCATGGCCATGGCTCCCGCGATCGCTCCCAGCAGCGAGCGCCGGCCGACGGTCTTTGTGTTGCTCATGTTCAATCCCTCCCTCGTGGCGCGGGCCGGTCGTTCTCAACCCGGGCCGCGGTTGTGGCCGCTGTCATTCTATCCCTGTTTGGAGAAGCGGGTGGCGCCGCTCTGCCAGAGGGTGCGGAAGGCAGGCTAGACTGAAGAGGAATGGGGTTCCGGTTCCGGCATTCTATCTGCAACGAGGTCTACAAAGACTGGGACTTCGCCGCGGCCTGCCGCGACATGCGCAGCGCCGGGTATGAAGGCATCGAGATCGCACCGTTCACGCTGGCCGAAGAGCCGGCTCGTATTCCCCCGGCAAAGCGCCGCGAAACCAGCGATATCATCCGGGCCGAAGGACTGACCTTCGTTGGATTGCATTGGCTGATGGTCGCGCCCCCCGGCCTGCACGTGACCACTCCCGACAAGATCCTGCGCGAGCGTTCCTGGCTGCACATCCGGAATCTCATCGACCTGTGCGCCGATCTCGGGCCGAACGGCGTGATGGTTTTCGGCTCGCCCGTGCAGCGCGCGGCCACCCGCGGTTCGACGCCGGAGGAAGCGCGGGCGCGTTTCGTCGAAGGCCTGGCCGCAGTGGCCGGCCATGCCGCCGAGCGCGGCGTGCGCATCCTGGTGGAGGCGCTGCCAAAGGGCCAATGCGACGTGGTCAACACGCTGGAAGAGGCCGTTGGCATTGTGCGGCGGATCGGTAGTCCCGGCGTGTGGACGATGTTCGACACGCACAACGCAGTGGACGAGACGGAGCCGCACGCGGCGCTGGTCGAGCGCTACTACGAGTGGATCCGGCACATCCATGTCAACGAGACGGATGGGAAACACTGCGGCGCCGGAGACTACGATTTCGGTCCGGTGCTCGCGATTCTCAAGAAGTTGAATTACGCGGGATGGATATCACTCGAGGCGTTCGATTTTTCGCCCGGCGCGGAGACGATCGCCCGCGAGTCCATCGGCCATCTGCAAGGCCTGATCGAGAGACTGTGAAGCTGCCGCCGACCGGCGGCCTGAGAAGAGGATTATGTCGAAAGTCGTTGTGACCGGCGGCGCCGGATTCATCGGAAGCAGCCTGGTGCGCGCGTTGCTACGCTCCGGCGCCGGACGTGTCACGGTTGTGGACAATCTGAGTTCCGGCAAGCCATCGAACCTGGCGGAAGTGGCGGACCGGGTCGAGCTGTGCGTGGCCGACATTCGCGACTACGGCGCCATCGCGCCCATACTGGCAGGCGCGGAGAGAGTGTTTCACCTGGCGGCGATCCCTTCCGTTCCGAGGTCTATCGAGGATCCGGTTCCGTCCCACGAATCGAACATCGACGGCACCTTCAACGTGCTGCGCGCGTGCCTGGAAGGGTGCGCCGGGCGCGTCGTCTACGCGGCGTCGTCGTCCGCCTATGGCGACACCGAAGTGCTGCCCAAGGTCGAGACCATGAAGCCCGACCCGCTCTCGCCGTACGCGTTGCAGAAGCTGGTCGGCGAGTACTACTGCTCGGTTTTTACGAAGTGCTTCGGCCTCGAGACCGTCGGCCTGCGCTTCTTCAACGTCTATGGTCCGCGGCAGGACCCGTCGAGCCCCTATTCGGGCGTCCTCTCGGTTTTCATGACCTGCCTGCTGGAGCGGCGCGCCCCGACGATTTTCGGCGACGGCGAGCAGTCGCGCGATTTCACTTACGTCGAAGATGTCGCCAACCTTTGCCTCAAAGCGGCAAGGGCGCCGGCCAATGTGGTCGCGGGCAAGGTCTTCAACGCCGGCAACGGCGACCGTTTCACGCTGAACCAGGTTTGGCGCCAGTTGTGCGCCCTCGAGGGCGTTTCGATCGATCCCCTGTACGGCCCGGCCCGGGCCGGCGACGTCAAGCACTCCCAGGCCGACACCACCGCCGCCCGCCGCGACCTGGGCCACGATCCACAATTCAGCTTCGACGAAGGCTTGCGCCAGACGCTCGAATGGTATCGCAACAGCCTCGTCCAGGCCTGAGGCGGCCGGCGGCCATCCGGACCGCAGGCTGTTGTTAGAATGAGGGGGCGGGACCACGACCTATGCTGGAAAATTCCAACGACCGCAGCTACCTGATCACGTCCGTGGACTACGTCTTCAACTGGGCCCGCAAGTCGTCCATCTGGCCGCTCACTTTCGGCTTGGCTTGTTGCGCGATCGAGATGATCGCCAGTTCCGCCTCCCGTTTCGACATCGCCCGCTTCGGCGCCGAAGTCTTCCGCCCCAGCCCGCGGCAGGCCGATCTGATGATCGTCGCCGGCACGGTGACGCTGAAGATGGCTCCGGTGCTGAAGCGCATTTACGACCAGATGCCCGATCCGAAATGGGTCATCTCCATGGGCGCGTGCTCGAGCGTCGGCGGACCCTTCAATACCTACGCCGTGCTGCAGGGCGTCGATAAGATCGTGCCTGTGGACGTGTATGTCAGCGGGTGCCCTCCGCGTCCCGAAAATCTGTTCTACGGATTGCTGAAGCTCCAGGACAAGATCGACCGGATGAGCCTCGTTCAGCGTCCCACCGAGGTGCGGCTCGAAGAGTCCATGCTGGCCGACTTCCAGCGCCAGGTCATGGTGGCGCAGACGCGCACCCCCACGGCGTGACCTCCGATCTTCCCCTTTACAGAACGCCGGCCGGCCTGTGGCGCTCTCCGCTTTTGGATTTGGAAGAGTGGGCGGATCACGCCTTCGGCACCGCCTTGGCTCGCCCGGAGGGCGAGTGGCTGGAACTGAAGCAGGTCCACTCCGCCCAGGTGGCGGCCGTCGAGCAGTGGCGCGACGGCCTGCCCGCGGACGGGTTGGTCACCGCGGCGCCGCGGACGCGCCTGGCCGTCAAGACGGCGGATTGTCTGCCGATCCTACTGGCCGACCCCAGGGTCAAGATCGTCGCCGCGGTCCATGCCGGCTGGCGGGGCAGCAGCGCGGGCATCGCCATCCGCGGCGTCGAAGCCATGGCCCGTCTCCACGGCAGCCGGCCCGAGGACATCCGCGCCGCTTTCGGGCCGTCGATCGGCGTCTGCTGTTTCGAAGTGGGTCCCGAAGTGGCCGCGCAGTTCAGCGCCTGGTTTCCAGAACGGAACGATCTCGACCGCAAAACCCGCATCGATCTGCCCGCAGCCAACCGCCGGCAGTTGATCTGCGCCGGTTTGCGCCCAGAGCGGATCGCTCACCGCGCCCCGTGCACGGTCTGCGGAGGTACGCTCCCAGGCGGCGGTGAATTCCACTCCTGGCGTCGCGAACACCAAACCGGCGTCCGGATGCACTCGCTGATCTGGATTCGGTGAGCGGAGTCCTGGTTCCAGACACGAAGGGCGCGACCCCGTCAGGTCGCGCCCGGTGAGTGAACACGAGTACTTGGTGAAGCCCGAGAGGCTCAGGCGACCATCGCCGGCTCGTTCTCGAACATGTCGAACTGATCCTCGTGACCCTGCTGCTGATCCGCCCATTCCTGGCACGTGATGCAGAACGGAGTCCACGGTACGGCGCTGAGCCGCTTAGGGTTAATCTCTTCCTCGCAACGCACGCAGATGCCGAATGCACCCTCGTTCATGCGGCGCAGGGCGCCGCGCACATTGCGCAGCATGTGCGATTCGCGGTCCAAATTGCGAATCGCCAGTTCGCGCTCGGCCGCATGCTGCACCTCGTCCAGGGCATCCGCGTTCTTCTCGATCGCGATCCCTTCGCGATTCCGCACCACCTCAGACAACTCCGCCAGTCGGTCCTCCAGGAATTTTTTGTACTTGGCCAATTCTGTTTTTGTCATTTTCGTTGCTCCCAGGTTTTCTTGTTCTTTGTTTTCTTCCTGTACCCTCCGTTTTGACGCTTCGAGACCGGAAAAGTTTCACTATCTTAGTAACTCACGCTCACAAATTCTAACTGCCAGTCTAACCACCTTCGGTCTCGGGCCGACATGCCCTACTCGCCAAAGCCAGCAACCCGTCACTATACCACAGGTCAGCGATTACTTCGCAGCAATTTTCATGCCAATTTCTTCATCCGCGCCCCATTTGCCCACGCCGCTACGGGTACCGCCGGTGCTTGCCAGCGTTCACCTCTCAGTACCGGTCAAGCCGATCCTGATTTTGCTCAGCCGCCACCTGACTGCCCCAATCCTCCACGGAACCGGTCCAGCGCGGTTTCGCATCCGGAATTCCGTAGTAAGAACTACCGGTTCACCGAATCATAAGCAAGCTCTTCGACAAATACAACCGTTTTTGTACCGCCCTTGCATCCCATTCGGTACTGAGCTTCTGCTTGTTCATGTATCTGCAAAGACGAAAACTTCTCCATTCCGTTTCACGAATTATCAAATGAACTGAAAATCGTTACCGCCCGAGCGCCGGTCGGATCGCTTAACTGGGCAAATAACTCATTACCGGCGTTTCACTTGTGTCAGGTTGCACGGTCCGGCGGGGCGCGCCCGCAGCGCCCCGGCCAGCGGGCATCGGACGGCACAACTCCCAGCGCGAGCCTTCCGGCAGCGTTACGGCCGGTCGGCCGGCGGCGCGCGGGTTTGCCCTTCGCGCAAGAAAAAGGCCCGGAGCCTTGGGGGCTCCGGGCCTGTCTGTGGTCAGTTGGCAGGATGCCGCTTACCTGGGACAGCCGAGCCTCTTCAGCTCCCTCTGCATCTGCTTCGAGCTGAGATCCTTGGCGGCCTTGAAGCCCGCCGGCAGTTGGGTCCCCTTCGGAACCAGCCAGACCTCAACGCGGCGGTTCTCGTCTGCCGTGGAAACCGCCGATCCGCGGCGTTCCTTGGAGGCTGCGCGGGCCGAAGTGCCGCACAGGCCGGGCTGCTTTTCGTCGACCTGCTCGTTCGCGGTCCAGTCCGCCTTGACGCGGGTTGTATCCACGTTCGCGCAGGTGGCCTTGCCGGTCTTGCCCGCGCCGCCGGTGAGGACGGCCACGGCATTCAGCGTGCGCTGCTTGTCGAGCGCGTTCGCCTTCTGCAACTTGGTCTTCGGCGATTCGTCTCCATCGTAGTGTCCGATGAGCACGATGTCGTAGTCCGGATCAGCGGCCTTGGGAGCCAACTCATCCAGCAGAATGCGCTTGCCGCAGTTGTTCACCCGGGCGCTGCCCTTGCTGAAAATCAGGTCGCCGAAGCGGATCGCCGGCGGCACGTAGTTCACCTTCACCGCCGTGTCGCAGCTCGCGCTCGCGCCGCGATCATCCGTCACCTTGCCGTTGATGTTCACCGTCTTGGCCTGGATCTTACCGCCTTGGTCGAAGCGCACCGACTTGGAATCGAACGTAGCGCTCGGGGAGCTGTCGTCCGAGACGGAACCCTCGCTCGCCGTCCATTTGAATGTCAAGCTGCTGCAGGCGGATCCGGTCGTGGAAGCGTTCAGCTTGGCGCTGTCGCCGTAGCTCAACTCCGCCGGCACGGCCTCGCAGCCGCTGACCGTCGGGGCCGTGTATTCCTGGACGCCCAGCGAGAGCGTGTTCGCCTCCGCCGTCCGGACCGGCAGACCAGGGCTGTTCGGAGCTTCGACTTCCAGTTCTATCTTGTAAGTGCCGGTGTGGTCCGGCGTAAAGCTCAACTCGGGACTGTTGCCACCCGCCGGCTGGCCGTCCACCTTCCATTTGTAAACCAGGCCGCGGCCCGCCGGATCGCTGGCGCCGATGGAGCGTACCGTGATCGCCTTGCCCTGGCACAGCGTGCCGCCGCCGGCGCTGAGCGTCCCTCCCACCAGCGGCCCCAGATCCTTCGGAGCTTCAGGTCTCGCGTTCTCCACCCAAACCGCCTTCTCGCCCCAGTGGTAGTTCACGCCCGCCGTGGTCACCGCGCCCTGTATAGCCTTGTGGCTTGGAATATATACGCCGCCATACAAAACACCGGACGGCAGTCCGAAGGTCGGGTTGCGCGACCAGGAGAGGAGGGCGTCGCCTTCCAGGCTCCAATGATCGTTGAGACGGTATTTTACGCCGCCGCCATAGGTCAGCGCCGGCAACAGGTCGTTGTTCAGACCGTAGGCGCCGAAATTGGCGAAGCCGGGCGAATGCGCGGCGTCCTTGGCTCCGTTGGTCGGCCGGAAGTCGAGAGCGGCAATGCCGACCGTCACGAACGGCCGCCATCTCGAGCCGCGGGGCGTGAAATAGATCAACGGGTTCACACCCCAATCCATCACTCTTTGGCCAAACCCGTAGTTCGGGTAGCCGGGCTGGTTCGGCCCGTCGAACGTCACGTTGTTCTCCCGGAATGTGTAGGATTCCTGGATGCCGACGTACCTCCAAAGATTCTCCGTAAACTTGGCGCCGAACGCACCGCCGGTATGAAGATCCGTCCCCAGCCCGCTGTCCTGTCTCTCGAAGAAGCTGGCGCCGCCAAAAATACCGAATTCGTATTTGTCCGGACGCTCATCGCCGGGCCCCCAATGGCCGACTGTCGAATCCGTCGCGGCCTTGGTCTTTTCCGCCTTGACTTTCTCCGCCTTGGCCGGCTTAGTCTTATCTGCCTGGGCCTCCTGCGCCATGGCGGGCACGAGAAGCGCTGCCGCCACACCGGCGGCCATTAAGACGTGTTGCCAGGAGAAGAAGCGGTTCGAATTACTTATGGCTTTCATAGGGTTGGTTCCTTACTTCCATATTCTATCCCAATTCTCAACGCGGCAGATCGAGATAATAGATTCCTAAATCCGGAGTCACGGCGAGCAACCTGCGGCCGATCGCCCGGTCTGTCCACAACTTACGGATCGAGGCGTTTTCCAGCGTGGAGCCCGGCAGCGGATGCCAACTGCGCCCGTTGTCCGCCGATTCGTACAACTGCCCGAACTGCACGCACCAGGCGTAGCCTTCCCGGAACCCATCCCAGGCCACCGAGGTGACCGTTCCATCCTGCAATCCCTCGCTGACCCGCTCCCATCTCGTCGACCCCGCCTGGTTCCGGTAAAGCCCTTGCGCGGTCCCGAGCAGCACCGCTTCGCCCCCGCGCGGGCTCAGCGCCACGTCGTATATCGTTGCCGTGGACAGCAGCATGCTCAACGGTTTCCACGCCGTTCCGGCATCGCTCGACAAGTACAACGTTTCACCCGTTCTTGCCAGCACGCGCTGGCCCGCCACCGTGAGTGCCTGAACGTTCGGTACAACCTTGACCGTCGTCAGTGCCACCGCACTCCAGTTCGATCCGAAATCCGCGCTGCGGAACAGCCCGCCGTTCGTCCCGGCATAGAGCAGCGCCCCTTTCGGCCCCTCCACCGCGGCCAGGGCCTGTAGCCGCGTCTCGACCGTCGTCCCGGCAGCCTTCTTCGAACCGCGGCCCGCCGCCGCGCCGCTCCCGCCGCCTGGCGCGGAGAGATCCTTCCACGTCTTTCCGGCATCCATCGACCGCCGCAGCCGGTCTGCATTCCCGACGATGAGCACGTTCGGGTTCGCCGGATGCGCGGCCAGGAATTGAAAGTGCTGCCCGCCGAGCACGCCTGCGTCCGCCACCAGTTTCCAGCTCGCCCCCCGATCGTCGCTCGCAAACAACCCGCCTTCGTCGCCGTCCTGCAGCGTCGTCAGGTACAGCCGCATTCCGGCCCGCACCATCTGCCCGACGCGCCGGCTCGAGAATCCCTTTTCCACCCGCTCCAGCGTCTTGCCGCCGTCCACGCTCCTCCACAGGCCGCTCGCTTCCGCGGCGATGTAGAACTGCGAGGAGTTCCGCGGATCGAAAGCCATGCCCAGAATCGCCAGATCGTTCAG
>Ga0182027_10005797_pt1 | contig 18667 bp, 21 predicted proteins | sample 712E1DmetaG_FD_121300 | JGI IMG/M metagenome (GOLD analysis project Ga0182027, IMG submission 121300) | Permafrost microbial communities from Stordalen Mire, Sweden - 712E1D metaG (Illumina Assembly) | ecosystem: Environmental > Terrestrial > Soil > Wetlands > Permafrost | place: Sweden...
ATACGTATGCGCAGGCATTGGGGCAGTTGACCAAAGAGTATTCGACCATCGCGATTGCTGGCGCGCATGGCAAAAGCACGACCACGGCTATGATCGGGTTGATCATGCAGCGCGCCGGACTGGATCCGACAGTGATCGTTGGCACAAAGGTAAATGAATTTGGTGGTTCCAATTTTCTTTTGGGAAAATCAAAATATCTGGTAATTGAGGCCTGTGAATATGCCAAGTCATTCCTTAATTATTGGCCTAAGATCGCGGTTGTGACCAATGTTGAGGTGGATCATTTGGAATGCTACGATAATTTGGAAAATCTGGTCCGGACTTTCACGGAATTCGCGGGCCATCTGCCGGGCGATGGGGTTTTGATCGCCAATGGCGATGACGCAAGTGTCGCGGAAATGATTGACAGGATGCCGGTTAAACGTGAATCGGAAGTTTTCTCGCTAAAGCAGCCGGAAAGCGAAAAACTGCGCGGCTTGCTAAAAATTCCCGGCGAACACAACATCGCTAATGCTTTGGCTGCGTTAGCCGTGGCGCGCCGATTGGGGATCGACGACAAAACAAGTTTCGACACTTTGGCTCGGTATAACGGGGCCTGGCGGAGATTTGAAGAGCATGAAATAATTTTGGACGGCAAAAAAGTTACCCTGGTCGCCGATTATGGTCACCATCCGACACAAATAAAACTGACGCTTGAAGGCGCGCGTTCAAAATGGCCCGACCGAAAGATTGTTTGCGTGTTTCAGCCTCACCAGGCATTGCGGACGCACCTTTTGTTTGACGATTTTGTCAAAGTGCTGCAAAATGTACCTATTGACCGCGTTTTGGTGACCGATATTTACCAGGTGGCGGGTCGGGAAAATGACGAGATTTCAAAAAAGGTAAGCGGCAAAAAACTGGCGGCTGCGGTGGGCAAGGATTCGATCGAATATGTACCCCGGGATTTGATCACAGACGAGTTGCCCAAGAATATCGCCGCCGGCGATGCATTGATCATTATGGGCGCCGGAAATATCTACGATCTGGCAAAAGAACTGATAGATAAATCGCAAGCGCCAATTGGAACTTAGGATTTCTAAAGAAAATGGACCAATTTATCGACGCGGTATTGATAATTGCTTTTGTGATTTTTTTGTTTATAATTTGTTACACCCTGCGGTCTCGCCGCAGGGAACAAATTACGAGGATTCTCCCGCTTCGCGGGATCCCGCAAAGCGGTGACAAAGGAGGTTACTCCTTTGGTCGATCCGCAGGGTAAACGCCCTGCGGTATCGAAATACATTAAGGAAATATAAGTATTTATAACCCTGGCCCAGAACCTGGGAGCGGTGTATCAGTTCGTCCAGTCGATTTTTCACTAAATCCATGGAACTTACAATCATTAAGATCGGCGGTTCGGTCATTACCCATAAAAACAGCAACGTTCCCAGCATAAACAAAGAGAATGTGGAGGCGGTGGCGCAACAGCTAAAGACCTTGGCGGGCGAACAGGCGGGTCGTTTTTTGATTATCCACGGCGTCGGTTCGTACGGCCATCCGATAGTCAAGGCCACCGGGATCAATGAAGGCATCCGCGAACACTCGCAGGTCTTCGCGTTTGCCCAGACTCAAAAACTCCAGAACGAATTGAATTGCATCGTTGTCGAAGCTCTGCAGGGAGTCGGGATACCGGCGTTTCCTTGCCAGATCTCCAACAGCGCGGTCATGGAGAATGGCCGGCTGATCGAGTTTGATCTTACTGCAATTAAGGGAATGTTGGATCTGGGTATTGTTCCGGTGGGGTTTGGAGTGCCGGCCTATGACCGGATCACGGGTTGTTCGATCCTGTCGGGCGACCAGAGCGCGCCTTATTTTGCGTTGAAGCTGAAAGCGTCGCGGATCATTGTTGCCAGCGATGTCGGCGGGATCTACACCAAGGATCCCAAGATCCATGCCGACGCCCGGTTTATCAAAACCGTGAATCCGGCCGATTCGCGGAATCTGGAGCGGTCTTTAGGGGGCAGCATCGATATTGATGTGACGGGCGGAATGCGCCAAAAATATCTTGAACTGGCCGCGGTCGCACGCGCCGGCATTACGTCGCGGATAGTGTTGTTTACGCAGTTGGCCGATGCTTTGACGGGCGGCAATGTCGGCACAAAAATCAACGCCGCGAACACCAAATCCGGCGAACCTGCGGAATTATTCGAAACCGTGACGATTGCGGATCAAGGTGAGGTTTAAACAATATCGACTGGACGAATTGAAAAACAAAGCGCGCAAACGCTTTTTTGTTTGACGAAATGAAGAATTTTGTTTATTCTGAAATCGGCCAGCCGGGGAAGTTTCCCCCAGCTTTAATAGTTAAATATTTTGTAGGAGATGATTATCTTTGACGGAAGCAAGCGGTATGCAGGTTGCGGCGCTGCTGCAATCTCTTGGCGATAAAGAGCGCGTAGAGCAGTTGAAGAGGGATGCGTGGCGGGTTTACATCGGAAGATTCAACGGCACCACTGCCAAACTCGATTTCTACAAGGTTGGACAAAAAGTATTCAACTTCTTCATAAGGAGCGTTTTCGCGGAGCAAACAACTGCCTTGGATGGAGCGTTTGCCACAGGCGTATCTTGGCTCGAGTTAGCCGAAACGTGTCCAAGCCTTAAAATTATACACGGTTTTGACTTGATGCCTGAAGCGATCGACGAGGCGTGGCCGATTGCCAAGCAATTGGAAATGAAAGATGTCCGGGTAAGGCTGACTTGTCATAACGTGATCGAGGAATGGCCTTACGATGACAACAGCATCGATCTGGGTTTCTTACGCCTGATAATTTGCTACCTTGAAGGAGACGCGTGGAAACTGGCCTTGGACCAGCTTTTGCGAGTTTTAGCGCCCGGTGGCTGGGGCTATATAAGCTTTGCCGATGCCCATTTTTCGTTTAGAGAATGGGCCGGAACCGGGCACGTGGCCAAGGTATATCTGGACAAAGAACCCAAAGAGGTGACGCAAAAATTTGAGCTGGACGGCTTACCTTGCTTGATGATCATGCAGGAATTGGCGGATGCCGGGCTTATTACATTTCCCGATCAGGAAGAAGTCGCAGCTTACATCAGGCAACTTGGATTTATGGGCATCTGGAAATGCGAATATCATCCGAATATCTGGGCCTTCTGGTTCCAGAAACCACTATCTATCACGGGTTGATGATTTCAGCCTATTTTTTTTACTTCTGATGTGATAAAATTTAATAATAATTTCATGGATTTTTTTAATATTGTGGTTATAGTGGCGGGCATAGGAAACCTGCTTTTGGGATGTTTGGTTTTTAGCCGCGGCGAAAAAAATAAAGTCACTTTTAGTTTGGGGATTTATGCGATTATCAGCGGCGTTTGGTCGCTGGCACTTTACCTGTACCAGCTTCAATTTATTTTTTCCGGTTTAATTTGGATTAAAGTGGTTTATTGCGTCGCTTCGGCGATGGTGTTCAGTTTATTTTATTTTACTTTGGCTTTTACCCGGCAGAACAGATATTATGTAATTATTTCTTCCTTATTATTTCTCCTTTTTTCCCTGCCTCTTTTTTACATCCTGTTTTTTACGAAATTGTGGGTGGCCGCGGTGATCACGCGATCCTGGGGGCCGGATACGATTCTGGGTCCGGCATATATCGCGCTCTGTGCTTTTTGGACATTTTTTCTGGTACTGGCCATTTACCATTTGATGATTAAATATTTTGCTTCAGCCGGCATTACTCGGGAGAGAGTTAAATATATTCTTGTTGGCGTAGCTTTTTTTGTCGTAATCGTCGTGACCGCGGACGCGATTATTCCCATTCTGTTCAATAATACCCAGTATTTTAGGACCAGCCCTCTATCGGCGCTGTTCTTTGTCGCATTTACGTCTTACGCGATTTTGAGATATGATCTGCTGGATATCGGGCTGGTTTTGGCCGATATGATGGTCGGGATAATGGGGATTATTTTGGCGGTGTTGCCGTTTTTGATGCCGACTCTAGTCTTAAAAATATTTACGTCTTTTGTTTTCTTTTTGTTTTGTTTTATCGGGTATTACTTGATCAGGGCAAACAAAGAAGAGAGCCGTAACCGCGAAGACGCCGAAAAAATCATAATCCGCGAACGCGCCTTGCGCAAAGAGGCAGAGCAGCTGGCCGTAAATTTGCAGCGCCTTGATAAGGCCAAAACCCAGTTCATGCTGTCCACGCAACATCATTTGCGAAGCCCGTTAACTGTGATCCAAGGTTATCTTTCGCTGATTGAAGAGGGGACGTACGGCAAAATAAACAAGGAGGTGGCTTCTCGGATTCATGTATCATTGGGCGAGGCGCAAAAATTGATTAAAGTGGTTAACGATCTGCTGGATATGGCCAAATATCAGATGAATGTCAATAAAACCGAATGCCAATCCGGTGATGTCGTTTCGATCCTGCGCGATGTGCTGGCGGATTTGGCCGCCACTGCGCGCCGAAAGAATTTGTCGCTGGAATACGCCGAGCAAACGATGCTTCCGCCAGTTGTCGTAAACGCCAAAGGCATTCAGGAAGCGATTTATAATATAGTTGACAATGCGATCAAATACACCAGCCAAGGCGGTGTTACCGTGCGTGCTAAAGTAGCGGGAAAAAACGTTTTGATTTCGATTGCCGATACCGGTATCGGCATGGAAGAAGTCGATCGAATCGGCTTGTTCAAAAGAACTTTCGAACGCGGCGATCAGACAAAGGGAATCAACACCACGGGCAAGGGGATTGGGTTATACCTTGCCGGGCAGATGATCCTAAACAGCGGCGGCAATATCTGGGTCATGTCGAAAGGCAGGGGATTTGGCACCACGTTTTATATTGAACTGCCGGTTGCAAATCCGGCGCTAGTTGCAAATCCGGTGATTAATGCTAAAAACAATCCAGAAATAGCGATGTCTGTAAAATAAAACAGCCAGTTGATATGGAAAATCCGTACGAGGTGTTTAAGGCAGAGGCGTCTGAGAAAATCCCTCAATTTGAGTATTCAATTGAAAATCCGCCGCCGTTGGAGATATTGGAAAATAAAATATTTGCGGTGCACGCGACTCCCAGATTGCCCAAAGATGGTATTATAATGGCTGGGGCGCAAGATATTACCCGGGATAAGGAATTCAATGGTGAAGAGCCGCCGTCTTTTCGTCCGACTCTTCACTTCGCTCTTGGGGCTTTGGTGAAAGAACATGATGATCATAGCTGGGAAAATACGCCATACGCCGTGGTTTCGCCATTAAAGGCGCTGGAAGGTCAGCTTGTAAATGTTTTCGCGAATGATACTTTTATATTGGGGGATTTTGATCTAAAAAACGGCGCTATCTTGCTTGCGCCCCAGGGAACAGATATTTCAAATCTTCCGGATGGGCTGCGCGTGGAATTTTATAAACCCGAAGATGGCCTACGCATGGCTGTCGATAATCTTATTGCCCAAGAAGGCGGCTGGCATACGGAAATGGATTTTAATACGGGAATTGACAGCAAGGCCGCGATAGACGGCGCCCAAATAAACGATCTGCGCTTTTTTAAATCGCTCTTTGATAAATATCCTTTGGTTTCTTTTGGGAATCATTTGGAATCAGAACAAGGCGAGGCGTATCGTTTCGGCGGCGTAGAAACAGCCGTAGGCGCGTTGATGGATAATTTTCCCCGCAGCGCCCAAGAGGTTGAATTTTTTGAAGCCTATATAAAACATAATTTGCGGAGATTGGAACAATTTGCCGCTGAGAGCGGATTCAATCCGGAATCATTGCGAGTATTGAAGGAAAAAAAGCGGAAAGCGCTGGAATGGTTGAATATTGTTGATTGCGACTTGGAAACGCGGCGGAAATTTGGAAAAACATTGTTACGCGCCGATGAAAAAAATGCCAATGAATTGGCGAAAATTCGCAATAATCCAAAGGAGTTAAAAAAATTTGTTGATAAGCATCGCGGCCAGCTGCGAGACGCGATTTCAAAACCAGAGTTGGCGCCCGATCTGGCGGCCGGACTGCTGGTTAATATGCCGCCCGAAGAAATCTACGAATTTATAACGGAGAACAAAAAGATATTTCTTCAGATGGATTTAAACGAGTTTTATTCGCGATACGCGATCAAGCGCTGGCTGATCATCAAAAATGAACAAGCACGGAAAGATGGTTTGGATCAGCTGCTTGAAAATGCGATAAAAAAACTTGCCGGGGATCGGATAATCAATAAAAATAAGATTTTTAATTATTTTGTTGAATATTTGAGTGAAGATTCCAATCGCCTGGAAATTGCGTTGAAGATTTTGCGCAATAAGGAGCTTAAAAAATTTCTTAAAGAAAATAGCGGTATTGATTTTACGGAAGACGGACCGTTTACGCTAAAAGATGTTTATGCCGCACATCCAGAAACAAAAATTTTGTTTGATGCCAAATATTTGGAAAGTGAAGATGCTTTAAAGGAAATCGGCGGTTTATGGATAGGGGCTGGCGCGGATATATCGGAAATGTCGCTAGAGCCGGTTTTTAGAAATTTTGAGGACACGATTGATTTTGCCGATAGCATTACGCATAAAAAATTTTTTTTAGACTACGCTTCCAGGGTGCCGTTGCATGCGGTCAGGAATGTGAATGAAATTTTGGTCGGCCAAAGCTTAACGCCATACGAAAGATTGAGGCGAGAGAACCGTGATGCGGCTAAATTATGGCAAAGAGTTGGCCTGGAGGATGAATTTAAGAGAATATTTTCGACAGATGCCGATTTTTGGAAGGCTGATAAAACTTTGCTGGAGGTTTACAAAATGCTAAAAGCGGAGCAAAGTGATAATATATCCAATTAAAAGATAAACTTATGGAGCCCTTATTAACCCAATACAATCCCAAGGAAACTGAAAAAATAATTTACAAGCGCTGGCTGGAAGGCGACTATTTCAATCCCGACAAGTTCAAAACTTCTACAAAGGAGTCTTTTTCGGTTGTTTTGCCGCCGCCCAACGTTACCGGAACCCTGCACCTGGGCCACGCGCTCAATGCCACCATCCAGGACGTTTTGGTGCGCTATCACCGGATGAACGGTTCCAAGACCGTCTGGATCCCGGGCACTGACCATGCCAGCATCGCCCTGCAAAGCACGTTGGAAAAAAAATTGCGTAAAGAGGGAATAAGCCGATTTGACCTGGGGAGGGAGAAATTTCTCGAAAAGGTTTGGGAATGGCGCGAAAAATACGGCACGATAATTCTTGACCAGCTTAAGTCTCTGGGAGTTTCCTGTGATTGGTCGCGCACAAAATTCACCATGGATGACGACTATGTGGCGGCAGTCGAGCAGGTTTTTTTGCATTATTTCGATAAGGGCTGGGTTTATCGGGGTGAGCGGGTAGTTAATTGGTGTCCCCGATGCGGCACGTCGATCTCTGACCTGGAAGTGGATATGGTTGAGGAGCCGTCCAAGCTGTGGTATTTGAAATATCCCATTGCGAATTTTGAAGACAAATTTATCATCGTAGCCACCACCCGGCCCGAAACCATGCTGGGCGACACGGCTGTGGCGGTTAATCCCAAAGACGGCCGCTATCAAAGCTTGATCGGCAAGCTTGTTATGCTGCCGTTGGCCGGCCGCCAGATTCCGATCGTGGCCGATGAGGCGATCGATATTGAATTTGGCACGGGCGCGGTCAAGGTCACGCCGGCGCACGATCTGACTGATTGGGAGATTGGCCAGCGCCACGATCTGCCCGTGATTGCGGTTATCAACGAGCGTGGCAAAATGAACGATTCTGTGCCGCAGGAATTTCGCGGCTTAAAAATTATGGAAGCGCGCCAGCTGGTTGTGGCTAAGTTAAAGGAAATGGGGCTGCTGGAAAAAATTGACGATTACACCCATCAGATTCCCAAATGCGCGCGTTGTTCGGCCGGCATTGAACTGTTGCCTTCCAAGCAATGGTTTATCAAAATGGATGAGCTGGCTAAATTGGCTTCTGGCGCGGTCAAAACCGGCCAGGTGAAATTTCATCCCCAGCGCTGGGAAGGTCTTTACTTTTCCTGGTGGGAAAAGCCGCGCGACTGGTGTATCTCCCGCCAGCTCTGGTGGGGCCAGCGCCTGCCGGTTTGGTTTTGCGCTAATGACCCGGAAAAATTCATCGCTTCTATCGAAGAACCTAAAGAATGTCCGGTCTGTAAAAAATGCCGGATGCAGCGTTCCGAAGATGTATTCGATACGTGGTTTTCCTCGGCCTTGTGGCCGCTGGCTACTTTGGGTTGGCCAAACAAGACAAAAGATTTCCAGGAATTCTATCCGACCAATATTTTGAGCACCGCCCGCGACATCATCAATCTGTGGGTGGCGCGCATGATATTTTCCGGATTGGAACTAACAGGCAAAGTGCCATTTTCCGATGTTATCATCCACGCTACGGTGTTGACCAAAGACGGCAAGCGCATGTCCAAATCGTTGGGAACCGGGATCGATCCTCTCCTGCTTGTGGATAAATACGGGGCTGACGCCACGCGCTTTGGCTTATCCTGGCAGCAGATCATCGATTCGCAGGATATCCACTTTGCCGAGGACGCCATGATCAGCGGCCGCAAATTCTGTAACAAGATCTGGAATGCCGCGCGGTTCGTGTTAACGCAAATAGGGGATGTCAAGGATTATGAGATCGAGAGCGCGCCAGCGCCGGTAACTGAAGCAGACATGGCCATTCTGCAAAAATTAAATCTGGTCATTGGTCAAACCAACGAATTTATCGCTAGCTACGAGCTGGGCCATGCCATCCGCGGCCTCTACGAATTTTTCTGGCACGACTTCTGCGACACCTACATCGAAACCGCCAAGACCCAGATCGCGGACCCAAAAACCCACCAATCCACCAAACAAATTCTTATCTACGTTTTGGCCAACAGTTTGAAACTCTTACACCCTTTCATGCCTTTTGTCACCACCCAAATCTATTTCAGTTTGCCGGTCAAAGACAGCGGCGAGCTGATGCTTTCTGCCTGGCCTAAACAGTGAATTTTTTCCAAAGCTGCTCCAACGAGCAGTTTTCTGTTTGCAAAACTGGCGGGATTGATTTAAAAACAAAAAAGGGGTATTTTGGGGCAAAGACTGACGGAATAAAATGGGTAGGTTTAATTTTAATCAAAGCGATTTTGATAAGGTTAAAAACAAAGCTGAGCAGGAATATGCTGCGATCGGCGAAATTTATTGTCCTTATTTCCAAGAAAAAATTAACTTTAACTCAAAGGGATTGAGGCATCTTAAATTTAAGGGTGACCAGCAGGCGCGGCCCGCTAAAGATCAGTATGCGAGGTTAAAATTGTTATATCTGGCGCCGGCAGTGTTGAAGAAATGACATACGGTCCAGGGAATATGGAAGATCAAGAGATTCGAACAGCAAAAAACGAGCGGTAACTGGACGCATACCCTAAAAGACGTAATTTATTATGAATTTATCGCGGTGATCGATTCGGTCAGGATCAAGTTGGTCATAAAAGAAGTAATTGGTGGTGAAAAACACTTTTGGAGCGTTATCCCTTTCTGGAAAATCGATAAGGAAAATGGCCGGCGGATCCTTTGTGGCGGCAATCCTGATGACGATTGAACTAAAAATACCGCTTATCGCGGTATGCTTTAGTAACGCTTGGTTACAGTTTGGATAGCCGTGACAGGGCCAAGGCCCTCCAAACGTCAACTAAACAGTAGCACAGATTATTAAATAATCAATGAAACGTGATAAAATATAATCAACGGGCTATGAAGAATTTGAAAAATTTAAAAAAAATTAGCGAGGTTAAGCGGATTGAAGGGCTGTGGCAGCAGTTGCTGGACCAGCCCAATATCGCGCTGGGCTGGAATGGCACGGCGACTTTGACTTTGCAAACCGAGGACAGTATTTTTGAAAGCAAAACGGTTAGCGAAGGGCCCCAAATCGAGAAGGGCAAGTTGCGATCATATTTTGTGTTTACGCCGGTTAAAAAAGAATCGTTTGTCCCTGAAAGTAGCGACAAGCTGTACGTGGCTTTAAATGAGGCCGCCAAAAATCTGGGTTGCGAGGTCGAGGGCGCCAAAACCAGGAAAGGCTTTTCGCTTGTCTCGGTCCTAGTTCCGTTTGAGGTCGCCGCTGACCAATTTGCCAGCGCGGTACTTGATAAGCTGGCAAAAGGCAAGGGCCGTATCCTGCGCCGCCACTACTTCATCACTAACGCCGCTATGCCAAACGACTCCCAGATCCGCGAATACATGATCCTGGTCCAAAAAAACCACTATTGAAAATTTTTACTTTATTGTCTAGTGTGGTTAGTCGCGCAAATGGCCGACATATTCTCGACCGCCCAAAAAGCGGAACTTGAGGCCATCGCCGAAAGCCGTAACTGGATTTTCAAACAAAGCGATAAAAAAAAGATCAAGGCGTTTGAAGCAGCGCAAGATCTTTATTGTGACGGGAATAATGAAGCAATCCCCATTTCCGATAAACCAAAACCATTTGCCAGAGTACCAAGTACAACTTGACCATTCTTGAATGGTTTTGCCGGCCGGAATAATACGGGCGAGAGCGTGGAACAGCTCTTGTCTTTCGTTTCAATCCGATCACCGGGACAGATTAGACCCAGCTCGGCGCCCGGACCAAGGCGCTTGATGTTTGCCAGTAGCGAAGCGGCGGCTGTGTACGCTTGAAGCGGGACTTCGATGTCTCTTTTTGCGATGTCGAAATAGTTAACACTCCAACCGGCGCGCAGTATACCGAGCTGGCCCCAGAAGACCAAGATATCGCCTTCCTGGCTGTCTTGCAGTATTTGCATGGACTCCATGGCCTCGATAGTCGGCCTGATTCTCTGTTTGCCGTAACCGCGCCAGGTAAGTACGCCGCCGCATGCCGCGCCATATGCATGAAGCATATTATCCAGAGCTTCTTCGTAGTTATCGCCGATGAGGTCCTGTCGTGGTACTGTTAAAAGTCCGTCCGCGTAGCTTGGTTTTTTCCCTAACCGCGCAATGTTTTTCGCGAGGATTTGCTCGTCGTGTTCAAGCAAGGGGAAGTATTTCTGAAAGATGGCGACTTGCACACTTATACCTTGGATATGAAAATCGTGTGGATATCCGCACTTGGTATCTCTTTTCTGGCCCTTTTTATGCGGGGGTAGCGCAAGTTTTGCAACTAGGTTGCGTACTTCGGCCCCAAACTCCTCCTCTCGACTTTTCTGGCCTTTTTTTAGCGGGGGTAGCGCAAGTTTTGCGACAAGACCGCGTACTCCGGTCTCAAACTCACGATTTTGACTGGTTAATCTCTGCGACATTCCGTCGTCAAGCTCGGCTTCTCTTATGATGTTGGCGATTATTCCGGCAATTCTGTCTGTCGGGTTGGCTGTGTTTACATATAGCATCTATACACCACCTGGTAAGGTTCTGTTGCCGTTATGAAACGGCCACCAATTTTTGGTTACCTATTTAATAACTCAATCATGATATTTGTCAAGGATTGGCTATTGCGAGGCAGTTTTTATTAAACAAATCTTAATACTCCGCGGCGTAAGCCCGGGGGGATTCATTGAAACTAAATGGCAAAAGTGATAGTTTGGGCAAATAACGGATTAACAAACAAAACTATGAAAATCAAGGATTTGGCGAAGATTGACCGGCCGCGGGAGAAGCTTGAGAAATATGGGACCGATAAGTTAACCAATCCGGAGTTGTTGGCGGTTCTGCTGGGGTCGGGGATCAAGGGGTTGAATGTGTACGAGCTGGCAAAACGGATCGTAAAACTAATCGAAAAAATCGGCGCCAACAAGATCACTTTAGAAAATTTATTGGAAGAGAGGGGATTGGGCAAGGCAAAAGCTTTGCAAGTGATTGCGGCGCTTGAATTTGGCAAACGGTTAAGCGGTGAGCAAAAGCCGGAAATTTTAACACCCGAAGACGTTTGGAAGCTGTGCGCCGACATCCGCAATTCCAAAAAAGAGCATTTTGTCGCGTTTTATCTGGATACCCAAAGCAAGCTGATCGAGCGGCAAATAATCTCCATTGGCACGCTCAACGCCAGCCTTGTCCACCCCCGCGAAGTCTTCGAACCCGCAGTTGCGCTTCACGCCGCCAGCCTGATTGTAGCCCACAACCACCCCAGCGGCGATCTTGAGCCGTCGGACGACGACACGGCAGTCACCAAGCGCTTAGCCGAATCCGGCAAAATCCTCGGCATCGAGCTAATCGACCACATTATTGTTACGTCTGCCGGATTCACAAGTCTCAAAGAAAAGAATTTTATTTGACAGCGAAATTGATGTACGTTATTATGTACATATAACAAAAAAACATGGATCCCAAAACCACAATTTCTATTTCCGAAGCGCGAAAAAGAATCTTTGAGCTTGCCGAGGAAATCCAAAAACCGGATAATTATTACACTTTGACCGAAAAAGGCCGACCCAAGGCGGTTTTGATGTCCTCCGACCAATTTGATTCCTGGCAAGAGACTATGGATGTAACGCGCGAATTTCCTAATCTCGATAAAGACGTTAAGGAAGTCGACCAAGCGATCAAAAGCGGGGAATATAAAAATTGGACCACCCTCGAAGAGCTTTTGGCAAAAGAAGGTTTTGTGGTCGCAGATAAATCATCAAAAAAGTATGGCATATCAGCTAAGGCTCAAGCCAAGCGCGGAAAAAGAACTAAATAAATTACCGCAAAAAGATTACTACCGGGCCTTGGCGGCATTCAGCGTGATTGCCAATGATCCATTTGCAGGAAAAAAGCTCGAAGGCAAGCGCAAAGGCCAGTGGTCAATGCGCATCTGGCCATACCGCATAATCTATTCAATTTATAAAAAAGAACTCTTAGTAATCGTCATCGCGGTTGGCCATCGCCAAGGCATTTATTAATTTTGTATTTTTTAAAAAATATGTATAAATTCCAAACCGATAGCGCTTCGGTTATGAATTGCGGCAACCCGGGCGCCGATTGGTTTGTGCGGGATTTAAACGATCGCGCCGACCGGATATACCATCTTGAATTCCACGTCGAGCACGGCGATTATTTCGCGGCTTTGCCACCATCATCAATATCGCCCTGAATGAAAAAAGTCTTGATATGCGCAACATCTTCGCGAAACTCTACGAAGATCTGGAATATCTGCAATAAAATTACGATATCGTGCGAAAAAAGGGCGAATAATCAAAGAGGCGCGTGGATTGGAAAAAGATTTTATAATTTTTGCCAATTATGAAAAAAATACCGGACAATCAAATTGCTTTTTATCAATCACCCGATGGTTCGGTAAATATTGAAGTGATGTTTGCGCAAGAAAACATCTGGCTAACGCAAAAAAAGATAGCCGAGCTTTTTGATACTACGCCGCAAAACATTACCCAACATTTGAAAAATATTTATGAGGAGAAAGAAATTGAGCAAGAGGCAACTTGTAAGGATTTTTTACAAGTTCAAACCGAGGGGTCAAGAGAAGTCGAAAGAAATTTAACAATGTATTCATTGGAAGCGGTTATTGCTATTGGGTACCGTGTCAATTCCGACCGCGGTACGCAATTTCGCCAATGGGCGACAGGAATTTTAAAAAATTATATTCATAAGGGGTATGCGCTTGATAGTAATCGAATGAAATACGGATCTCGTTTCAGCGCGCGGTATTTTGATGAATTGTATGAGGAAATCAAAGATATCCGCATCAGTGGTACTGAATCCGATAAAGCATTGTATAATGTCATTACGGGTGACCAAATTATGGATAACTTTTTTAATTACATTAGGAGCAAGATGAGAATAGCAAGGGATTCCATATTCAACTTCATTTTGATATCGGCCGCTGTCCACTATTTTGTTTACGCGCGGGTAGCCGATTCTTATCCGTTAAAGCATGATTTACTGGTTTTTATTTCTTGCGCCGGAATTTTTTTGGCCGTTCTGTCGTTTTTATCATTACGTGATTCAACCAATTCATATTTTAAAAAATTGCATAATTTTTATATGGAATTAAAAAGAAAAAACGAACCATCGCTAATAATTAAGAAATAACAAAAGTTAATTCTTGGTAACCCGACAGATCTTAAGCGATGTTAATATTGAAATTAAATAATAGTTACATGTTATGGTGGTGATCAAAAAGAAAACTTGGGCGGGGTATTTTGGATTGGCGCTGGCGGGGAAAAATAATTTTAAAGCCCGCTTTTATTGCGGGCTTTAAGGTTGAGTCAGGAGCTGTGACACGGGCAATCTTTTTGGACCTTTCGCATTTTGGGTGAGTCGCCCGATTGGCACCAAACCATTTCTCTAACCCTTGGAACTGCGCGGGTCGTTGCCGTAGGAATTTTTCCAGCCAATTTTACCATCCAGGTTTTGGACGAAAAGCTCGGCGTTTTTGTTTTGAGCAACCTGGATACCGATTTTTACGGCTTCATCCTTGGTTTCGCAAATTGCCGCGGCTTTTTCTTTCCCTACAGTTTTGACTCTCCAACCCTCCTTGTCGGGGCTAACGAAAACTTGTTTTGGCATTGTTTTGTTTTACATTTGTTTATCGACCTTTAAATTAAGATAGCCTTTCCATAAGGCGTGTCAAGGTTTAATTAATTGTCAACATACTTGACAATATGGCGTCAGGATGTAAAATGGCGGTATAAGGCAATAATATGCATATTATCCAGGAAAAAATATTGAATTTGGGTCGGGAGAGGAATTTGGCCTCGCTTACTTTGCGCGGGATCGGGGAGTTGGTCGGGGAGCCTGATTCGCCGCAGAAGATTAAGCATCATTTGGACCAACTGATGCAAAAGGGGCTTTTGCTGGCCAGCGCCGATGGAAAAACCTTGAAACCGGCGGTAGCGGGTCTCGATAAGAAATCAAAAATCATTTCCTTGCCGATAATCGGATCCGCGAATTGCGGCCAAGCTTTGTCGTTCGCGGACGAAAAAATTGAGGGTTATCTTAAAGTTTCTCCGGGAATTTTGGGCGCGGCTTTGGCAAAAAGAGCTGCCGATCTTTATGTTTTGCGCGCGACCGGCGAATCGATGAACCGGGCGGCTATAAAAAATAAGCGCATCGATGACGGTGATTATGTTGTTATCGACGGAAAGGCGCGCCAACCTCGGAATGGCGATTATGTTGTGTCGGTAATCGATGGGCTTTCGAATATTAAAAAGTACTACGCGGATCCAAATAATCATCAAATAATTTTGGTTTCGGAATCATCCCTCGACATACCGCCAATTTATATCCATGAAAACGATTTGAACGATTATATTATTTGCGGAACGGTAATTGATGTTTTCAAGGCTCCCGACGAATTTGAAGATTTTATAAATGCTTCGGCGCGCGACGTGCTCGACGAACTGGGTCCGATGTCAAAAGAAGAATACGATTATTACGAAAACCTATGATAACCAAAGGTGATTTGGAATATGGCGATTTGGTTTGGGCGGAATTTGATCCCAGCGAGGGGCACGAATACAAAAATTGGCGACCGGCGATTGTCATTCAAACAAACAGCCAATTGCGAAAGTCTAATTTGGCAACTATAATTCCGCTGACATCGAATTTGAATAATAACGGCGATGATATTTTGATCAAGGCAGATGGCAAAAACAAACTGAAAAACGACTCCTTGGCGAAGGTGCATTATATAGCAACATTCGATTACCGCCGTTTCGTCAAAAAGTGCGGCTCGCTGGGCGAAAACGATTTGCAGAAGATCAAAACCTACTTAAAACTTCATTTTGGACTGTGAGAATTGAAATATGGCGGTTAAAAATGCGGGGCTCGAAACCACGTGCGGGGCTAATTAATTTTTTGGGGGAAGCGGGCGGGTTTGGCACTTGAGGGTTACGGGCGGGCAGGGTAGAATGGAGGTATGATAAAATATCGGCGAAAAGAAAACGGGAAAATCGGCAAGATCAAAAAAAATCCGAATCCGGTTTACCGGGTCCAGAGCTTGGCCGCGCGTTTTGAACGCCCTAAAACCAGCGGTAAAAAGAAGTAAACTGTCGGAGAAGAAAGCGTCAAGATGCGGCGGGCGGATTTTTGAAGCAGAAAATGATACAGTCGTAAGCGCAAGATATTCCAACTGGAATATCTTTTTTGTTTAGTTTTGGCGGGAAGTGGGCGGGAAATTGCTTTTTTTACAATGTATGCTAATTTAACGGCAGGGAGGCTGGGGCCTCATTTTTTTTATGAAAAATAAGGATTATACGCAAGCACTGACCGATAAAGACAAACTGCATGTAAGATTTACGGAAGATCACGGGGAGATATTGGAATTCATAGTCGAATATTTCAGCTTGGTCGATTCGCGCTGGCGTACTATAATGAGAATAGATAATTGCCACGACAAAAATTGGCCCCATAAACACACCTATTATTTGAAAAAGAAGAAAATCAAAATATATTGGGATGGTGATCCAGGCGAAGTTTTTACCCAAGCAAAGCGGCATATAGTAGAAAAATTCCCGGATATCAAGGAAAATTTTCTAATGAACAATTAATCCTTGCCAATTATAATAAAAACATGAGCAATCAATTCATCAAAAAGAATATCAAGCTTTCCCTGGAATTCGATAAATATCTGTCAAAACATCCCGCTGAATTCAAAAAGATCCCTAACAAGGCGTGTATTGTGATCACCGTAAAGGGCGACAAAGAGTTCAACCGGAGCAGTTTGGCGATTGCTCAAAAAGTTAAACAGGATAGTCAGAAATGCATTGAGGCGCGAAAAGAAGGCAGCAACTGGATCCTTGAACCATTTCCGGCATAAACGTATCCTTAAATTTAAAGCCCGCGCAAAGCGGGCTTTTGTATCCGATATTATGGCAATGATCAAAAAGAAAACTTGGCCGGAATATTTTGAGCTGGTGGTCGCGGGGAAGAAGACATTCGACTTGCGGGCGGGGGATTTTGCGGTTTGCGAGGGGGACACGCTGGTTTTGGAGGAGTGGGATCCTAAAACCGGGAAATACACCGGGCGGACGCTCGAGAAAACCGTCGGTTATGTTCTTAAGCTTGACCTTGACGATTTTGGCCAGAGAGAACTGATTGATAAAGAAGGGATCGTCGTCATTCAGTTCTCCGAATGAATCCACGTCATCAGGTTGTAAACCCTGCTTCCGAGCGACGCAAAATTTTTCCAGCTTACCCTCAAAGAAAAAGGGTGATTTAATGCTCGAATCGTGGCCCAAATCATCAATATATATTTCTTAATCGAAATTCCCCGCCATGGCGGGACCAGAGGATGTTTCCTCTGGACTCCTCATTAATTTTGTTCCACCCCGCCAAGGCGGGGTGGTCTAAAATTAATAAAAGTTATAAAAAGCCGCTCCGAGTATTTTTTGTCGGCTACGCGATTGTTGCTATTGACTTTTTTAGTATATAGTGTATAATATTTGTATAAGTCAATCGATGAGAGATGAGATCAATGGGAGTCAAAGAATTGGTAATGGCAGTACTGATCGTACTGATGGTGAGTTGTGGAGCATTCGCAACCGGAGTTGCCGTATCCTACGGTAACTTCGAGGTAAACGGGGCTAATGTCAGTCTTAGCAGCCTCGAGGTCAAGGGCACCCTCACAATCAACGAGGGGCAGATGAACGTAGACGAGAATTTGTCCGCGCCCGAAGTCGATGTATTCGCCAACGGGGGTTCGGCAAGAGGACACTTGGACGCCAAAAACATTGTTAGCGACACGCTGCATGTGGATCGCGGCATTGTGAAGGCGAACAATATAACCTCCGGAACAATCTACAATGAGGGGGATGGTAAAATTACTGCCGCCAATACGATCGTCAACAGTATGAAAGTTGACACCGGATCAGTATTTTACGGCGGAAAGGTTCAGACGAATCAGGCCACCGTAGAGTCTGGGGCAGTAATGAACGTTGATTCCTTCTCGTCAAAGGATCTATCAATGTGCTGCGGGGCGATCATCCGCAACAAGGCAGATGCCAACGTAGGTAATATGACTGCTTGCTGCGGAGCCGGAGTGTACGGAATGAACGTTACCGCCAATAATGTTGATTTGTCGGCTGGAGCGTTCATTAGCACGACTAACGAGATCCAGGCTAATCGGATCAATAATATCGATGGAGGAAAGTTGGTCGCAAAACGTATCGATACCGACAATGGGATAACCACCCACGAAATAAGTATCCAAAACGGCAAGATCGTTGCTGTGTGATACGCAAGTTTGATTAGGGTATTTGCCGATGGCAAATACCCGCCTTTTTTTATTGGAGAATGTGCGCCGGGAGTCTATATTTCCTTATACGGAATCAATGTTTGCAATATGATTGCGTTGCAATTGTTGCTCTGGCAATACGATGCAGGGAGGTTGAAAAATCGGGCGACTTGGGGTAGGATTAGTAATTATGGAAAACAAATTGGCGAGAACAATGATTGCGGAGACGCCGCAATCGATCGGGAAAATCGTGCGGCTTTGCGGCTGGGTGCAGACGGTGCGCACGCACGGCAAGATCATTTTTTTTGACCTGCGCGACCGCACCGGCATAATTCAGATGGTCATTTTCCCTAAAAATGGCGATTTTGAGCTGGCTAAAGAGGTCCGCTCCGAGTGGGTGGTCGAAATTACCGGCAAGGTTAATGAACGGCCGGCAAATATGGTTAACGATAAGATTGAGACCGGCAAGGTGGAATTGGCGATCGAAAAACTAACGGTTTTGGCCAAAGCCCAGACTTTGCCGATAACTATC
>Ga0182027_10005798_pt1 | contig 18667 bp, 16 predicted proteins | sample 712E1DmetaG_FD_121300 | JGI IMG/M metagenome (GOLD analysis project Ga0182027, IMG submission 121300) | Permafrost microbial communities from Stordalen Mire, Sweden - 712E1D metaG (Illumina Assembly) | ecosystem: Environmental > Terrestrial > Soil > Wetlands > Permafrost | place: Sweden...
AAGTAAAAACTCCATTTTGAGGGAGTCTGCGTCCATGTAACTTCCAACCCACTGGAAATCGTGTCGCCGCCTTTTCCTGAGTTAAATCTGCTTATCCAGCCCAGGCCTTGCTCTTCAATGCCGGCAGCTTCAGGTACAGGTCCAACAAGCCCTGCATCTCCGGCTCCGTGGGTTTTGCCAAAGGTATGCCCCCCGGCAATAAGTGCCACAGTTTCTTCATCATTCATGGCCATACGGGCAAACGTTTCGCGAATATCTTTAGCCGCTTCAACCGGATCAGGATTTCCGTTTGGTCCTTCCGGGTTCACATAGATCAACCCCATTTGCACGGCTGCAAGAGGATTGTCAAGGTCGCGTTCACCGGAGTAGCGTTTGTCACCTTCCAGCCACTTGGTTTCGGAACCCCAGTAAATATCCTCTTCCGGCTCCCAGACATCTTCACGCCCACCGCCAAAACCAAAGGTTTTGAATCCCATTGATTCCAGGGCTACATTACCCGTAAGGATCATAATGTCTGCCCAGGATATTTTCCGGCCATACTTTTGCTTGATCGGCCAAAGCAGCCTGCGTGCCTTGTCGAGGTTGACATTATCGGGCCAACTGTTGAGCGGGGCAAAGCGTTGCTGTCCGCTTCCTGCTCCTCCACGACCGTCGCCTGTCCGGTATGTACCTGCACTGTGCCATGCCATACGGATGAATAACGGTCCATAGTGGCCGAAATCGGCAGGCCACCAATCCTGAGAATCAGTCATTAGCTTGTGAAGATCTTTTTTAATAGCTTCCAGATTCAGGCTCTTAAATTCTTCAGCATAGTTAAAATCTTCACCCATCGGGTTAGATAAAGTGGAGTGTTGTCGCAGTACGTTCAATTTTAGCTGATTAGGCCACCAGTCGCGGTTTTTTGTGCCGCTGGTGCTAACACTATGCTTCTGTATTGCTCCCGTAACGGGGCATTTGCTGGCGTCGTTCGAGTCATTTTCCATATCTATTATTTTTTTTTGGTTTTATATACTTACCAATGATTTGCAGTTTAATATCTTCAATCTTAAAATCGGGAATTTTCTTTTTTTCAAAATACTTTTCAAGCAGTTCATTCAGATCATTGTCAATGTAATCCTCAATCCTGTCCGAATCTGAATAATAAATATGATGATGGCTTTCCATTATGGCATCATATCTCATAACATCCCTTTCTGTTTTTACTTTTTCTATTAATTCATTGGCAACTAAAGCATCAAGAACTTTATAAACGGTTGCAGTTGCGATATTGGGGTAGTTCTTCCTGATATAATCAATAATGTTTTCGGCTGTAGGGTGATTATTCAGTTTAATAATAGCTTCAAGAATAGCCATCCTCTGAGGAGTGACTTTCAGCTCTTTTTCAACCAGTTTATTTCTTATTTTGTCTATTCTCAAGGCTAATAATAATCTAATGAGAATGATTCTTATCTACTAATTAACAAATATAAGAAATAATTTCAATAAAGTCAAGATTATTTTAGTTTATTTGGCTGCTAATACATAATGTCTGTACTATGCTAATTCGCAAGTCCTTAGATACAGCTGGTTGTGAGTAATGGCTTATCTTTTTCTTATAACGACGGACCTGCTGTAAAATACTTTAGGTTTTTCAATAATGTCAAATCCGATACTTTTAAGGATCTCCTCTGAATTACTGAAATCAGTTTTGGAGACATGGAATTTTGGTTCAACTATCAAAACTTTACCATCGGGTTTTAATAATGAAAAAACTTCCCTTAAAAATGCCGATTGATCAGGTACTTCATGAAGCATGTAAAATATCAGTATAAAATTGAATGTCTCAGATAAACCTATTTTATCATTCAGGCAATTATGAAATTCAACTATGTTCTGAAGTTTTGAATTTTTCACTTTCTTTCTGACAATATCAAGCATGCCTTCCTGCAAATCAACAGCCGTAACTTTTCCGTTATTGCCGACCATCTTTGCCATTTCAATTGTAAAGAAGCCGGGACCGCAACCTAAATCAGCAACGGTCATTCCTTCCTTTATGAAAGGTTTCAAAATTTTTTGGGGATTCTGGAGCAGCTTCCTGAGACTTATATCCAGCGCTCCTGCACGTTCGACACTGCAAACTCTGTTTCTTTCGGGTGATTTCATATTTAGCAGATTATTTAATGTTCAGATATTTATTTTTTATTGGCTACAATAAGGTAAGCAAGACCATCATAAACTTCATTCTCTTTTACATCATACACTGAATCAGGAACAACCGGTCTCGGCTTACCAAAACCCGGATTGATTTTAAGCATCAATTTTTTTTTGGGTACGTTCCTGTAGTTTTCTGAGAATCCTTCATCCCCCCAGCTCACAATTCCGCCTTTCTTTACAATCCGGATAAATTCGCTGATAGCTTTCTGAGGATCGTTAAAAAGATTTATTCCTCCAAAGTGATATAATGCATCAAAGCTATTGTCGGCAAAGGGAAGGTATTGCGCATTACCATGGATCAGCTGAACATTGAGCTTTTTATTTCGCTTCTGACACTGACACAACATTCCCATTGACAGATCAAGAGCCACCAGCTCGCCTTTTTCACCGATATCATTCCTCAAGTACTTCTGAAAAACTCCCGGTCCCGGAGAAACTTCTAAAATCCTCATACCTGGTTTCAAACCAAGGAAGGATACAATCTGCTTTCTTCCTTTTACCATATCAACGCCAACCAGCAATTTGCCCATGACTCTTTCATTCAGATCGTACAGGGGAGCCAGGATGTTATAGAATTTATTATATTTTGAGTCGTTGCCGGCTAATTGATCCGGAAACACTATTGACAATATATCATTTTCAACCTTATAAACCTTCCCATCTGATGCATAACTGTTTCCATCAAAGATTAATGTCTCATGAGTCTCCGGGCATCTCAGGATGTCATTTAGCCAATTCGTATACATGGTAAATCTTTTTTTAACCGTTAAATTTTATTTTCAACCGAAAAATACTGGATCAGTAGCTTCGTTCATAATTAATTTCGGTGAAAAGCCTGATTCTATCGATAAAAGGAAAGTTATTCCAAGTCAGTATCAAATATTCCGGTTGTTCTCTTTCCGGCAGATATTCCAACCGCAACCAACCGAAAAATAGTGCATTTTCTGATTTATTCCGGTGCCACCTGCAGATTATCTTTTATCAGATAAGTGAAACCTGAATCAAAATTGGAAATCAGATCTTTAATGTCGGTTATTTCACCATATGTTTCAGCGTAATATCTGATCTTTTTTGAAATTTCGGCACCAAAAGAAACTGAATATATGAGATCTCCTTTTCCAATGCCTGAATAGTTATATCCGAGATTGTACCCGATATCTAAAATCTCATTGATGGAGTGAGAAACAGTCATTTTATCTGATGTTCCTGTTTTTTTACCGGTTAATCCATTCGAACCGGTTGGCAGTATAAGATGAGAAATAAATGCGATCTCAGTATTATTGCCTTCTTTTCTAAAGATTTGAATCTTTGCGCCTAATTCTATATCACTTAATCCAAAATGGTCATAAGCCGGATCTGCGCTTTATATTCTTTCCACCTGCTCAACTATTCTTATTTCAATATTTTTTGAAAGTCCATATCTTAAAAGAGTTGTCGGGAGTAAAAGTTGTCTTTCCCTGTTGCCTGAATTATATGTATAACCATCGAGAAAGCCACTTTCAATCTGAAAACTCTTTATAGGAATAATCGTCGGTGAATCGGTCTGGTCAGGTCTGTCCGTATCTATTCTCTGACCTGCAAGTTTTATGCAAAGAAAAACAAAGAAAAATAAAGTTATCAGTATTCTTTTCATCATTTTAATAATCAATAAATTAATCGTCTAAACCATATAATAATTTACAGGTTTAGTCCATTTCTCTTCCTGTCAGTCCGTACGGTATCCCTTATTCCAACAAATTAACCGCTTATCTCGTACAGCGGACAAGTTTTAATTCATCCTAAAGATAACCGGAAATCCAAACACCACAATCAAAGTCCAGATTATATAAACAGGCAAATATTTTGAGATAGTAAGCTCCACTTTTTCGAGTTCTGACTTTTTGAAATTTATCTTAAACAAATCAATCGTAATCAAAATCAAGTTAATAAAAATCAAAATGTTGGAGCCCACAATTGCTAACCTGTTTGGTGTTAATCCGTACTCACCAAGCCTGTAAAAAATTGCTGATAAAGCAATCAGGTTTACAAGGAGAGTAACTATTGAAAGCGTGAATAAAACCATCGCACTGAATTTTTGTTTCCTGTCAACTGATGTTTCTGAAACCGAAAAGACAATGATGGCCATCACACCAATAAGCATAATGTTAAAAATCAATAAGAAATTTCTGTCATTGTATGGGTTTTTACCAGTGATAGCTATGGTTATCAGATAGATAATTAAGGTTATCAGGACCAGCGGGCTGAACAGATTTGCAATTATTGGTGCTATTTTATTTGAAAGGCTTGAATAGTATTTCAATATAAAAGATGCAACTACCGGAGCAGAAACAAAGCCAACAGGTACGATATAGTTTGTGTAAAATTTTCCGACAGGAACACCGATTCCCTGGAATAAAGCAACTGTAATTGCCATTAATATTCCTCCGGCTAATATGATTAACGCCACTATAATTGCAAGATCTCCATTGTGCCTGATATAATCAACCCGTTTAACATAATTACTGTAGTCAAAGTCAATATAAACCAGTCCGTACAGACACCACATAAGCAGAGGCATATGAATATAGGCAAGGTTGATAGAGGCGCTTTTATTGTAGTCAGGCAGAAGATTAATATATATTATCGATATTAAAAAGATCAGAAAAGTGATAACAAGGTTTTTTTTGATGAAATCTCTTTTAATTGCAAATGAATAAATTGCAAGACCAAGGAAGACAATTATTCCTGTTTCCTTCTCATAATAATGGAAGCTGGTTACATTAATATTAAAAAGATCCGGAATTTTGATGAGAAATCCTGCAAATAAACAAACTGCAATCATTATAAAAATGTTGGTACCGAAGGCAACCTTTATTTTTTCGGGAGATTTGTCAAAATCCAACCGGCTTTTCCAGAATTTTGCTATTTCGGTATTCTCAATCTCAGGATAGATTTTCACAAAATCAGCTTCAAAAGACTTTTTGTCTTCCCGATAGAGCCTCTCAAGTTTTTCAGGATCAGTGATGAATTCTTTAATTATTTCTGTCATGACGGGGTGTTTTATATGACTTCTTATTTTTTTAATTCTTCAACAAGGATAAAATCCAGGTAAGCAAGATTTGAACCTTTATTATACTTGAGAGTGAGCAGATTTAAACCGGTATTAATAAATGTTACCTCACCAATAGTCGCCTGATCCCAATAGTGCCAGTTTCCTGTACTTATCGGCAGTCTCAGGTCACAAATTTTCTGATTATTCAGCCATAGTGTAGATTTATTGTCTTCGTTACCATAAACGGTAACAATTTTATATTTTCCTGCCGCTTTTATATCAACAGTATAGTTGGTCCATTCTCCATCTTCTTCCCATCCAATGTAAAGCTGGTTTACTTTGGGATCAACTTTGTTAGGATGATTAAAATCAGCCCAATCTTTGGTATAAGAAATATCGACTCCTTCATTTTCACGAAAAAAGCAGATGTATTCTGAAACGCCGGGCCGTGCATGTCCCTTAGTATGGTTCAACACACTACCTTCGTTTGCAGGAGTTACGTCGTGATAAGCAATTCCTTCCCCGCCCAGATCGTAATAGGCCAGTTCAACTCTGCCGGGAATCACCTGGGCTCCGGCTTTATAAAACTTGTCGTTAAAAGGCTTTCCTTTATATTCTCTGGGAATTTGTGCTTTTACAATTAAGGCTGTCTGGCTGATAAGCAAAAGGAATAAACCAATTGCTATTGATCTTTTGTTTTTATTGTTCATAAAATTGATTGTAATATATATTTACTCAATATGATTAGTTGATTTGAATTTCTTTTGGATGATTGCAGGTATGCCCATTTGATAATTATATTATTTTGACAGATCCGGATATCCGAAAGATATGTAAAAGAGCTAATATAAGCAAAACCTCGCGATCTCGCGACCGCAAGACCGCAAGACACTTCCTTCGTCGCTCCATCGCTGAAGCTTTTGAGCGTAAGATTGTGACTGTTATTTCCCGATTACCTGGCTTTTACTATCACTCTCCACGTCTATCTTCCGGTCGAGTTTTTTAACATTCTTTCCTTTGTTGAACTTAAAGGAATACATGAACTGAATATAATTCGAAACATTAAATCCAATCGTATTCGTGGAGCTGTAGGCCGGAGTATTCGTTTCGGTTTTGCTGAATTTTATGTTGTTTGAAAGAGGCAATAACCAGAATACACCAAAACTATGGTCCTTTATCTGTTGCTGCCCGCCAATACCATAAAAAGGAATGCTATATGTTTTACTCTGCGCATTCATATTTACTCCGTTATAACTCATAAAAACATATGCTGTCGTTTTCTTATTCTTGGCAAGGGTGGCAAATGCATAACTGGTTATGCTGTACGAGAAATAATCCACGGCAGGGATCATAATTGATTGTCCGGTGTACTCGTTGTAATGTCCGTTATAGATCCGGGCATTGATATTTACATACCACAGCATGGCATTTACACCGCCACCAGTCTCACTACCGCTGAGCAGGTTATATGGTTTAGTGATTGTGGTGAGGGTGTTGGAGACAGGTGAGTTTATCACAGTATATTCCCTTCCAACTTTATTGGTAAAATATTCCTTATAAACATAGGGTGAAAAATAATTACTGCCGAAGTTCCAGGTATAGGTAAGCTGCAGGCGATCGCGATAATCGGGTTTCAGATTAGGATTTCCCTGGGTGATATTATAATTCTGGTCTACTTTATAATACGGATCCATGTCGTAAATTCCCGGACGGTTAATTCTCCGGTTATAAGTAAATTTCAGATTATGCGACGCTGAAAATTTATATTGAATATTGACAGAAGGTAAAAAGCAGGAATATTTCGGTTCAGTTACCGAATCAGCCTTAATATGACTATTTTCGATCCTCAACATAGCCTGGAATCCGATTTTTTTCAGGTTCCATGTAACTCCGCCATAAACCGAATTACGAAACTCGGCATAATCAAACAGATTGGTCGATTCCTGGTTATTGATATTAAACAGATAGCTCATCTGCTGGTAATATAACTGATATCCTGCTTCAATTTTCGCAGACAAACCGAGAGGCTGGACATAATTCAGTTTAGTGGAGAAATAATTCCTTTGGTTAACATCATTTTCAAACCGGGTGTAAGTACTCAATGTTGAATCGCTGTTATAAGGGTAGGTGGTATTCGTGAAATCATTGTCCTCGTTCGATTTAAACCGGTAATAATTGACATCAACGGTAAACTCCTGAACAGGCTTTTTAAATGTCTTCTTGTAAAACAGCGACAGTGAAGCCTCGTCACTTCTTAAGTTATTAGTTATAGGAGATAAAATCTTATTGAGGGGATTATTTCCTTTAAAAAGATCGGTTTCGCTGAATATATCGATATCCTGCCGGATAGGTTTGTAACTTACATTAAAACTCAGGTTATTTTTATCATTAAGGTAATAATCGAATCCGGTGTTGATCGATGAACTTGTAACTGACAGCCCTCCTTTTCCTGCTGCGCTGGTGGTGGAATCGATCGCAGCAAATTTACTTACAGTGGATGAACTGATATCCAGTTTCTGGGTAAAAGTGAAAGCAGTCGCATAAAAGGTGATTTTACCGAGCGCATAATCGAGACTGGCTGATGCAGAAGTGGTGGGCTTATTAAATGGCTTGATATTGATACCTGCATTTCCGTTCAGGCCATATCTCGCTTCTTTCTTGAGGATGATATTTATGACCCCATCGATATTGCCTTCATATTTGCCTGAAGGGTTGCTGACAATTTCGATGCTCTCGATATCCGACGGAAGAAGTTTTGCAAGAAAATCCCTGTCGCGTTGCCTTCCGTCGACCTGAATAATAAAATTGCTGCTACCGTTAAGAGTTATGTTATTCTGGAAATCCACATTTACCTGTGGTATTTTCTTTAAGATATCGTACCCGTTAGTTGATGTTTTGGCTATTACAGCAGGAATGGCATAAACGGTGCGATCGACCATTTCCTTACCCTTTAAACGCTCACCGACCACCGTCACTTCATTTAATGTGGCTGTGGTTTCGGTTAAATAGATGGTATCAACAGCAATTTCACCCTGACCTGCCTCCACAGTGACTTTTTTCCCATTCGGTTTGTATCCCAGGAAACTTGCCTTCATAAAATAATTGCCCGGTTTTACTTTTTCGAATAAATAGCCACCGTCTGTTAATGTTATAACTCCGGTAATCATAGTTGAATCAGGCAACTGAATCAATCCGACAGAAGCAAACTGCACGGGCGATTTATCTTTTTCCAGGCAAACTTTTCCCTTAATGTTTTGAGCCTGGGCTGTAATGGAGGTTATGAGCAGTAACCAGAATATAGATTTTCTCATTCTATTTGTGTATCAAATTACTGCAAAGCAATAATTTTCGATTCCCCGTTAATATCCATTGGTATCTGCAAACTCATTCCAGCTACATTAACTCCCAGTGTTCCGGCAATATGCGTTTTTGCATTATCTCCAACCACTAAGCCGGTACGGATATCAATCACCATGTTTGATTTACTCATTCCCTTTAAATCATCATAGGTTATTTTAGCACCGCCGGATTCCATAGGAACAGCATTCTCTGCTGCCTTAATATTTGATTCGGCAGTTATATTTGCTGAGCTGGCATGCACTCCATCGAGATGATAGCCGGTTATTATATCGAGCGACATTCCTCCGGAATTTGTATTCAGCGTTACATTCCAGCTTTCACCAGTGGATACCATTTTCCCCGGCAAATGGCGGGTAAAGGTTTCAATCATGGTTTTTAACGTCTTGTCGCTGATCATATTTATTATCTGCGTTTTTACACCCGAAGCCATAGGGCCGGTGAGAGCAATAGAACTGGTATCTTTCATAATTACATCGGACAACATTTTCGAATTCACAACTTCAAGTACCTTGCCGGCAAAATCCATTTTAACATAAAGGGCATTTTTACTTAACCGGTTCATGATACACGATATAACATCGGCCGTTTCTGTCGATTTGATATTCCCTTCATTTACCGAACTCATATTGATCGTTTTTCCCATTGAATTTGTATTGTTCACAATAGTATCAAAACGCACTTCAGCGATCATAAAATCGGCGGTAGCATCAATCATTTTTATAGAAACAGTATTATTGGTTTTGGAATCTATTGTTTGCTGATTCCCATTTACCGTTTGTGTAATTGTTTGTTCCGAAGCAGAACTAAACCTGTAAACTTTATTTTTCTCCAGGTTCATTTTAAGGGTGACACTGTTTTGTGCTATGACAGAAATACAGAACAGGACTGCGACACATGATAACAAAATCTTTTTCATCAGGTTAGTTTTAAAAGGTTTTATGAAAGATGCACAAAAATAAAACTGTGATAGTGTTTAAAAAATGCTATATCGGTAAATGGAGGAATTTCACAGGGGAATCACAGATTTGAACTGAGAAACGGCAAGACCACAAGACTGCAAGACCTCACACCGCACAGCATAATATTTCTAAGGCTTTAATATCCTCAGCACCAGTTGATTAATATTCTGACTGTCTTTTGAAGTATATACCACCGACCCTTTACTCACATCAAGGATATAGGTAAAGCCGTTTTCAGCTGCAACTTTATCTACTGCTTTAAGTATTTTGTTCAGTATTGGTTGGATAAGTTCAGAATTTCTTTTTTGTAAGTTGGCAGAAGCATTCTGTTCAAATTCCTGCAATCTTTTTTCTTTATCCAGCAATTCAGATTCTTTATTCTTTTTCACAAGTTCTGTAAATGTCGATTGTCCTTTTTCGTAATCATCCAGCATCTTGTTATAGACTGCAGTCATATCATCATAAGTTGATTGAATCTCTTTTGTTTCTTTTTCTATTACAGCTGCGGCACTGTCTCTCTCAGGTAATACAGCCAGTATTTCAGCTATGTCTACATGTCCGATTTTTAAAGTAGTCTGCGAGAAAGATGTTGAGGAGATAGAAATTAATCCTGCTCCCAAGAGGATAATCATTAGTTTTTTCATAGTATTTGTCTTCTGCTTAATAATTAATTATGAAGGATTTAGCCTACTTCCCTCCCGGCTGGACCAATTTTATGTACTTCGTATAGTAATTTTGAAGTTTATTAGTTATTTCATCTGCAAATTCGGTCTTTCCACCAGCTTTACATGCATCTGCTGCCTGAGAGGTAAACTGAATTGCAGACTGCACTTCATATCCTGCGGAAGCAATAATATCAGGCTTCTGCTTCAGGTAATAATCAAGCTTCTCAAAATAATAGCTGCTGAGGTTACGTGTAAGTTCAGTTGCCTTATCGATCGCGCCTGCATTAACATAAGCCTCAATTATATCCGGAACATACATATCATAAGATAACTTCTCAATAGGGAAGGTGGTCATGCAATAATCAAGTACACTTAAAGCTTTTTCATTCTTTCCTTCAGACGAAAGTGCATTAGCAAGTCTTGCATAATCATATCGTGCTTTAATAACCAACAGGTTCCTCTTATGATTATAATCGATGTCAACTCCTTTCTCTTTTGCACCTCCCCAGGCAAACTTAGTCATCATATTATTATAAAGGATATCGGTATCGATACGGCCATATTGGAGCCAGCTTTTGTTCTCCGACTTTATCGGTACCAGCCTGTATGCTAATCCTTCAAGCTGAAAATACTCTTCAAGTCCCATAGCATCTTCATGGTAGCCGGTAACAAAATATATTGGCCGTTTCCAGTCATTATGGGCGAGAATATCAAGAACCATCAGTGAACTTTTCATTATGGCACTGCCTTTCAGCTTAATATCTATGTATGGGACTATCTTATCCGCATCAGAGGGTTTTACAACGCCAGCGGCAATCACTTTTGATGCATCAACCGGAATTCTGATAGTCCGCGAAGGAATATTGTCGAGCTCCTCAGTTTCTGAAATCTGCAGTTTTGTTGCCTTATTATCACTTTTTATCCATTCAATAACTGTTGAAATATCTACAGGCTCCTTGCTTTTTTCTACTATATAAACCTGGTTATTCACACCATCATAGTATTTTTTTTCCGGAAGAGTTATTGGCAAAGGGTCAGATTCATGTGATTTAACTTTCATCTCGTCAATATACCAGTCGGTATTTAACAGCATCAGGTTACAGATTCTTACATCGGTTCTTTTTCCTTCGACCTCCTGTGCATACCATAAGGGGAATGTGTCATTATCTCCGTTGGTAAATAATATTGCATCAGGGGCGCATGAATTGAGATAATTGAAGGCAACATCCCTGGTAAGAAAGCGGCCTGAACGGTCGTGATCATCCCAGTTCTGGGAACCCATTATTAAAGGCACGGCAAGTAAGCAGATCAAGCCGGCAGCGGGCGCTGCAATTTTTTCTTTAACCACTTTGGCAAGTTTCTCAAACAGTGCAAGAACCCCGATACCTATCCAGATTGCAAAAAAGTAGAATGAACCGGCATAGGCATAGTCACGTTCGCGAGGCTGATCAGGATACTGGTTAAGGTACAAAATTATTGCCAGCCCTGTCATAAAAAACAGCAACAGAATGACCCACCAGTTTTTATTGTCGTTCTTAAAATGATATAGCAATCCTATTATCCCCAGTAAAAGGGGAAGCATGTAATAGACATTTCTTGAAGGGTCTTTTTTCATATCAGCCGGCATATCTGATGTACCGATCCTTGGTTCATCCAGGAAATTAATGCCTGTAATCCAGTTCCCGTTCACCGATCCTCCTGTTCCCTGCGTATCATTTTGTCTTCCTGAAAAGTTCCACATGAAATACCTGAAATACATATAACCGATCTGATACGAAAACATGAATCGCATATTCTCAATAAATGTCGGTTTACGGATTGTTTTATTCTTACCTGACTCGTCAGTTACCTGAATAGGTATCCCTTTCATTTTTGACCACGTCTGATATTCCTGGGGATGTTCACTCTCTGCACTCCACATCCTTGGGAACAGGGTAACGAATCGTGGATCGTAATCTATAACAACATCATGGCTGGTTATTTCGTACTTGCCATTAACAAAATTATACCTTGGCTTACCATCCCTCGATCCAATCCTCGGTGCATTAAAATACTGACCCTTAAATAACGGTCTGTCTCCATACTGCTCGCGATTCAGAAAATACAAAAGATTGTACGGATCACTAGGATTATTTTCATTGAGCGGAGGATTAGCAGATGCCCTGATCACTATTATTGCATTTGAAGAAAATCCTAACAGTATTACCATAACAATGGTGAGCGCTGTATTCAAAACTACTTTACTCTTTCCTGAAATAACCCATACAGAAACAGCTAATAATATTATCATTAACAGGTTAAAGACTATCGATCCTGACAAAACCCATATTCCGCTTAGAAAAAGTGCCCCAAAAGAGAGAATAGCAGTTTTTTTCAGGTTTGAGTCATCAATAGTCGATTTTATTGCCAGAACAAAAAATATCATGATAAGGGCCATATGAAACAGTAATCCGCTTAGCACAGGAAGTCCCAGTTTATTCACGAAGAAAAGGTCAAATTTTGAAGCAATTGTGACTACTCCCGGTCTGATCCCATACATCAGAAGCGCCAGAATAGCAACCGAGCTGACAATTGCTGTGATAAAACCTTTCCATGAAAAATTAAATTTTCTGAAATAATATACAAGACCAATTGCAGGTATGGTCAGCAGGTTAAGAAGATGAACCTCTATGGCCAATCCTATCAGAAATGCAATCAGGATAATCCATCTGTCGGCATGTTTTTCATCTGCAACATTCTCCCATTTGAGAATTGCCCAGAAAACAAGGGCCGTAAAGAACGCTGAGGATGCAAAGACTATTGCTTCAACAGCAGAAAACCAGAAAGAATCAGAAAAACAATATGCTATTGATCCGACAAGGCCTGCTGCCATAACAGCCATAATCCTTCCAGAAGTATATTGATTCTCATCCTTTATCATCATCTTTTTTGCAAGATGAGTTATGCTCCAGAAAAGAAACAGAACGGCGAATGCGCTTGCAAGGGCAGACATAGAGTTAACCATAGCAGCCACTTTCGAAACGTTTCCTCCGGCAAACAGAGTAAAAAACCTTGCCATGATCATGAATACCGGGTTTCCGGGGGGATGGCCGATTTCAAGCTTAAATGCAGAAGAAATAAACTCACTGCAGTCCCACAGACTTGCAGTCGGTTCAATTGTCATTAAGTAGGTAACGGCGGCAACAGCAAAGGCAGCCCATCCTGTTATATTGTTTATCAGCCTGTATTTTTTCTCTTGCATTTATACCAGATTATAAGTATATATAAATTAATTAATCAGATAAGGGAACGAAATTAATGATTTTTTCTTACAGAACAGGAGTAATATAAATTGCGGGAAATGTTTTAAGAAATATTTAACTATTTAAATTTTCTTTCCCGGCACCCGTTATCTATTTTCACACTGATTTCTTAATCAGAAGTTCACTAAAATATTTTCTTATGGATATTGTTATCGAGAATCTTACAAAAAGATATGGCAATCAGAAAGCAGTTGACAATATTTCGCTCATAGTCGCTACCGGTGAGATTTTAGGCTTTCTTGGTCCTAATGGTGCAGGGAAGACTACTACAATGAAAATTATCACAAGTTTTATTGCAGCTGATGAAGGAAAAGTTTATATCGGAGGAAAATTACTTACTGATAATTATTATGAGCTTAAAAAGCATATCGGATACTTATCTGAGAACAACCCGTTATACCATGATATGCCTGTAATAGATTTTCTGAATTTCTGCGCCAAAATTCAGGGTATTGAAAAAAGCCGGATACCTGATCGTGTTGCTGAAATGATACGGATAACGGGACTTAAAAGAGAAAAGCATAAAAAAATCGGGGAATTATCAAAAGGTTATCAGCAGCGCGTAGGGCTGGCCCAGGCAATAATTCATGATCCGGAAATTTTATTACTCGATGAACCAACCTCGGGGCTCGATCCTAATCAGATAGCGGAAATCAGAAAATTGATTCGTGAACTGGGAAATGAAAAAACTGTAATTCTGAGTACTCATATTCTTCCTGAAGTTGAGGCAACCTGCGACAGAATTCTCATAATTAACAATGGGAAAATTGTTGCAGACGGAACTGCTGAATCGCTGAGAAATCAGTCAAAAGGTTCAGATATCCTTAAAGTGAAAATTGAGGATGGGGAACCCGATCAGATCTATAAATCTATCCAGGCTCTCCGGTCAGTATCAATGGTTGAATTAGCTGACCGCAATTTCAACCGGTTTGATATTCACTGCACTGACAAAAACGTAAAACGCGAAATATTCAGACTTTGTGTCGAAAATAAATGGGTTCTTACAGAAATGACTCCGTTTGAAACAAAACTTGAAGACATCTTCAGAGACTTAACGATGAACTAAAACGTTTAATGATGAAAACAATCTGGATAATTGCAAGACGGGAATTAAGTTCATTCTTTGATTCACTGATAGCATTTATAATAATCATTCTTTTCCTGGGTTTCAGTGGATTTTTTACCTGGATATCAGGTTCCGACATATTCATGACCGGACAAGCCAGTCTACAATCGTTTTTCTCAATAGCATACTGGACTTTGTTTTTCTTTATTCCTGCTTTAACTATGCGTTTGATAGCGGAAGAAAAGAAAACAGGTACAATTGAGATGCTTCTTACAAAAGCTGTGACCGACAGGCAGGTAATTCTTGGTAAATACTTTGCAACACTAATTCTAATAACGATCGCCCTTCTTTTTACTTTACCCTGGGTAATCACCATTTCAAAACTAGGCAATATAGATACAGGTGGTGTTATTTGCGGTTATATGGCACTAATTCTTATGAGTGCTGCTTATACCAGTATAGGTCTTTTTGCAAGCAGTATAACCTCTAACCAGATAGTAGCCTTCCTCTCGGCTTTATTCATTGGTTTGTTCTTCCACTTTATTTTTGAGGTAATAGCCGGCGACATGACAGGATTCTTAGGACAGGTTATCAATTCATTGAGTGTAAACGTCCATTTCGAAAGTCTCTCCCGCGGAGTGGTTGACTCCAAAGACCTGGTTTATTTTGGATCGATCATATTCCTGGGATTGTTCCTTACTGAGGTATCCATGTCAAAACGTAATGCATTCAATTAGAGACCTGAAAATCTGAAGAAAATATGATGAAATCAGCAAAGATATCAACTACAATAATTTTAGTAGCAGTTATTGTAATTATAGTAAATATACTCTCTGAAAACTACAAGTTCAGGATTGATCTTACTGAAGGTAAAGAATACACCCTGAGCAAAGCAACAAGGGATATCCTGAATAACCTGGATAAACCTGTTACCATTACTGCTTATTTTTCGAAAAATCTTCCGCCTAATATCGGAAATATATCTGGCGACCTTAAAGATATGCTTATAGAATATGGTGACAGGTCGAAAGGAATGGTAGTGTACAAGTTTGTTAATCCAAATGAAAATGATGAATTGGAACGTGAAGCTGTACAAAACGGTATCAGACCTATAATGATAAATGTAAGAGAAAAAGACCAGGTTAAACAGCAAAAAGCTTTTATGGGAGCAATAGTTTCAATGGGAAAAGAAAAGGAAAAAATACCTTTCTTCCAACCTGGTTCTGCAATGGAATATGCATTATCAACTGCCATTAAAAAGCTCTCAGTGGTCGATAAACCTTCTATTGCCTTGATACAGGGCCATGGTGAACCCTTTATCAGCGACATTATGCAAGTTTATACTGAATTAAGTGTTCTTTACAACGTCCAGACATTGACATTAACCGATACTACAATCATTCCCGAAAAATTTAAAACGATTGCAATCATCAGACCCAGAGATACTATCTCAGCCTCACAATTATCAGTATTGGATAGATATCTTACAAGAGGAGGGAATCTCTTTCTGGCAGTGAACAGGGTTGCAGGAAACTTCACAAATGCTTCCGGAACATCTGTAAGTGTTGGAATGGAGGAGTGGTTAAGAAAGAAGGGAATTACGATAAGTGACAATTTCATTATTGATGCAAGTTGCGGATATGTGACAACGCGTCAGCAACAGGGAAATTTTACAATGTCCTCAAAGATACAATTTCCCTACTTGCCTCTGATACATAAGTTTGCCGATAACCCTATTACCAAAGGTCTTGAATCGGTGAGTTTACAGTTTGCCAGTCCGATAACTTTTTCCGGAGACAGTACCATAAAATTTATTCCCATTGCTTTCTCCTCTGATAAATCGGGAAGTTTAAAGGCTCCCTTATATTTTGACATTCAAAAAAAATGGCAGAAAAGCGATTTTCCAATGTCTTCTTTGGTAGTGGCTGGTATTCTCGAAGGAAAACTATCAGGTAACAATAACTCAAGGATTGTTCTTGTTTCTAATGGTGACTTTGGTATCGGAACTCCGCAGGGAGGAAATCAGTTACCACCTGATAATATCAGTCTTCTGGTGAACTCTATAGATTGGCTATCGGATGATACCGGTTTAATTGACCTGAGGACCAAAGGGATTACTTCACGTCCTATAAAACATTTGGAGGATAGTACGAAAGCATTCTTAAAATGGTTTAATTTTCTGGCGCCGGTTATTCTGATAATTATCTATGGGTTAATAAGGATGCAGATTAACCATAGCAAACGTATTAAAAGAATGGAGGTGAGTAATGAGTGACAGGTTCAACAATAAAAGACTTTTATACCTGCTTTCAGGGCTGATAGCAATATTGATTCTGACGGTAGTTATAAAAATTCCAAAAGAAAAGGCGACTTTTAAAAGCAGTATTGCCGATTTCGATACTGCAGCTGTGAGTAAGATCGTTCTAAACAACAGGATCAGTAATGGAAATACAGTTGAATTTAACAGAAGCAATAATAAATGGACAGTTCAACAGGGCAAAATTGTATCTGCCATACAGGAAGGAGCAGTTGAGAATATCTTCGATGAGGTTCTTAATATTAAACCTCAAAGCCTGGCAGCTATTAATAAATCGAGATGGAATGAATTCGATCTGACCGATAGTCTTGCAACGCGCATTAAATTTTTAAATAGTAAAGGGAAGATCCTGGCCGATATTATGATAGGAAAACTGGACTTTAAGCAGGCAGACAAACCTATCAGAGGATATAGCGGAAACAACGTTCAGATAACATCTTATGTAAGACTTTATAATGGAAAAGAAGTATATGCAGTAGATGGTTTAATCCCGTTTTCATTCAATATAAAGTTTGATGACTGGCGGGATAAAACTTTCATCCACTCTAAGAAGACTGATATAACGAATATACGCTTCATATATCCCGCCGACAGCAGCTATAATCTTATTAAGAAAGATTCAGTCTGGTATGCTGGCAATCTGAAATCCGATTCATCAAGCGTGGCAGATTATCTTAATTCACTGGTTTTAATGTATGGTCAGGAAATTAAAGATGGTTTTAAACCAGTTTTAAATCCGGTATACCAGTTATTGATTGAAGGAATCAACTCATTAAAGTTTTCAATAAAATGTTATGAAGAAGGAAGTGCTGATGAATATATCCTGAATTCGAGCCTGAATCCGGAGGTTTACTATGCCAGCAAAAAGAACGGGATTTTCAATCAGTTGTTTAAGCCGCAAAGCCACTTTGTAAAAAAATAGTAAGAGAAGAATAAGATGTAATTCCTGGCATCAGGCGTATAAAATTTATTCCTGCTATAGTATGCAGGTCACTAGTTTGTCAGAATAAGTTCTGTTATTTCTTATCTGAGGCTTTAATCTCAATATCTTTCGTCTCTGGCTCCTTTTTTGCCGGTTCGTCATCAAGTTGCGACGCTTTTTTAAATTCTTTCATACCTTGACCTATTCCTTTCATCAATTCCGGAATCTTCTTCCCGCCAAATAATAACACTATTACAAGTATTATTAAAATGAGGTGCATTGGACTGCTAAAATCAAGCATTTTTATTTAATTTATTACGTAGGTTTTAATCAACGAAAATTTAAAATAAAAGTCCATCCACACTAGTACCAATACTTATGGATGGACTTTGCCTTATATAGTGTTAAGAGAGCTTACCGAACAACTATTCCTGGATTATTTCTTATGTGTAGAGTGATGCTTAACGGTACTGTGAGGAAGCTTCTTTACGAATATTCCGTCTTTGTCATAAACAAGAGTCTCGGTTGCAGTGCCCTTTACAACAACTACATTGTAAGTAACAGAATTGTTTGCTGTAACGTTGGTTGCTTCTTTAATTTTATAACCAACATAATCTTTAGCAATATTGTCTGTTATAGATTTCTGAAGATCAGCTACCTTGACGGTAGTTTTGGTAGATTTTGCATTGGTGACGGTAGTTTTGGTAGCCTGTGCGTTGATGACCAGAACCGACATCATTAATACCGCTACGAATAATACTTTTTTCATATCTGATAAATTAATTGGTTTAAAAAAACAAAAATACTCTCAGATTCTGAAGATGGTCTGAAGTTGGAAATATTTAACATATT
>Ga0182027_10005799_pt1 | contig 18667 bp, 21 predicted proteins | sample 712E1DmetaG_FD_121300 | JGI IMG/M metagenome (GOLD analysis project Ga0182027, IMG submission 121300) | Permafrost microbial communities from Stordalen Mire, Sweden - 712E1D metaG (Illumina Assembly) | ecosystem: Environmental > Terrestrial > Soil > Wetlands > Permafrost | place: Sweden...
AGACGAAAGTGCGATGATTTTGTTGCCTTTGAAGCTCCCTGCTTCTCCAGCAAAGTGGTGCCGTACCGAGACGTTGGCGATGACCATGCAAAGTATAATCATTAGAGCAATAATAGCAAACCCGGTCAATACGCATTATGGAAGGGGTCACCGTATCGTTGCCCTGTTTTGCACTTTCTCTTTGGGGTCAATCCGAAAAGGACAGGAACCAATCAGTTCAGGAGTGGGGCGCGGGACGCGCCCCACGGCGATCGGGACGATCGCGCTCCCCAAACCTCTCAATTTGAACCCGCAGCCGGGGCGGCTGCGCTACGTAGCGTAGGCGTCCCCGCCTGCGGGTTCTCCGGGCGTCCCGCCCCGATTTCGAAAAACACCATTGTGTCAATGGCCCTGTGTTTGGCCCGGACTTGGCCCGAATTGCGTTTGACTTGCCGGGGCGGACGGCGCAGGATTGGCCCATGCCACGGCAGAGCCGAATCAAATGCGAAGGTCACGTCCTACGGCAAGGAGATTGCCGGGAGCCATCATCCGGGCTGGAATCGGCGGCCGGCATTATTTCATCCAATGGCCCAAACCATGGTTTGGCTCCTTTGACGGCGGTCAAACGTCTGGAGCAGCGCATCCCGACGGATGCGGCTTTATCCGCAGCGCTCCATCGCTGTCGAAAAGAACTTCAAATGAAATTTTTGGATGTGACCCGAATTCACACCAATTCACAATTCAGTTCACTAATCAAACCAACCGGCGTATAATGAAAGTTGAGCTTGGTCTAGGCTGGAACGACACATGAATGTTTTACCCAAATCGGGAGCAGCTTGGGGAAGATTGTTTCTGCTGCCTTTCAAAGCTTACGTCGCCACGTCCTGGTTAGTTGTGCGCTTTTACCTCAGGGAAGCCGGACGCCAGTGGAACCCGAGTGATGTTCAGCCTTTCGTTCTCGGGTACATGCTGTGCTTTGTCATCCTCCTATTGGGTGGTATCGTGCAATGGACATGCGGCAGGAGAGGAGACTGCACCCTGAGCTTTGTCGCGGCTGCTCTTGCTGCTCTCATCTGCTGGTTGCTACCTGGACTCGCAAAAGCATGAGTATCCATGAAACGGGTCCCGGAATCGCGTAAGTCATGTAATTGATGTGCCTTTGCAATTGACAATCCAGGCCGGTCATTGTCGCCAGCGGCGGCTCAAGCGGGGCGGGCGGCGGGCGGCGGGTCTTCCTCCCCTTTGCTCACAGGGGTGACGGGATCAATGCCCAGCCAGCAGAGGCCGCCGATGAAGTAAATGGCCGCCGAGATGCAGAAGACGACCGTCCAGAAGTGGAGAAAACTGCCATTCGGGTGAGAAAACTGTTATTCGGGTCAGTCCTCGGAATCACGTATTTTCCTCCCTCAGCGAGGAAGAAGAAGGGGCAATCCCGCAATTCTGAATTGTCTCCATATTCCGAATTCCAGGCTTGATAAACATTACGCGATTCCAAGGATCTCACTGATTGATCCTTTACGGCTCGTAAAAGTCGTCGAATCCCTTGGCGCGAAGGGCTTGTTTCAACTGCGCATCTTCAGTCCACAACCGCCCGTTCAGGTGCAGCGTGAGCGCGACATAGGGCGTGTCTCGTTCGTCCACCTCCTTACACAACCTGTGCGCCTCCATCCACAGGCCCACAGAAATGTTGGCTTCGTTCACGAATTCCAACCGGCTCACCAGTGCATGTAACGCCTCCAAGAGTTCGTCTTCGGTCAGCCCTGTCGCGCGCACCAGCCGCGACTTGTGTTTGAACAACTCGACAAACAAATAACCAGGCGTGAAAAACTTCGCGTTCGCGGATGGATCTAAACGGTCCCGCAAATCGCCCCGCTGCGAAACGAGGGCTTTGAAGGCGATGTTGGCGTCAACGACAACGCAATCGGGGTTCATTGCGCCGGTTTGGTGAACCGATGCCGGTTGGCGGCCCACCAACCCGCTTTAATTTCGTCGGCCAGATGAGATGCCTCGTCCTCAGTAAGCTGGCTCTTGCGGGCAATGGCTTCCAGGCGCAATGAGTCCACAAACCAATTCAACCGGTCCATTGGCACTTCGCTTTTCGGAATGGTCACGCGCACCGTGGCGTCGCTTGTTTCAACCGTAATCATGCTTCACCATGCCCCTTTTCCACGCAAAAAGCAAGCACAATGGCGGGTCCGGTTGGCGGGACGGCGGGAATGCTCAAGACCGCAATTCTGAATTGTCTTCATGTCAAACGGGTGAGTCAAACGGGTCAGTCCTCGGAATCGCGTAGATCTTGTCATTGATGTGCCTTTGCAATTGACAATGCAGGCGCGTCATCGCCGGCGGCGGCGGATCAAGCGGGACGGGCGGCGGGCGGCGGGTCTTCCTCTCCTTTGCTCACAGGGGTGACGGGATCAATGCCCAGCCAGCAGAGTCCGCCGATGAAGTAAATGGCCGCCGAGATGCAGAAGACGACCGTCCAGAAGTGGAGAAGAAGGGCCGGGTCCGGCGCCGCCGTGACGCCGTTGACGCTGTTGTTCAAGTGGTACACGGTCTTCATGAAATTGATCACGTACGGGACGGCGAGCATCCCCACGGCGCCGCCGATCTGGCCGGCCATGTTCATGGTGCCGGAGACCGAGCCGGCATATTTGCCACCGACATCCATGGCGGTGCGCCAGCAGACGGACAGGGTCAGGTCGAGCGAGAAACTGGCCAGGCCCATCGCCAGCATCGCCCAAACGGGGTCGGCGATTTGGGGCGAGAGCAACAGCATGGCCGCCGCGCCCCAGTAGCCCACAAACGAAAGGCCACGGCGGACGCGGGCCAGGGCGAAGCCGCGGCGCACGAGCCAACTGGCCAGCCAGCCGGATAGGATGCAGGCAAACCCGCCGAAAAAGAGCGGGATGCCGGAGAGCAGAGCGCCCTTTTGCAGTTCCACATGGCGCACTTCATGCACGTAGGTCGGCAACCAGGTGACGTAAAAATACCAGCCGTAGCCGAAACAGAAGTACTGCACGAACAATAACCAGACGGTGCGCGAGCGCAGGATTTTCGACCAGGGGACTCTCACATGGCCGGCGGCGTTTTGCCGGGTTTCATTGAGCAATTCGAGTTCGGCGGCGTTGACGCCGGGGTGGTTGCGCGGATTGTCCCGGAACCACCAGTAGAAAATCGCAGCCCAGACGACGCCGGGGAGGGCGAATACCATGAAAGCCCGCCGCCACGAACCGACCAGGGAAACGACCCACACAAACAACAATGGTGTGACCGCTCCGGCCCAGCGCGTGCAGAGCCACATGACGCTGACGGCCCGGTTCCGCTCGCGCGAGGGGAGCCAGTTGGTGAAGGTCTTGGCCAGGTTGGGAAAGGCGCCGGATTCGCCCGCCCCAAAGAGGCATTGAATGACCAGGAGCGAGGCGCAATTCCAGGCCTGCCCCATGGCGGCGGTGAAGAAGGACCACAGGATCACCACCTGCATGAGCACCTTGCGCGGCCCGATCTTGTCACCGAGCCAGCCGCTGGGAACGGCGAGAATCCCATTGGCCAGGACAAATATGGCGAAGACGAAGGCGATTTGCGCGTCACTCAAGCGCAGGTCGTTCGCTATGTAAGGCTTGGCCTGCGACATGCAGACGCGGTCAATGTAGGTGATGGCGGCCAGCGTCGCCGCAAACACGAGCACCCAGTGGCGCGCGCCGGTCGGTTTGGGCGGCGCTGCTGCCGCCGGCGGAGCGTCACCCCGGAGTGTGGGATCGGGAGGGTTCATGTTCGGTGCGTTAAACCGGGAGTGATTGGCCTGAACAATCCATAAGCGATAGGCGGAGAGTAGGGACATTTGCGGCCGGGGGCAACGCCATTCTTGCTTCTTCTAAATTCAGGCTCGCGGGGCTCGGCGCGGGGCTTGACTTGCGGCATCCACAGGCTTAGAACAGTCGCGTTCCACAACTGAACCAACGCTATGAACAACCGAGTCAATTCACCACAAAACCCCGTCTCGCGCCGCCACTTCCTCGGCGCTTCCGCGCTCGGCGCGATGGCTGGAGTATCGCTGTTCCGCGATCCAATCCAGGCCGCCGCCCAGTCGGCCGGCATCAAGCCCGCCGACCTGCCCGACCTGACGATCAAGGAGGTCAAAGTCTATGTTGCCGAACTGGGTGACATACGGCGCATCAACAGCGGGGAGAGCGGTGAAATCGCCGCCATCGTGACCGCGGGCGGGATCGAGGGGAACTTCACACTCGGCAACCGCGTCCCCGGCACCGGCTGGCTGGAGTATGCCAAGAGCGCATGTGTGGGAAAAAGCGTCGTGGACGTGCTGCCGGCACTGGCGGCGGGACGGGGCGGCGCGGCCGGCGGCCCTCGCGGCGGAGGACGGGGCGGCGCGGGCGCGGCCCCGCGAGGGGGTGGCGCCGGCATCGCCACCGGGCGCAGAGCCTCCGGATTCGTCGGCGGATTTGGCTACCCCAACGGCATGAGGATGGGCAGCGCCGCCGAAACCAATTACCATGCCTCGATCGTGGATGTCTGCCTGTGGGACATCCTGGGCAAGGCGGTCAACCGGCCCATCTACAAACTTCTGGGCGGCGCCAAGGACCGCATGCTCGCCTATGCCAGTTCGCTGCATCTGGCGACGATTGAAGATTTCGCGCCCCAGGCCCTCCAGGCGCAAAAGGAGGGCTTCAAGGGCTACAAGATCCATCCGGGCGGCGGACAGCATCCCGCGGGCGGAGTGATCCCCGCCTACGTCGGCCACATTGAGGAGATCAGAGCGGTTCGCAAAGCGGTCGGTGACGAATTCACGCTCCTGTTCGATCCGGTGCAGGGCTACAACCTGTTCGAGGCGCTGAAGGTCGGCGAAGTGCTTGATGAATGTGGCTACGTCTCGTTTGAGGATCCCCTCCCCTCAACCGACATCGAGGGTCTGATTGAACTGCGGCAGAAAATAAGGGTGCCGGTCGAAGTGGGAGAGTTCCTTTTTGGGATTCAGGCTTTTGCCGAATACATCCGGCGCGGCGCGCTGGACATCGTGCGGTTGATCGGCGACAACGTGGGCGGCATCAGCGGCTCGTTCCGCGTGGCCCAATTGGCGGATGCTTTCGGCATGCCCTGCACGCCTCACAATTGGGGCAATGCGTTTGACCTGGCCATGCACTTCCAAATCGAACTGGCCATGCCCAACTGCTTCTGGTTCGAGATGCCGTATCCGCAGACACTGACCGACCGGCCTTACATCAAGGAGCCGTACCGCATTGACAAGGACGGCTGCGTGCTCGCCTCGACCGAACCGGGTCTGGGCTGCAAGCTGGACCGCGACGCGCTGGACAAGATCACCACGCGAATTGACCGCTGACCCACCCGCGCCGAAACCACTACATCCAACTCGACGGAAAGGACAAATCATGAAGACGAAAATGCCAATGAATGAGCGCTCCGGGGAATTGCAGCGGCGGGAGTTTTTGCAGTTATTGAGCACGGGCGCGCTGGGCCTGGCCCTGACGGGCGCCGGGTGCGACACCGGGGCGCGCGTTCCCATCACCAGCGGGCTGCATTCGTCCACCACAGCGGCGGCGGGACCGCGCTCCGGCCCGAAACCATTGCGCGGCCTCTTCCCCATCGGCCAGACGCCGTTCACCGAGGACGACAAGCTCGACACCGAATCGCTGGCGAACGAGGTGGCTTTCTGCAATCGCGCCCGCGTGCATGGCTTCGCATGGCCGCAGGTGGCAAGCGGCTGGACCGCCCTCAACGAGCCGGAACGCATCGCCGGCGCCGAAGCCATTGTCGCGGCTGGCAAAGGCGGGGCGACCGCGCTCGTCATCGGCGTGCAATCCAAGACCGGGAACCTTCAGGAGGTTGAGCGATACGCCAAACACGCGGCGCGGATCGGGGCCGACGCCATCGTTTCCCTGCCGCCGCCCGGAGTCGCCGATGAGAAGGTGCTGTTGGATTATTACCAGCAAGTCGGCAGGATGACCGGGCTTCCGCTGTTCGTGCAGACGCAGGAGAACATGAGCGTGGATTTGGTTGTCGAGATCTACAAAACAGTCCCCACGGCCCGGCATGTGAAGGACGAAGCCAGCGCCGGCGGAGGGGCTTTGCAGCGCATCTCCCAAATCCGCCAACGCACCAACGACGAGATGAAGGTCTTTTCCGGCCAGGGTGTGCGAACGATGATCACGGAAATGGAGCTGGGTTTCTCAGGTCATTGCCCCACAGTCGCGCTGGCCGACGTTTATGCCTCCGCGTTTGACTTGTGGCACGCCGGCAAACGCCGGGAGGCCTTCGACATGTTCGGGCGCATCCTGGCCTTCAACAGCCTGGGCGCCACCGGCAGGGACAGCCTGATGATTGTCCGCGGGATTTTCAAGCACCCGGTCCGGTCCCGCAATGCGCCGATGGCGGCGGGCGTTGCCTCCACTCCCGAACCCGGCGCGGGCGGCGGACGCGGCGGACGCGGTGGCGGCGCCGGCGCCGGTGCCGCCGCCGGCCTGCAGCTCGACGACAAGGGAGTCCGCGCCGCCCTGGACAACTACCTCAAGCCGTACCTAAGGGCATGAACGAGCCTTCCTAAAATCCGAATCAAAGTGAACACCATGGATTTACACATGACACGCCGTCGGTTCCTGCAATGCGGCGCGGCAGGCTTGGCCGCTTCGTGCCTCCCCGGCCCGGCCTGGGCGGCTTCCATCGTTGCGCCCGGTCAATTCCGGCGGGGCGGAATGGTGTACCGTCCGCTGGGCAAGACCGGGCTGAATGTGTCGCTTCTGGCCTTCGGTTCGCACACCGATCAAGCCTATAAACTCCCCGGAGGCATCAGGAACATCCTCAGCGCCGAAGGCCAGGCGCGCCGCGACCGCCAGATTTCCAAGGCGATAGACCTCGGTGTCAATCTCATTGACGTTTATGAACACGAGGGACAATGGGAGCCGTTGGCCAAACTGGTCAAGGGCAAGCGCGACCAGTTGCTGATCTCCGGCGCTTACGACAACCCGGAGTTCATTGGGGCGAACATTGACCGGCTGGCCCGGCTCTACGGCGGCCACATTGATCTCTATCGCGTCCGCAGCGAGACGGTGACGTTCAACACCAGCAGCCTCCTGGATCAGTGGGACATCGTGCGGCGGGCCAAGGAGGCGGGCAAAATCCGCGCCATCGGCATCGCCTGCCACATGGAAAACACGATGTTGAGCGCGCTTCAGGAACTGGACGGCCTGGAATTTCTGATGCTGCCTTACAATTTCATCCACGCCAAGGCGGACTACAGCCAGTTCCTGCCTGCCGCCGCCCGGAGCGGCCTCGGTCTGATCGGCATGAAGCCGCTGGCCGCCGGGTCCATCGTCGGACTGGATCCGCGGTTGAACGCGGCCACCAAGTCGGAGAACTCCCGATTCATGCTTTTTAATTCGACCCCGGGCAGCCGGGCGATCCTGCCCGCGGTGGTGGAGGAACTGGCCAGGAGCTTGAATCAACTCCCGGATGAGAGCCTGCCCCAGGCCGCGCTGCGCTACGTCTATTCAAAACCATTCCTAAGCTGCACACTGACCGGGATGTTCGATGATCGGTTCGTCGAGGACAACCATGCGGCCCTGACGCGCTACGATCAGATGAGCCGCGAAGAACATTCCGCCCTGGATGCGGCGCGCCGGCTCACGAGCCTGACCGGCGCGGGCTGGTTGCCCACGGAGTACCAATGGCTGGAGGAACAATGGCGCGCCTGAAATTCCCACTCTGGGTCTGGGTTCTCATCTGCCTGGCCCCGCTGCCGTTGCCGGCCCAGCCAGGCCAGCGGCAGGAACTAACCAGCGCCGGCGTTTGCGCCCGCTGCCACGTCAGTTCCACGCTGGAATGGGGCATTTCCATGCACAGCACCATTTCCGAAGGCGCCCGCCAGCCAAGTTGCACCGGCTGCCACGGCCCCAGCGCGGGTCATGTGATGGACGAGGAAAACGGCATCAAGCCGGATCGGATCCCCCGCGGGGCGGACATCGCCGCGCTGTGCGTGGAGTGTCATGGGAGCGGCTGCCCGCACACGGCGGATTTGCAGAACTGCCAGAACTGCCACCATCCCCACGCCCTGGTGAATCCGCAACTGGATCCCGCCGCCCTGGAGGAGCACGCCAAACAACTCACGGCGCAACAGGATGCCTACAAGTCCCAGTTGGCGGAAGGCGAACGCCTGGCCCTGTTGCAACGCTGGGACGCCGCCGGCGAGGCCTTCCGCGCCGCGCTCAAGGAGAATCCCGCCAGCAGCCGCGCCGGGGAGGCTCTCCAGATGTGCGAGCGCAGGCTCAAACCCGGGATTCCGGGATTCCAGATCGCCGGGGACCGATTCGACGCGCCATCCGGCCTGCCGCGGGAAATCGTGCTGGAAGGATTGAACCTTGAAATGATGCTGGTGCCGGCGGGCAGCTTCGAATTTGGCTCCGAGCAGCATCCGGACACCAGGCCCGTTCACAGCGTCTATATCGCGCCTTTCTACCTGGGCAAATTCGAGATGACCCAGGGGCAATGGACTTCTCTCATGTCCACCAATCCCAGCTTCCATCAGGGCGAAAAGTTCCCCCAGGCCGGCAAGTTGCCGGTCGAACAGGTGTCGTGGGAGGACTGCCAGAAGATGCTGGCGGAGGTCAATAAGAAATCGCCCGGCGGAGGATTCCGCCTGCCCACCGAGGCGGAATGGGAGTACGCCGCGCGGGCGGGTTCGACCGAACCGCTGCCGGCCAATCAACTGTTGCGCTTCGCCTGGTTGCGGGACAATTCGGAGCCGGCCAATCCGGTCGCTCCTCCCATGCGCTCCAGCATGTACCTCATCGGATCGGGAGTGATCTCCGCGCCCCACCCCGTCGGCGCCGCCGAGCCGAACCAATGGGGTCTGTACGACATGCTGGGCAACGTGTCGGAGTGGTGTTCGAGTCTTTTCCAGCCGTATCCTTACGCCGCCGATGACGGACGCGAAGCGGCCGCCGGCCCGGGAATGCGTGTGCTGCGGGGAGCCAATTTCTCGGATGCCGCCGATGCCGCCGATGCCGCCTTGCGCCACCCGGAGCGGCCGGACCGGCGGTTCCGCTGGAACGGCGTCCGATTGGCTTTCACTCCTCCCGCCCCAGGGCAACGCGCAACGCCCTCTCAAAAATAGCGGGAGAAATTTACAGGTGGAATTTACAAAGGGCTTGCAATTGGCGGCGCGGAAAGGCCACGATTTGAAAGAAAGATGACACGACTGTCCGGCATTTTCACGCCGACCCTGGTTCCGTTCGACGCCAACGGGCGCATCAACGAGGGCGAGTTGCGCCGCATGGTCAATTGGCTGATTGAAAAGGGCATCACCGGCCTTTACCCCAACGGCAGCACGGGCGAGTTCATCCGCTTGAGCCAGGAAGAACGCAAGCGCGTCATCCAGATCGTGGTCGAGGAAAATGCCGGCCGTGTCCCCATCCTGGCGGGCGCGGCGGAGGCGAACCTGGACATGATCCTGGATGTGTCCCGCGTCTATGCCGACTTGGGCTGCGCCGCCGTCTCTGTGACGGGGCCTTATTATTACAAAGTCAGCCAGGAAAGCATCGAACACTTTTTCCGCGAACTGGCGAAGCGTTCGCCCATTGACATCGTCCTCTATAACATCCCGCAATTCTCCAACGAAATCAGCGTGCCGGTGCTCACGCGCCTGGCGCTGGATTGTCCGCGCATCATCGGCGTCAAGGATAGCAGCCGGGATTTCCCGCGGTTTCTCAACACGCTGCACGCGGTCAAACCGCAACGGCCCGATTTCAGTTGCTTGATCGGGTGCGAGGAAATGCTTTTCCCGTCGCTGCTCATGGGCGCGGACGGCGGGACCATCGCCAGCAGCGGCGTGGTGCCGGAGGTGATCATGCGGCTTTACCGCGAGTCGGTCGCCGGAAACATCCCGGAGGCGCGGCGCATCCAGCTCAACCTGCTCGACCTCATCAACGTCATGCTCAACGGCACGAACTTCCCGGAAGGTTTCCGCGCCGGAATGTCGTTGCGCGGATTCGACCTCGGCACGACGCGGCAATTGCTTTCGCCGCGCGAGCAGACCGATCTGGAGGAGATTCGCGGCAAGATCGCCTGCATTCTGGCCGAGTGCGGATTCGCCGAGGCCGCCGGCGCCTGCCGCGCCACCCCCCAAAAAAGCCTGGCCCCGGGGGGACTCAACGTGGATCAAATTGTCCATGAGGTGTTGAAGACCCTGGGCAAGTAGAGAGAGAACTTATGGCCCTGGGCTTCCTTGAAATCCCGTTCTTGAGCGTCACCCTGCTGGTGGCCGACCAAGCTGCGAAGGCGGCGGGAGTGCGGGTGCTGGGCTTGGAAAGCCCCGGCAACGGGAGCATGTTGGTGCGGTTGGAAGGCGATGTCGCCTCCGTGCAAGCCGCGCTGGACCGCGCCCAACAATACGCCGCCAGCCTGGGCGCGAACATCGTGGCCGCCTGCCTGTCCCGCCCCGATGCCGGCTTCACGCCGATGATTGATTTTCCCAATTCACAAAATCCGCTCTACGGCGGACGCGACCAGTTTCTGCCCGCCGATTTTCCCGCCACAAACCAAAAAACTACGAATATGAAAGACGCCATTGGAATCATCGAAACCCAGGGGCTGACCGCCGTCCTGGAAGCCACCGACGCCATGTTGAAGGCCGCCAGCGTCACGCTGGTGGGCAAGGAAAAGATCGGCGCGGCCTATGTCACCGTCATCGTTCGCGGCGACGTGGCGGCGGTCAAAGCCGCCGTGGAGGCAGGCGCGCGGGCGGTTGGCAGCCTGGGCAAGCTGGTGGCCGCGCACGTCATCGCGCGTCCTCACGACGATCTGGCCGCGCTCCTGCCGAAATAGGCGCGCCGCCAATACCAAAAGCCAACGCGAACGGTTCGCCCCGGCAAGTGCCTAAAAAAGACTTGAGTCGGTCCATGGTTTGTGGGAATTTCCCCAGATGAAGACATTGACCGTGGATGACCGGCAGCGGGTTCGGCTCCCGAAGGCGAAGGCGGGACAGGTTTTCGCATACGAACCGAACTTGGACGGAACAATAAAACTGGTTCCGGTGATCCCGAAGCCGGGACCCAGGCGGGTTGTTGCCAAACTGGTCAAACGTGGAGGAGGGCTGTTTTTCCAGGTTCCCACCGGGTACACCCTCGACCCGGAAGCCATCGGCAAAGCGGTGGCCGAGGAGCAGGAAAGCCGCTCATGAGGACTTATTGGGACACGTCGGCGGCCATCAACGCCGCCCTTTCGCCGGAGGTCTTTCGGCGGCTGGACAGTGGAGAGCATGTAGCCCGCTTGCATCTTCTGGCGGAGTTCTTTGCCACCATGACAGGACGCGGCGTGGAGATCACCGACGGGGCCGGGAATACCGACCGGATGGTTTTCACTCAACACGAATGCGCGGCGTGGCTGAGAGAATTCGCGGGCAGACTTGAGTTTGTGGAGTTGACCAAGGATGAAGCGTTGAACAGCCTGGACAAGGCCCAACGCCTGGGTGTCCAGGGAGCGCGCGTGTATGATTACTGGCACGCCCTGGTGTCCAATAAAGCGAAGTCCAACGAACTCATCACGCGCAACACCCGCCATTTCCAAGGTTTGGCGGGAAATGTTGCGTGGCCCTGAATTCCTTGATTTCACTGGATTGGTGGCGGGTTCAAGCCCCGCCACTCCCGCCATTCTCCATTTCGTGACCTGGGAAGGGGTCAGGAAGGGGTCAAGCCCGGAATTCTGAATCACAATCGCGGTACTCTCAGAAAGGCCGATCAATTTTGGCAGACGGTCAGGCCAGAACTCGGCTTGCAAGACACCTTGGCCGTCAAATCTTACGACCACAGTTGGCTTGCAAAGGCAAAAGCTGAAACGCTGAAATGCTGAGAAGCTGAAATTGGAAAGCATGAAATTGGGAAGATGTCCGGCCTCATCTCTCAGTTTTTCAGCCTTCTCCGATCCGTGCCATCCGTGCCATCAGCGGTTCAATTCCCCTTGTCGCGGTTTGGTGCGCTGGCGCCACTTCCCGGTCTTCCCGCTTTCCAAGGGGCAGGTGTTGACGGCCGATGACCCCCCAATACCGGCCCGGCTTTTGTTCCATCACCGGCATTTCGCCATGTAACGCTTGCCCGCGCAGGCAAACGCGGAGGAACACCGGAGCAAGGCAAGAACGGCGGCAATCCCAATCTCCACAATGCGCGATGGGATCAGGCGTTTCATCCGTTGGGTAGAAACAAGAGAACGGTCTGGCAGATTCCTTTGTCGAAATTCCCGGAGGCTCATTTTGCCGTGTTCCCGGAAAAGTTGGTTCAAACCTGTGTCATGGCCGCGACCAGGCCGATTGATTTGGTGCTCGACCCGTTCATCGGCAGCGGCACGGTTGCAATCGTAGCCCAGCAACTCGGTCGTCACTTTGTCGGAATTGATTGCAGCGATGAATACTGCGCCATCGCCAGGAAGCGCATCGGGAAGAACCAGCCGGCTTTCGGCCTGGTGTGATTCAGGCGAACCGCTTGAAAAAGGGAACCAGCTTTTCCACTTCCTTTTCGAGCAGTGATTCGATGGCCGATAAGGCGGCACTTATGTAAGTTCACAGTTTGTTAAACTCATTTCCTCATCCCGGCCATGATCTGATCGGTGATGGCCTTGACCGCCGCCTCGGCTTCCGGGTCAAATCCAGCGGGCCGCGGGTCTGCCGCCGGACCGGGGCAGGCCGCGCCGGGGCGCCATTCGCTGTTGTCGCACAATTCGCATTCCTTGAGACCCTGGCGCGGATCGGGAATGCCCAGGGTCCGCTTGATCTGGAGCAAGTCTTGAAGCTGCGCGGGGGTCATGGTGTTGGCCGGTTTGCCCAGTTGCGCGGCGACCAGGACGGTATGGCAATAGGCTTCCAAGATTTCGATTTTGAAATAGGCGTCTTCGAGGCTGTTGTGGCTCCAGGCAACCACGCCGTGGTTGGCCATGAGGATGACGTTGTGCTTGTCCACCAAATCGGCCACCAACCGCCCCATCTCGGGCGTGCCGGGCGTGCGGTAGGGCGCCAGGGCGACCGAGGCGAACACCTCGTATTCGGGCACCATGCAGGTCGGCGGCTGGACTCCGGCGACGGCGAAGCCCGTGGCGTGAGGCGGGTGACAATGCACCGAGGCGACCGCCTTGGGCTGGCGTTTCATCATTTGCAGGTGCATCAGAATTTCGCTCGTGCGCTTCTTGCCGCCGCAAAGCTGGTTGCCCTCGAAGTCCACCAGGCACATGTCGTCCGGTTTCATGAAACCCTTGCTCACCAACGTGGGCGTGCAGACGGCCAGGTCTTCGCCGGCGCGAATCGCCAGGTTGCCCCCGTTGCCGTCCACGTAAGCGCGCTGCCACAAGCGCCGGCCGATCTCGCACATCTGTTCCTTCAGATTCAGGCAGTAAGCGGAATCAAAAAAGGCCTCCAATTCGGACTTGGTGCTCTTGGACGAGAGCGGTCTTGCGGGCGGTCCGGAAACGCCGGCCGACGGCGCATTGGGCCGCCGGGGCGAGTTCTTGTTCTCCAGGTCGCGCAGGAAATCGCGGGCCAAAGGCGTGAGCAATCCGTCCGGCGGCAGGGAGGAAACATCCTGGCCCTTGCGAAGCATGTCCTGCAAATCCTTGACGCTGATGACTTGTTTCATATTGAAGATGGATGGAAAGTGATTTCGTCCACCAACGCGGCGTTGATGGCGTCAATGGGCGTCGGCTGATCGAAGGGAGACGACGCCTCGCGGCCTTCGATGAAGCCGATCGTCTCGCCGACGCCTCCGCCCAGATCGTCATAAACCACCAGACTCGGTTCCTGGCTCAAGCCGGAAGGCGTTTGCCGGCCGCGCTGATAGTGCTCCCGCGCAAATGGACTGACCATAAGCCAGCGCGCGCCCGCCAGGCCGGGCAGGGTCTTGCCCAGGGTCACGCGGCCGATGACAGCGCCGAGCCTCATGCCGAGTCCTCCGCCTGGCTTTCGTCCACGATGCCGATGATCATCCAGCGCGCCGGGCTTTTCTGGTCGCCGACGGCCTTGCGCGCCGCCGCGCCGTCGGAGGAAAGGATCACGCGCTGGCGCATCGCGGCGCCGAGGCCGTCCAGGGCCGCCAGCGGCGTGCCTTGGGGGCGGCCCGCAGTGTTGATGGGCTGGCAAATGAGCAGGCGCCACCCCTGGAAGCTGGGATGCTTTCGAGTGGCGACGACATTGCCTTCAACGCGGGCGAGCAACATGGTTCAAAAAATGCGCCAATGGTCCGCCATCACACATCGGCGCGCGCGTGTGAAGGTTCCCGGGTTCGTCACCCCCTCGCCGGTCTGGGCGGCGATGGAGTAACTCAGATACCCTTCGCCTCCCACTCCGAGGCCCGCCATGCACGGGGCGTTGCTGACAAAAATGGCGGTGTCGAGCGAGCGCGCCATCGCCGCGATATGTTCGGCCTTGCGCGAGTGGATGAGGCTGGTGTGGCGAAATGGATGCTCCGATTTCCGGGCCGCTTCGATTCCTTCCTCGACGCTGTTCACGCGGACGATGGGAAGGAAGGGCATCATCTGCTCCTCCCGGACGAAGGGATGTTCTTCATCCGTCTCGGCGAACAGCAGCGGCGTGCCGGGTTTGACATCCGCCCCGGCGGCATGAGCCAGTACAGAGGCGTCCTGGCCGATGAACTCGCGGTTCACGCTGGCTCGCGCGCCGCCGCCCCGCCCCGGCTTGAAGGTGAACGCGGCTTTGGTGAGGATTTCCAGTTGATTGGATTTGAGCCGCGCCGCGCCCTGGCGGGCCATTTCGGCCATGAACTGGCCGGCAACGCAGTCCAGGACGAATATCTGTTTTTCCCCGATGCACAGGAGATTGTTGTCGTAAGCCGCGCCGTGGATCACCGACTTTGCTGCGTGTGTCAAACAGCAGGTGTCGTCCACGAGCACGGGCGGATTTCCAGGGCCGGCGCAGATGGCGCGCTTGCCGGTCTGCATCGCCGCCTGGACAGCGCCGGAACCGCCGGTGACCAGGAGGAGGCGCACGGCTTGGTGGCTCCAAATCGCCTTGAATGTGTCCGGGCTGGGCTGCTCGCAAAGGCAGATCAGATTTTCAATGCCAATTTCCTGGCGGATGGCTTCGTTGTAGGCGCGCACCGCCGCCGCGGCGCAACGGACGGCGGACGGGTGGGGATTGAACACGACGGCGTTGCCCGCGGCCACGAGGCTGACCGCGTTGCCGCTGAGAGTTGGAATGGAGTGGGTGCAGGGCGTCACCGCGCCAACCACACCGAAGGGCGCGCGTTCCTCAAGGGTGATTCCGTGGTCGCCGCTGCGGGCGTCGGGCCGGAGCCATTCCACACCGGGCGCCAGGCGCAGGAGGCGGAGCTTTTCGATCTTGTGCTCCAAACGCCCGATCTTGGTCTCCTCAAATTCAAGACGCCCCCACTCCGCCGCCCGCGCCTCCGCGAGCATCTTGACGATGTCCACCACCCGCTCTCGCGCCGCGACACCTTTCTCCCGCAATTGCAAAAATGCGTCCTGCGCCGCGGCGCAAGCCTTGCCGGCATCTTGAAAAACGCCAAAATGACGCCGCCCGCGCCGGGAGGCGCAACCGCAGGATCCTTCCCGCGGCTTGCCGGGCGCGGCGGCAGGCCCGGCCGCAACGGGACGAATGGGAGCCGGCGCGGGAACCGAACCGTTGAGCCGGCCAAGCACGTCGCTGACAACGTCACGAATTAACGTCTCGTTCACAGCGCTCACGGCTTGGATAAACCCGCGTCACTGCGACCGGGCGTTGAAGATTGGTTTGCCGAGCACATCCACCGAATCAACAATGCCGATGATGACCGCATCCACCGGCGCGTCTTTCATGTTCGGGGCCAGCCGGGCGGAGCTGCCCTGGGTGAACAGGACCAGTTCTCCCGTGCCCGCGCCCACACTGTCCACCGCGATAACGGTGTTGGCTCCGGGGCGGAGCTTTGCCGGGTCTTTGTCATCCACCACTTGCGGGCGGAGCAACAACAGTTTGCGCCCGTTCATGGAGGGCTCTTTTTTCGTGGCGACCACTGCGCCTTCAACTCTGGCAAGAAACATAAATTGGCTGGTTGACGGTTCACTTGTTCTTCGGCAAAACGGACGCGATGTCCGGATGCGGACTGGCGATGACATGGACGCTGACAAGCTCGCCTTTGATGGCTTTGATGGCCTGCGCGGCGGCGTCGGTCGCGGCTTTGACCGCCGCGACGTCGCCGGAGACCATCGTTGTGACCAGCGCGTTGCCGACCTGGGTGACGGAGCCGACGAGTTGCACGTTGGCAGCTTTGAGCATCGCGTCCGTCCCCTCGACCAGGGCGACGAGTCCGCGGGTTTCGATCATTCCAATTGCTTGAGACATAGTATTCCTTTCCGGTTATTCCAGCCACTTGCCCAGAGCGCCCAGCGCCTCGTGCGGGCGGGCGATGACTTGAACGCTGATGACCTGGCCGACTTGGGCCGCCGCCGCGGCGCCGGCATCGGTCGCCGCCTTGACCGCCGCAACGTCGCCGCGGAAAAAAGCCGTGACGTATCCGCTGCCGATCTTTTCCCAGCCGGACAGGGTGACATTGGCGGCCTTGAGCGCCGCGTCGCATGCTTCGAGCAACGCGCAAAGTCCCTTGCATTCGATCATTCCAACTGCTTGCTGTGCCATAAAATCTTCCTGGGTTGATGGTTTATCCGGGTTACTTTGCCGCCTTGGCTTCGCCGAAAAACGCTTTGAGCAAATCCTCGTGCGGACGCGCGATGACGTGCGAGCCGGCCAGCTCGCCGACTTTGCCGGCGGCCCTGGCGCCCGCGTCCACCGCGGCCTTGACGCTGCCCACATCGCCTTTGCACAGGACGGTGATCAGACCGCCCCCGATGGGGATGGACTTGACAATGCTGACGCTGGCCGCCTTGACCATGGCGTCGCTGGCCTCGACGCTGGCGGCGTAGCCCTTGGTTTCGATCATTCCTATCGCTTCACTCATTTTGTATCTCCTGTTCTTCGATTGGTGGATTGTGCCGGGTTACTTGAACAATTCGCAAGCCGTGTCCGGCTGCAGGTTGCACGCGTTGCCCTCATCGGTGTCAATATGGACTTCGAGTTTGGAACCCGGATCCACGCGGCATAGCACCCGGTGCAAAACCAGCCCGCATTCGCCTCCCAGCCGCAGCTTCATAAAATCCCCGTGCCGCGCGCCGTAAAACTCCGCGTCTTTCGGATGCATGTGCGCGTGCCGAGCGGCGCGCATCACCCCTTCGGCCATGGCAAAAGAACCGGACGGCCCCATCAGCGCGCATCCGGGCGTGCCTTTGACATCGCCCGACAGACGCAGCGGAATCTCGAGGCCCAGCGCGATGGCGTCGGTGTAGGCCAGTTCCACCTGATTGAAGTCCCGGCACGGACCCAGGATGCGGAGATTGGAAATCACACGGTTGCGCGGCCCGACGAACGCGACGGTTTCTTCCGCGGCGAATTGTCCTTCCTGATAAAGCCATTTCTGAACTGTGAGCCGGTGGCCTTTGCCAAATAATTGCCCGACCGCCTCCGCCGTGAGGTGGCAATGCCGGGGGCGGACGTTGACCACCAGCGGGTTCGGAGCGGACTCCGTCGCGGGCAAAGGCCTGCCCATCCGTTGATAAACAGCTTGACGAACCAAGTGTTCCACCACGGCACGCGGCGGGTTCTGCGCATTGGCAATCATTGATCGCTCTGGATTTTGACGGGTTCTGCGGATTTGTCAATCTTTTGCCGCGAGGCTTTTGCCGCGAAGCGCCCGAAGCCGCCAGGATCATAAGCAATAAGCCCGGTGACTCGCCACGCCGGCTTCGGAGAAAAGGTCTCGCCGGCGGGAAGCCGATGGCCAAGACACTACTATTCTGGAGCCTGTGGAAAAGCGGCGCTGGCGCGCCGCGCTCCAAAGCGGCCTGTCGGCCACCTGTATTGAGCGCGAAGCGTTTTGGAGTGCGGAACGCAGTTCCGCTTTGGCCGTGGAGCAGGCCGTTCGCCCAATTTGAAGAATTTTGTCTCACACCCGGTTGGCGGATACCGCGCGCTTTTTAAGTTGGAAGGCGCTTGCCTTGTGGAAATAACCGGGTCAAGCGCGTAACGGGTTCAAGCCCGGAATTCACAATCCTATTCATCATGACGACGCGGCAGTTTAATGTTCTGCCGTCTATGTCTCCTTATTCATCAAATCCATATTCAGCTTTCCGGGCTTGACCCCTGTTATTGAAATGAAGCAGGGAACAAGAAAAGTCCTTTGCCCGCAGATCACGCAGATGAACGCAGATGAAGAACTTTGCAACAGGAAACGGAGGGAACAGAGAAAAAACTCTGTGTGCTCTGTTTGCTCCTGTTCAAACCGGTGCTCTTTATCTGCGTCAATCTGCGTCAATCTGCGGGCAGTTCCGAATTTGGTTGCGGCTGGCCGGGCTGGGCTTTTTGCGCCTTTTCGCGGACATGTCATTGTAGTCCATCCTGCGGCCTCCGCTGTAAGCAGAAATGACTTGTGCGCGCAGACTCATGGATGGAACGGCGGGGCCGGAAAAGCGGCGCTGGCGCGCGCGCGCTCCAAGACCTGCATATTTCACAATTTCCGGTTCGATAGGGGTAGAGATGGAGTTTGCGGCTCCACCCCTCCCTCCAAACCGGACAGGCCCATTTCGGGCATCCGGCTTTCCAGTCAGTGGGTTCTCTTTC
>Ga0182027_10005801_pt1 | contig 18666 bp, 10 predicted proteins | sample 712E1DmetaG_FD_121300 | JGI IMG/M metagenome (GOLD analysis project Ga0182027, IMG submission 121300) | Permafrost microbial communities from Stordalen Mire, Sweden - 712E1D metaG (Illumina Assembly) | ecosystem: Environmental > Terrestrial > Soil > Wetlands > Permafrost | place: Sweden...
GATGCGGCGGGACCCGCTGCCGCCGGTATACAGTAAAATCACCGATGTCACGGAAATCCCGGAAGGCACGGTGGGCCGGGACAAACTGGTTATCAAGCACAAATCGGCTGAAGAGCTGATGAAGTATACCCGGTGTGACGAAGGCTAAAATAATCAGAGGTTGGTGTAAATATGGAATCCAAAATAAAAACTAAAATTAAAGCACTTGGACTTGAATACTGTCACCTTCAAAATAATAGGTAGCAGTTACGGTTACTAGGCTACCATTGTTATATTATTTTGCCTTTTTATCTCTTTCAGAGTTTAGTTCCTCACCGCTTGGAGCGAGTACCCTGATAAAGTTTTGCAGACATCAAGATCCGTAATGCTGACACCACGACAATTGTGTCGGGGCGCGCGTCATTGCCGCACCTTTTCCAACCAGTTAGTAATTGCTTGAGACCTTAATCTAAGGGAATAAGGTCTCATTTATAAAAAGAGTAAGCGTTCAGGCTGGAGGTCAATATTGTCTTCCCGTTCCGTTACACCCACTTTTCTGAAGTTAATTGATAACAAAAAGATGAGTCGTTACTTTACAAAGACTATTTTGTTTGAGCAATTTTGGGACACTATAATAATAGCGTCTTCGTTGCAACGGAATAGCCTCAGCAGGCCATATATGATTTCGCTAGTCGGGAATTTAGCCTAATACTCGACAGTGCGATGGTGAAAATGAGAGATTGGAAATCATCAACACTCAAATCGCGGAAGCGGAAGACAGGCTAGCTAAGCTCTATGATGCACTTGAAACTGGTGAATTCAAAGGAGGAGAGCTTGCTCCCAGGATAAAAGCATTATTCCAGAAGAAAGAGGAACTTCAACAGGCAAGGATTGAAGCAGAAGAAGTTTTGAAATGCCATAATGTTGAGCTCGCCAGTCGGGCCGTGGTCCAGGAATATGTACAAGATCCGAGGGGGCTGCTTGAAGAATCTTCAATAATATCACAGAAAGCTTTCCTGCGCTCTTTCGTAGAACGGATTGATGTGGATGATACCAACGCGAAGGTAATTTATACCATGCCGGTGCCGCCGGATAATGCGCCAACAGACATGGTAGGAGTTTTACCTATCGTACCCGACGGCCCACCGTCGTGGACAAAAGGTAAAACTTTTGAGAAGACTTTTCCTCTAGTGCTCTGATATGCGAATGAATCCTATCACTGCGCGAGTGCGGACAGTATCTGGAAGCGTGGCCAAGTTTTACTATGCTGTTCTTGCACCAATCGCCCAGGAACTATTCGGCTTTATTCACTAACCGGGGGGGCCGACCCGCTCCGAGAAGCCGGTTGACTTGGCCCTAAATACGCAACGCAAAGTTTGTTGATCAAAATAAATTAGATAATCGACAACCATCATAATTTTTACAACCAAACGTGGGTACTCAGAAATGAGCGCTTACTTTTGTGATTATATCAAGCTTTACTTCAAATTGGTTAACCGTTACAATGTCAGACTTAGGTTGATCATAAAATAAACAATCTACCATTTCCTAAAGTACAAATTTAGGGATTAGTTTATTTTAATTTCTGTGGTAAGATAAAGCCGTGCAAATACCTAAATAAAATAGATAAACAGAGGCGAACTTATGCCACAGAAGAAGCTCAATATCGTCGAAGAACCACAACCGTTAACGAGAACAGTTATTAAGCCACAAGGCAGTTTCAGAGGACCATTCTTTGCAGGAACAGGTGGCGGAGTTCAAGACTATATTTGTGGCAATTGTTCAACATTATTAGCTGCAAAAATCTGGCCAGGTTCAATTATTTACGTTGTTGTTGAATGTCCCACGTGCCATCGTTTCAATGATTTTGCTTATGAGAAACGGCCCCACTTGCTAATCCAACCTATTATCTTAACATCTGGTTCATTCTTTTTCTCAGGTTTCGTACAAATAAATTTTGGCGACCAAATAGAAGGCATATCTAAACCATTGAAGCCCTCAGGGATAGCGCTGTCAAAGGAACAAGTTGCAAAATACATTATAGACAATGACATTAAACTACCTTTAACGAGAGATGTCGTGGTCGCTTTAATCAGCAGAAATGGTAACTCGGCGCTAGATTTGGATTTATCAGGGCTTGACTTAAGAGGAATAAATCTGTCAAGTCTTGACTTGTCGGGCATAATTTTAAAAAATGCCGACTTAAATGCACTTGCCGAGGATTCTAGAATAGTTCCTTCTAATTTAAGTAACTCTCTGATGTCGCATGCCGATATGGAAGCAGCGCACCTAAATGCTGCTGTCATGATTGGTGCGAATTTCACTTCTGCGAATCTTAGAAGCGCACATATAACTGGGGCCAATGTTACTTCGGCCAATTTCTTTGAAGCAGATTTAACCGATGCTGATTTAAGTGGGGCAAATTTAGAAGCCACCAATTTTACCCTGTGTCAAATGAAAAATATATGCTTAACGCAATCTAGAATAGTTCAATCCACTGTGCTCGATAATGCGATATGGGGACCTCAATACAAACTTGGAAATAAGAATAAATCCATTTCCCGTGATACGTCGGAATTTGCATATAGACAATTAAAAATTTGGCATCAGAACGCTGGCTTATACGACTTAGTCGGAGAATTTCATTTTAGAGAATGGGCTTCTAGAAGAGAAATACAACTGAGCATATTATCTATTGAATTGAAAAATAAACGTTTTGGCGCCGTGTTCGATTGCCTAAGGCGAATTCTACCATTGTATATTGCTGAGAGTTTATGTGGATATGGTGAACGATGGCGCCGTATAATTCTTTGGGATTTAGCGATTATTATGCTTTTCGCTTTGTCTTTTTTTATTTGGGCGTATACTTTAAATAAATCTTTTGTTGATGCATTACTTTATAGCGGTGGTTCATTTACTACTATTGGCTTCATCGGGCAAAACACTATTCCTTCATGGGTCAAATTTGCCGGTTTGGCCGAGGCTTTTGCAGGAATATTCCTTAATTCGCTATTTTTAGTCACTTTTATCAGAAAATGGACAAGATAGGTATTAATTAGCTATGGATGGATTTGTTTATGATTACAAGATACTCAAGATTTGTCCAGAGGCAACGCCGACTGGCACCGAATGGGAAGCTAAAGTATTTCAAAGGATTATCCGATGGCAAATATCCTGGTTGGCATTAGTTCCTTGGACCGAGCCCACACTGGTAAAAGACGGTAAATTCTAACCGAAATCCACAAATACTACTAAACCAAAGTTTTTTGAATCTGTTAGCACCTCAGTGGCTACACCTTTTCCTGAACAGCTCCTGCCGGAAACCCAAATCAGAATAGGTAGTTCATATAACCTAGAACCATTGGCTGATTTCGCATTTCTTGAAAATCAGGTATCGTCATATTTCACCCCCAATTTGCAACTTAATTTGAAACAACCAAATATGATAGAATTTTAGCACCATAGGCGTACACCTGCAAGACTCACCGACACGACCGGTTCTTTTACTTTAAAGTTGCTTCAGTTTGTAATTCCATTATTTTGGGTAAGGAGATGCGATGAATTCTGAAAAAGTTAATAAAATTTCGAAACAAAATGTCGAAAGAAATGAATGGAACCTTTTTTCTATGAATACATCTCGTAGTGTCAACATATAATCTGCTCCAAAAAGGTTATGTATTGTAGAGAATCAAAATAGGTAGTATAATCGGCATAATCAAAAGGATTTCTTTCCGACGCAATATTTTTATTAGCGCTATTCTAACAAATAATTATAGAATCCATTTTTCCAACGCGAAAGATTTGCCCTCATTTGCCCTCATTTTCTAAGCCATGCGATTAGAAATGGCCCAAAATAGAAATAACAGGTGGAATAAATGAAATCGATAAAAGCTTTATGTATCCCTCGTGATACCGTGTTTGACACTGCCCGCAGGGATACGGTCCTTAACCTTATGCACCTTGCGGAAAATAAAATTGATGCTAAGTCTTTCTTTGAGGAGAACTGGGTTACGGCTGGAATGCACACTTTGCTGATTGAAGCATTCCGAAGATTGGAAGGTAAATCTGATCAGGCTATTTTTAAACTTACCCAAGCGATGGGCGGCGGTAAAACGCATAATCTGATTACGCTAGGAATGCTGGCGAAGCACCCTGAATTGCGCCAATCGGTTTTACCGGAACTGCCGAATGCGAAAGAATTGCCTCCCGTCCAAGTGATTTGCTTCTCAGGGCGAGAAACCGATGCCCCGAATGGCATATGGGGTGAAATTGCCCGCCAGTTAGGGAAACAGGCAGATTTTAAAGACTACTATTCTCCTTTAAAAGCTCCAGGACGTACAGCTTGGATTAATTTACTTAAGAGCAAGCCAACTCTAATTCTTCTTGATGAACTTCCTCCGTACCTGGATAACGCTAAATCCGTAGCCATAGGTAATTCAGATTTATCTCGGGTTACGGCGACAGCACTAACTAACCTCTTTGAAGCCGTTGTTGAGAAAGAACTAGGTAACGTTTGTATTGTCTTAACTGATCTTGTGGGGACATATGCCGAGGCTAGCGCACAGATTGCTGAAGTGCTCCTACAACTGCAGCATGAAGCACAGCGGCATTCAATGAATTTGACGCCTGTGCAAATTAATACAGATGAATTTTATCAGATTCTCCGGAAACGGCTATTTAAAACACTGCCGAATGATAGAGAAGTCACAGAAGTAGCTCAGGCGTATGCTAAATCCGTTCGTGAAGCCAAACAGATGGATATCACCGCGCAATCACCTGAAGCATTTGCACAATTAATCCAAACCAGTTATCCGTTTCATCCTGCGATTAAAGATTTATATGCAAGATTTCGGGAGAATCCTGGTTTTCAGCAAACACGTGCGCTCATACGTCTGATGCGTATTATAACTTCACGCTTATGGCAGACTGGGGAGGCCGAAAAGAAGTTTCTCATTAGTGTACACGACATAGATCTTAACGATGCAGAGACGTTATCGGAGATCCGCCAGATTAACCCAACCTTGGATAATGCAATATCTCACGATATTGCCAGCCAGGGTACTGCCGTGGCCGAAATAATGGACCAGAACCTGGGGACATCAGATACCAAAGATGCTTGTCGTCTTATATTTATGGCCTCTCTATCTAATGTACCAAATGCAGTTGTCGGCCTCACGACGCATGAAGTTGTGGGATATTTATGTGAACCGGGAAGGAATCTGGCTCGTCTCAAATCTGACGTTCTTGAAAAATTATCCACGGCGGCATGGTATCTTCATGCAAACAGGGACGGCCGATTATATTTTAGAAACGTCCAGAATCTGGTAGCCAAGTTGGAATCATTATCCGGTGCTTACATTCGCGAACAAGCAATCAAAGAACTCAGGGACCGACTTATAATTATCTTTAAACCTCAAACCAATTGGTGCTACCAAGAGGTTTTGCCGTTACCTTCAATTGACCAGATACAAACAGTTCAGGATAAAACGACGCTTGTCATTTCCGAACCATTTGTTGGTCAGGGTGTGAATCCCCAATTAATCCAGTTTTACGAACAAACTACTTTTAAAAATAGAATAGCAGTATTAACCGGTTCCAGAAACACCTTCGACACATTGGTGGATAGTGCAAAAAGGCTGAAAGCTATTCAACATATAATAGATGAAATGGCATCGGATAAAGTCCCGGAAACTGACCCACAATTCAAGCAGGCTGATGAACTAAAAGATCGCATTTTAGGGCAATTCTTATCCGCCACAAAAGAGACGTTTTCCACTCTGTATTACCCCTCCCAACTCAATGAAAAAGATGTATTGATGTCAGCTGATTTTCTTATGAAGTATGAAGGAAATCGGTATAACGGAGAGGATCAAATTATCCAGGTGTTAAAGGAAAAACAAAAATATACAGAAGACGTGACAACAGATACTTTCCGTAAGAAAATCGAACAGCGGCTGTTTACCACCCCCGTTATGTTGTGGACAGAAATTAAGCGGCGAGCTGCTATGAATCCCAGATGGCAATGGCACAGGCGGGACGCCTTGGATGAAATTAAAAATGACCTGGTATTTCGTGATGTGTGGCGTCAGGATAAGGCAGGGTATGTAGACAGGACACCGCCTCCTCCCAAAACCACATCTACACAAATCCAGGAACGGTCCAGAGATGAAAAAACGGGCGAAGTTGATCTGAAAATAATACCTGTGAATGGCGACACTATTTATGCTGAGATTGGGGGAGATGCTACCGAGGCATCTCAGAAAGTTGAAAATGGAGTGTATAAGACATCGGCAATGGAAGTGTCTTTCCTGGCAGTAGATTCGACAAAAACACATGCTTCCGGCAAACCTCTCTCGTGGCATAATAAGCTAACGCTCATGTACAGGGTCTTTTCGGGCCAACGCGGCGCTAAGATGGTAGAAATTCAAGCTGCCCCCAATGCAGATAAAAATACAGAGATAAAATATACAACCGATGGGTCAGACCCTAAACTATCCGGTGGTATTTATGCTGACCCTGTGGAAGTTCACCGCGGAACTCAGGTGATTCTTGCCATCGGTCGCCGTGATGGTATTATCTCGGAACAGCTAAACGTTCCTATCACATGGGGTAAACCGGATGGAGACAAATCGATTGATCCGGATAAACCTTTAATTTGGAAACATCATTTTGATTATCATATAGTTATGGAGTCCTATGATTTTATAGAGAAACTCAAAACCTATTTTGTTGCCGTCAGCGGGGTAAAACTCAGTGTTACCTCGGATCGCTGGGTTGAACTCAACCTTTCTGAAAAAATAAAACTTAGTGCTGTAGACATTAGGGAATCTTCTGACCTGCTGCGCCGATTTACTCCGGAGGGCCAATTAGGGATAGAAGTGACTTCTCTCTACTTTGTCAGAGGACAACAGTTTCTGGATTGGGTTAATGAATCCAAGATAGAATACAAATCTGATGAGGTGGTCCAATAATGAGGGAACGTGAAAAAAAACAAAACCAGGATACCTTAGCTGGTACCTTCGGTTTTGACCCGAAGGAGAGCGCATCTCATTTTCTGGTTATTATTCCAACGGGCGTTACACAAGCTGTTTCGATTAGTGAGCATCTATCATGGGATTCCTACAATTTAGAAAGCTCAGTGCATTTTGGGGAGCGTAATGACGGTCAAGTACGTAGTTCGCTAGATAGGAAAAAATGGAATGACATCGCAGATGTAATCAGGGCGGAATTTAATGCCAGGTTAAAGAAAGAAGGCAAGCCTCCAGGACGTTGGAAAACCGGAGCTAATGTTATAAATCGAATTTTAGGTAAGGAACTTACCTTGCTTGCCTGGGCAATTGAGGATGCGGATCCCGCATTAACTAATACGGCGGTTGCTAATTGGCAGGGTTTAACCCCGGAGGAACGCTGGTGGCTTTATACCATGACTGCTGCCGCGACGGGAAGTTATGTAACAGGACGAAATAGGGGTTGGCGTAAGGCCATACGTTATGCGCTAACCGAGAATCCTGTCACAGGAAACCCTTCAAACGAACCGATGGTGCCGGAATTTTTCCGATATGTAAACGACGCGATTAAAGAATCTGAAAAATATGATTCGGTTTAATCAACCAAGGAAGATAATCCGTGAATAAGTCTGAAAAACAAGATAATAACAAATTAACCTTTTCTAAAGATTTATCAGATATAGGTTCTTCTTTTATTGAGGTCCAGTTTCCAGTCTCTAAAATATCTAAAGAGAGCTACACCGAACGAAAAGCGGTTGCCGGACAAACCCTCACGGCCTTGGGTAAATGGTGGGGACGAAAACCCTTAGTGCTTTGTCGCGCCACCATTCTGGGTTTGCTTTTACCTGCGACTTCCGATCCGATTAAAGACAGAGCCATATTCCTGAAAATAATGACCATGGATGACGACGGAATGCTTCGTCGGAAAACGAAAAATATCTCCGCTGATGAATTGTTCAGCCGTATGGGGCCGACGGAAAGAAATCGATATTTTACTTCAGATTCAATTGAAAATGATGCAAGGTTAAAGAAAGAACTTACGGTTGATGATAAAAATGATTTACAAAGGCGCATATTTTTAAGTATGCCCTACGATGAGAAGCAACTATATTGTGCGCGCCCGGAACAAATAGATGGGCCTTCGCTTGAATCATGGACTGCGATTAATACTCATCTGGGCACCGATGTATCATCACTTTCAGAATTGGTTATTGAACTTGGAAAGCGCAGGTTTGGACATACTCCGATGGTTGGAGATTCTTTTTGCGGAGGAGGGTCAATTCCTTTTGAAGCGGCTAGATTGGGATGTGAAACCTATGGGAGTGACCTTAATCCTATTGCAGCGCTCCTTACTTGGGCTGGGTTAAATATTATTGGTGGAGGAATGGATGCAGCAAAGCGAGCCCACGAAGCTCAATCAGAAGTCCTCAATGCTGTAGATCAGCAGATTTCGGAATGGGGTATTGAACAGAGGGAGCCGGACTCCAAGACTGGCAGACGCTGGCGGGCAGATGCTTATCTTTATTGTGTTGAAACAAAATGTCCAGAATGTGGATGGAATGTGCCTTTAACTCCTTCTTGGGTCATTGCCGAAAAAAAAGTAATCGCAAAAATAATTCCTAGCGAAAAAGATAAAAATTATAATTTTGAGATCGTACAGAATGCATCGAATATTGAAATGGATTCAGCAAGAAATGGTACGATTGCAGATTCAGAATTAATATGTCCCCATTGCAATGCACGAACTCCAATCCGTTCAATACGTGGGGACGGACGTGGTAATTTTGGTGAAAATAAAAGCCTTTTACGACCTTGGGAGAATAATGATGTTGCTCCCCGTGATGATGATATTTTTGGAGAACGGCTATATTGCATTCGGTGGTTAGATACATGGATCGATGGGGACGGGAAGATGAAAAGCCAAAGACACTATAAGTCTCCGACGACTCATGATCTTGCTCGCGAACGTAAAGTAACGGAAATACTAGCTAAGCATTTTATTGATTGGCAAAAACAAGGTTACATACCGTGTAGAAAAATTGAGCCCGGCGTCAAGACAGACGAACCAATAAGGACGCGTGGTTGGACATATTGGCATCATCTATTTGCACCAAGGCAACTTCTGATCAATGGATTATTCGCAAGTATGACAAAATCTCCTCCCCAGTTGTTACTACTTGGACGGATGGTAAATGCAAACTCCCGTCTCTCAAGGTGGAAATCATCAAATGGAGGAGGTATTGGCGGCGGAGTAGACGTTTTTAGCAATCAAGCATTAAATACTTTGTATAACTTCTCCGTTCGCCCCGTATCTGTATTACGGACATTACTATTTGCTGGAAAAGGTGAAAGCAAATTTATACAAAATAGCCAAGTTCAAACTTGTGATGCCAGAAACGTAAAAATATTTAATAATATTTGGATTACAGATCCTCCCTATGCTGACGCTATAAGTTATGAAGAACTATCCGAGTTTTTCCTAGCTTGGTATGATATCCCACTCCAGAGACTTTTTCCGAGTTGGTACACAGATTCTAAGCGAGTTCTTGCGGTTAGCGGAAGTGATGATAATTTCAGAAAATCCATGGTAGATTGCTATCATACGCTTGCAGACCAAATGTCTGACAATGGATTGCAGGTGGTAATGTTTACTCATCAGGACGCGAGTGTTTGGGCTGATTTGGCCCTTATACTTTGGGCAGCAGGACTCAAGGTGTCCGCTGCATGGTGTATAGCCACGGAAACAACCTCTTCCCTTAAGGAAGGAAATTACGTACAAGGTACTGTTCTATTAATACTACGTAAACAAAAAATGCAGGAAACAGTTTTCCTAGACGAAATTTATCCGAAAGTAGAGGCTGAAGTTCGCCGCCAGCTTGATTCAATGTTGGAAATGGATGACTTGAATGATCCTAATTTTGCAGATACGGATTATCAACTGGCGGCTTATGCGGCAGCGTTGAGAGTCCTAACATCCAAGAAAATAGAAGAAATTGATGTAGCTTATGAGCTAACGCGCGTTCGAGCTTCAAATGAAGTATCTCCGGTAGAAGAAGTAATCCGTAATGCAGTGGTTATCGCTTGCGATCATCTTGTTCCGCGAGGCATAGATAAATACCTATGGAAATCTCTATCAGCCTTTGAACGTTTCTATTTAAAAGGGTTAGAAATGGAAAGCCACGCAGAATGCCGCATAGGGGTTTATCAGGAATTGGCAAGAGGTTTCGGAATTCAGGAGTATAAGTCGTTGCTTGCAGATACTAAAGCGAACCAAAGTCGGCTCAAATCGGCAAGCGAATTTGGCCGAAAAGAATTAAGCGGTGAAGGTTTTAGCGGAACGCTATTAAGACAGGTACTGTTTGGAATTTTTAAAACCGTTGAAACTGAAAGTCCGCGCGAGGCGATTACCTGGTTTATGAATGAAATTGAAAACTATGCCGGTAACCGGTTAAAAGTAATACAGATTTTGGAATATTTAGCCGGTTTGCAGCAGCATGCCGGTATGGTTCATTGGCATAGAGATGCTAATGCCGCCGCAATTTTAGCCGGCGCTCTTCGTAACCGGCAGGATAACGTGTGAGAGTTTAATGAACAACCCGGAATCAAACAATAATATCAGACGCTTCTCATCAAGACGCCAAAGGCTCGACAAGTCATTTTTAGCAGAGCGCTTGCTAAATGCGAAAGCATATGACCGAATCGCAGGATATTTTTCCGGCTCTATTCTTGAAGTAGCTGGGGAAGAACTGGAAACTATCAGAGGTCCAATAAGGATTATTTGTAACTCCGGTCTGCGTCCGCAAGATGTGAGTACTGCCAGCGCGGCTGAGGCGGCTCTAAGACAGGAATGGTGTGCCTCCCAACCTGAATTGGCGGTGGAAACCGGCGGGGAAATAGCAAAAAGCCGTTTTTCCCGTTTGTATGAATTCTTAAAAAGCGGCAAATTACAAGTAAAAGTTCTCCCTGATCAACATTTCGGTTTAATTCATGGTAAAGCGGGTGTAATTTCACTGGCTGATGGCAGCAAGACATCTTTCTTGGGTAGTGTAAATGAATCCAGGCTAGCCTGGAAGGTTAATTATGAACTGCTCTGGGAAGATTCCTCGCCTGAAGCGGTAGCCTGGGTGCAAGAGGAATTTGATGCCCTATGGTCGCATCATGCTGCGGTACCCTTAGCTCAATTTGTTATCGAAGATGTCGCCAGAATAAGCCAGCGCAAGGTGTTTAATTCCATTGATACCTGGAAGAAACCTGAAAACGGAAATGAGGATTCTCATGCGGCCGCTTCTGTTTTTGTTGAATCACCAGTTTATAGAAAAGAGGCGGGGTTATGGGAACACCAGAAATATTTTGTTAAACAGGCTTATGATGCTCATTTAAATAATCCAAAAGGGGCAAGATTTGTTTTGGCTGATCAGGTAGGACTTGGTAAAACGATTCAACTTGCAATGGCCGCAGAGTTAATGGTTTTGGTTGGGAGTAAACCAGTGTTGATTCTTGCCCCCAAAGCGCTTATCTGGCAATGGCAGGATGAACTAAACGAACTTCTAGAGATGCCGTCAGCCGTGTGGAGCGGTAAACAATGGATTGATGAGAATGGTATCGGGTATCCACTGGCCGGGCCGCAATCCATTCGGCAATGTCCGAGAAGAGTAGGTATAGTTCCGACTTCAAGAGCAATATTTAAATGCGAAGACGCCGAATACCTAAAGCACATGAATTACGAGTGTATTATCGTGGATGAAGCTCATAATGCACGGCGACAAAATTTAGGTGATGGTCATGATAATGAGAAACCGGACCCTAATAATCTCCTTGAGTTCTTGTATGAGATGTCTACCAGAACAAAAAGCATGCTGTTAGCCACCGCGACCCCTGTTCAGCTACGTCCTATAGAAGCGTGGGATCTCCTAGATATCTTAAGCAGGGGAAGTGATGATGTGTTAGGCGGTCTTTGGAGCCAATGGAGAAAGCAACCTGAAATGGCTGTTAATTTAGTAATGGGACGTGCGAATCCGATAGAAGATGACTTGGAAATGTGGCAATGGATGTGTAATCCAATGCCTCCATCATCAGAACATCGAGATTTTGAGATACTACGACGTTCTTTGGGCTTAAGTGACGAACAGGCATTTGTAGCGGGAAGTGATTGGGACCAACTAAAGCTGCCGGATAAAGCTAGAGTACGAACAATATTTCCTCGTTTCATAAAACAGCACAATCCCTTTATTCGGCACATTATTCGAAGAAGTAGAAAATACTTGGAAGAAACCATAAACCCGGAAACAAATGAGCCCTATTTAAAACCCATCCGAGTGGAACTTCTTGGAGACCGAAACGAAGATGCAATTAGGCTTCCCATATACTTGAAAGATGCTTATGGTCTAGCTGAGGAATTCTGCTCTAAGCTTGGCGAACGTATGAAAGGTTCAGGTTTCTTGCGGACACTCTTATTAAGAAGAGTGGGAAGCAGTATCGCTGCCGGTCGGCATACTGCCGAGAAAATGCTAGCATCATGGCAAGACATCGGTTCTGTGATATCCGATTTGGATGTTGAAAGTGAAGATGACGATGCGTCTTTGTCTACCAGCATGTCTAAGACTCTTACCGAAGAGGAAAGAAGATTGCTTGAATTGTTCCTTAAAACGTTGGAAGCCAATAGAGAACGTGATCCTAAATATGCTGTGGTTTTGGAATGTTTAAGAAAATTGGACTGGAAAAGTAAAGGATGTATTATATTCAGCCAATATTTCGATTCGGTAGATTGGTTGGCAAGGGAAATAATTAAAGATTTCCCAAACGAAAAAATCGCGATTTATGCCGGTAGCGGGAAGTCTGGTATTTGGAAAGGCGGGACTTTCGAAGCAATAGATCGTGAAACGATTAAGGCCAAGGTACGAAGCGGAGACATCAGGTTATTACTAGGTACAGATGCTGCGTCTGAAGGACTGAATTTACAGCGACTTGGAACATTAATCAACCTTGATCTTCCGTGGAATCCAACTCGCCTTGAGCAGCGTAAAGGTAGAATTCAACGCATTGGGCAGATAAACGATACGATATACGTTTATAACATGCGTTATTTGGGATCTGTCGAAGACAGAGTTCATCAACTTCTTTCTGATAGATTGCATAATATATTTGGTTTATTTGGTCAGGTCCCGGATGTACTAGAGGATGTTTGGATAGACATAGCTATCGGGCAAGAAGAACAAGCTAAAAAAGTTATCGACTCAGTTCCAGTCAAACATCCTTTCGATATCCGTTACGAAAAAATAGAGCACATTGACTGGGAATCTTGTTCTCGGGTATTAAGCGGCAGTGCGAAAAAAGATGTATTAATGAAGCCGTGGTAAATTTATAAAAGTTCGGCTCCCAATTATTTATTATAATTTAGCGACCCACATAAACAAAATCGGACATTTATGGTTATGAAATGGGATAGCACACAAATTGAAAATCAGCACTTCCAGTATCGGCTCGGAAGCAAACTAGTTGAGGAGTTGATAGCGAGTCATTCGTTATTAGATATATTGCTTGAACTTTCTCAGAATTCATACGATGCATATGCTAAAAAGTTGACAATTGATTTCCGGGATAATGATGTTATTATTCAAGACGATGGAGAAGGTTTTTCTGTAGATGGTTGGCGGCGTGTTACAGTCGTTCTGAGTACAGGCTATATCGGAGAAAATTCAGAAACCGTCGATAGTAAGTCAAACAGTCTTGGATCAAAGAATATCGGACTAAGAACACTTTTTCTAATAGGTGACAAAATACACATTAAGTCTCGAGGTAAACAGACCATAATTAATATTGTTACCGGTGTGCCAGACGCTCAAATACCTGACTCAGAAACCTCTCAAAATAAAGGCGTTTTCATCAGGACGCAATTCCGGCAATTTGCAACAGGGAATCTGCTTCCTTTTACTTTGCAACAAGAACAATATTTATTAGATAAAATTGCGGATAAGATCGGTCCTTCGTTGATAAAGCTTAGTGGCTACGACGGGAAGAAGGGGCTTAAAGAAGTCGTTGTTAGATCGAGTCGATGTAATAAAGAAATTGTTTTTCGGTTAAAGACCGAAAAAGAAAAATGTACGGTAAAAAATTTAAAGATAATACACCGATATGCCACTATTAGCTCCTCATATCTACCTGAAAAATCCAAACTAACCACTATTCACGAAATTGAATATCAACATTTAATCGATCTGCCAGCTGAATACAACACTCCCGATTTCGTAAAAAAAAATATCCCAAAGTATTTTGGATCTAACAAAAATATTGCAATGGGTTTTTCTGTTCGGCTAAAACGCGGTAAATTAGACCTGAATGCTCAAGGTAATCTTTATTATCCTATAGTCGTACCAGAAGCATACACCAAGAGTTGTATCAGTATAAGCGCTCCATTTATGCTGGATTCAAAAAGAGAAAATATTCAACCTCCAAATCCTCAGTCCTGGAATCTTTGGTTATTAGAAACTGCAAGCGACTCGATAGTTACTCTCATGAAAGATGATTGGGATAAGAGATTTGGAGTAGACGGGTTTATCGCTGCCGTTAAAAGGGATGATAATACAAGCTATTTTAGTACATTGCTTGACAACGCCTTAAGAACGAGCAAATGTTGGCCGACACGAAAAAGAGCCGAAGGTAAGAGAAAAACCGCTTATTACGAGGAATTGAAAAAAGTAAATTTATTCAATAAACCACAGTTTGAGACGTTATTGGATGTTGCCCAATTGCTGGATGCAAGAATAGCCTATAATGACGATTTAAAAAAAGAATTGATTAAATTAGGTATTAAAACATTTACTTTAAATTCAGCTGTGAGACTAAAATGCGCAGGTGAATCTTACAAAGAACTTCACACAAAACTAAATGATAAGGAAAGTGATTATCACTATATTAACTTTCCGGAACAGGTTAGAAACGAAGAATTACAAAAACAATTTATAAGTTTATTACAGATGTTCAGAAAAAACCTCTCTAAAGACAACTTGCAAGATTTGAAATTTACCGCTACTACTTTGACTGCCACCAATGACCTAAAACCCGCCGAAGAGTTAATAATCGTTCCGGATGATATATGGAATTCTTGCGGTGTCCCGAAGGAGAAACGAGTTCATCCTAAATTTTCAGATTACAGTGTGATGACGCAATTAGCACAATCCTTTGATCTTGGTAAATGGATCGAAGATGTAGGGAAAAGAAGCTTTGCAGGAACGGCATCTGAAGAAGAACGAGATGCTCTTTACCGGGTAATAATATCACGGCGTAGTATGATCAGCCGAAAACTATTTTTTATGTTACGTAATTTACCGGTAATCCGAGATCATTTAAATAAATGGACAGAGCCAAAGAATATTATCACAAATTTGACCGCCGAAGCTGCCTATTTCAGGCCTGTGTTACATTTTCCACATACCGATTATATGAGCAACAAACTGTTATGGGAAAATCTTAAATTCAGAAAAAAGATAGTGAGTGCAGATCTACTAAAAATGGCTGAATATATTGAAGGCACAAAGGATACTAAACGTGCAATCGAATTCATAAATGTTTTGAATAAACATTTGATATTGTTAAATAAGAAAACAATAACTGGCTTAAAGAATTATGCTTATGTCCCTTCTGATGCTCAGCAACCATTGAAGCCGAGTGAGTTATATGCCCCGAGTAAAATAAATAAGTTGTGTTTAAAGGATAATTATTCTTTTGCAGTAGGAGCATCAACTCAATTTTTAGGAAGGCTGGGTTGTGATTTACGTCCATTCGCTGAACACATAATAAAGAGAATAAAAAAAGATAAAGATGAAAACTTACCCCTTGAAAACTTTGAAATTGTATACACTGAATTAGCCCAGGCTCTTAAAAGGGAAAAACTTCCTTCTACAAAATATGAGAACGAACAGATTCTGTGGAATGGTCAAAAATACACTAAACCAATAGAAACATTGGTGGGCAGGGATAATCAGAAAAAATTTGGGGATTTCATTCCGGTTTTCAAATCTAAGTTCGCAAAATCGGAGCAAGTTTATGTTTCTCTTGGCGTAAGAACTCAACCAGAACGTCAACATTGGACATTGCTGCTTGACAACATTAGTGACAAATACACTCTAAACGGATGCCGACCATTAAATCAAGAAGAAGTAAAATTAATTATTGAAGCGTATAATCAACTAAATTCACCACCTCTCAATCTGAATTTAAACAAACCATATTTTCTTGGCCGTTCAAGGAAGCTTTTTTGTTTGACAGATATTAAACAAGGAAAGCTTCTTAAGGACGATGATAATAGTTTAGCAAAGATAATTACAGATGCTAACTTCGGAGTTGATTTTGCTATAGAAGATCCCGAAATTACATCGTTTTATGAAAAAGTGGACATCAAATTTCTCTCACTCTCATATAAAAATTTGGGATATTATTTTAGTGATGAGACTCCCGGTCCTACTAGTTTTAAAGCGGCAGATGAACTTTCGCTTTTAAAGAGCGAGCAAAATTACTCTGCTTTATTTTCGTTAATAACCAATTCAGTCCCAAATAACAAAATTAACCCTGTTAATTTACAGGTAATTCTGAATTGGACAGATATAAAGTTTTACAATAACGTTCACATGAGAATTCAGCTGCTTGGGCATGAAATTGAAGTGCCAAGAAAATTTGTAAACACGAATAATATACTCGTTTTAAAGACTGTGTCATCACGACGCCAAGCACGTGAAATCCATTCAAGTGCAATAGCGGCTCTTGCCACTGACAATTGCCGCTTGCAAAGCCTTCTAGCTGATAGGATTAGTCGTTTTCTTGAATGCGATGGTACAGAAGACATAGAAGCTTTCATGATTGAAAGAAACATACCATGGCAAAGGAAATCTCAGATGGCGGTTGGAATTGACTCTAATATCGATTCATCAGCACCTGAGTCCAGTCCTGATAAGCCAAATCAAGAGAGTAAAAATAATGGAAATGTCATCGAAAGGGAATTGAATCCCCTAACGATCCCGCAAAACAAGCCAGGCGGAGGTGGTCATAAGTCATTTCCTCCTCTGGATCAAGTTCACGTAACAATAATTGTCCGTGATTTGCCGTTAATTCAACCGAGGTTATCTGGATTGGGGGGGTGGGGTGGCGGACATATCGGTTCAGGGGATCCTGATTGGGACAAAGATGTGGGACGGCAGGGGGAGCACATAGTTTTTAATGAAGAAATAGCTAAAGTCAAATCATTTGGTTTTGATCCTGGATGCGTAATTTGGGAATCACAAAATAATCCTCAATCTAGCTATGACATTAAATCGATCGATAAGGATGGCAAAGAATTGTGGATTGAGGTAAAATCAACCACAGGAACAGGAGCAAGTTTTCCCTGGACAAGTTCCGAATTTAGTATGGCGGTTAAAAAACAAGATAGTTATTATCTTTGCCGTGTATACGAAGCTGATTCTATACATCCTGCTATCGAGACATTTAAAAATCCTGTTAAATTGTTACTTGAAGGCAAAATTACTTTAGATTTCGAAACAGGGATTGTAAAAATGGTGAACCCTGATAATTTCGAATAATAAAAACTTGATAAACCAATATATTCAGAGCCAAATGCTAATTAGAATTAAAATTTGGGAGTGAAACAAATTGATGAGTGTCGATAACGAATTTCTAGAATTTAACGATGATGGGATTATATTTGTCCTTTCTCAATACAAAATAGGTCTTATTTATAAATATTTCGATGATTTAAAGGATTATTGGTCATTGCCGATTCAAAACCGACGAGAATATAGAATACAGCCTTCAAATGTTTCAAAGGAATGGCGAGTAAATAAAATATTAGGCTATAAACTGATATATTTATTAAGGCATATAACTGAAATAAACGAGCAGCTAATTCCCAAATATCGAGCAAATGCCTCGATAGTGAGGACGATAGGAAAATTTGTTAAAAAACAATCCTCAATATTGGATTCATCTGGAACATTCGAAATGGAAGATGAATTATATCGCTGGCAAGAAGAGGCTTTGAACACTTGGTATAGCGATGAGGGGAAACGAGGGATTATTGAAGCTGCGACAGGGACCGGTAAAACAAGACTTGCCTTTGCTTGTATGCGGAAATTTTTCGAGGATTCTCCAAATGGAATTGTCAGTATTGTTGTACCCAAGCAACCTTTGTTTGACTGTAGGCGCTCCCGCTCTGTGACCGTATTCAATCTAACTTTGGTGTCCGATTATATAGCTTAATTTAGCTGACCGGAGCGGAGTTTAGAGTTCCGCCCCGGCATTTGATCACCCTTCAAATTCGCTTTCTATCACGACTCTTACAAGATGATCATCAATCAGCTTTTGATTTTGCCCCGCTGCCGCCATCAAACAAGCAATTGCTAACTTATTCACCTGTCGGGGAATACCTTCGCAGTACTCATTGATCACCCCTACGGCTGCATGGGTAAAGATCTCACCCGGTGCTTTAACCGTTGCCAAATGTTTGGCAATATAGGCTGCAGTTTCCTCTCTGGTCAATGCCTGTAGGTGGAAGCGCATATCCACGCGCTGCCAGATCGCTTTATTAACCTGTAATTTCAATGTTTCCCGCAGTTCTGTCTGCCCTACCAATATCAGACTCATGGCACTGTAAGAATCCATGCGCAGATTGAGCAGGAATCTGATCTCCTCC
>Ga0182027_10005803_pt1 | contig 18664 bp, 18 predicted proteins | sample 712E1DmetaG_FD_121300 | JGI IMG/M metagenome (GOLD analysis project Ga0182027, IMG submission 121300) | Permafrost microbial communities from Stordalen Mire, Sweden - 712E1D metaG (Illumina Assembly) | ecosystem: Environmental > Terrestrial > Soil > Wetlands > Permafrost | place: Sweden...
CCCGCGGATGCTACGCTCCATCGCCGTGCGGATCCCCATCACCCTCTACGCGCTGGCAATGGTCGCTCGGGCGGTCGTGTTCGGGCTGTGCCCCGGCCCCGCCTATCCCGACGCGTACTACTACGTCGACGTAGCCCGGGCGCTGCTGGCCGGGCACGGCTTCAACATCGACTTCATCTGGTCGTTCGTCGACGTCGGCGGCCGGATCCCGCTCCATCCGACCCTGCCGATCCCGAGCGACGCCCACTGGATGCCGCTGGCCGCGATCGTCCAGCTACCCACCATGTGGCTCCTCGGGCCGACGGACCTTGCCTCCGCCATCCCGTTCGCGATCGTCGGCTGCCTGGCCGCACCGATGACCTGGCTGCTGGCCCGCGAGATCGGCTGCTCGTCGCGGGTCGCCCTGGCCGCGGGCATCGCCGTCGCCGTGCCGGGAGCCGCGACGATCTACATGATCCAGCCCGACAACCTGGCCCTGTACGAGCCTCTCGGCCTGGCCGCGCTCTGGCTGGCCGCCCGCGGTCTGAAGGGCCATCGCCGCTCATACGCCCTGGCGGGGTTGATGGTCGGGCTGGCGACGCTCTCGCGCAACGACGGCGTGCTTCTCGGAGCGGCCGTCGGGCTCGCCTTCTTCTGGGATCGATGGCGAGCCTGGCGGTCGGGAGGCGGTCGTGCGCCGGCCATACCGTGGCGCTATGCCTTCGCCTGCTTCGGCCTGTTCCTGCTCGTCATGACCCCCTGGTACGCCCGCCAGCTGGTCGTGTTCGGCAGCCTGTCGCCGTCGATGACCTCGGGTCGAATCCTGCTGATCCAGACCTACCAGCAGATGGACAGCGTGACCAGCAACGTCTCGCTGGCCGGGTTCCTGAGCCAGGGCATCGGGCCGCTGCTTCAGAGCCGCGTACTCGGCTTCGTGGCGGCGGTCCAGATCTACTTCGTCATCGCCTGCCCGATCGTGCTCACGCCGTTCGTCCTGATCGGCGCCTGGGCCCGCCGGCGCTCCGTCGACTTCGGGCCCTTCTTCACCTACGCCGCCATCCTCTTCGCCGCCTCCGGCCTGCTCTTTGCCGTCCACGTTCCGTATGGAACCTTCCTGCATTCGGCCGTCGCGCTCGTGCCCTTCACCTTCATCCTCGCCTTCGAGGGAGCCGTCATGGTTTCCGGGTGGGCGGCCCGCCGCCGGCCGGCGTGGACCGCGGAAGGTGCCGCCCGCCTCTTCCTCGTCGCCGGCGTGGTCTGCGTCCTGGTCAACGCCGGCGCCTACGCGGCAATGGTCCTGCCGGGCTGGAACACCACGCGCGAGGACCGCCTTGCCGCCGGCAAGGCTCTCAACGCCGCCGGCGCGCCAAAGAGCGACCTGATCATGAGCGCCGACCCGAGCGGTTTCGAGTACCTGATCGGCCACGGCGGCGTCGTGACGCCGATCGACACGTTGAACATCCTGCACGAGGTCGCGGTCGACTACGACATCCGATGGCTGATCCTGGAGCGGGACTACATCGTCGCCCCGATGGTGCCCGTCCTCGAGATGACCGGACGGCCGGCCTGGATAGGGCCGCCGATCTTCAGCATTCCCTACACGGGGCCGCTGACCGGCAATCCGCTCGCGGACGGGGCCCCGACTCTGGCGATCTACCCGGTCTGCACGCGGGCCGGCGACACGCGATGCACGGCGCCGGCGGCCGTCCGGGCGGCACCATGAGCCGGCGAGAGGCATGGTTGAGCGCGGCCGCCGTCTTTGCCGTGGCGCTCGCCGTCCGGGTCGCGGCAGCGGCCGCGGTCGTCTTCCCGATACCCGAAGACACGGCCTATTACGCCGGCGTCGCCCGCAACCTCGTCGAGGGCCGCGGGCTGATCAGCGACGCGCTGTGGAGCTACCAGACGCAGCCCCTGGTCGTGCCGCGAGCGGCCTTCGAGGTGTGGATGCCGTTGCCGTCGCTGCTGGCGGCGGTGCCGATGGCCCTGGTCGGGACGGCCCACTGGTTCCGCGCGGCGCAGGTCGTTTCCGTGGCGGCCGGCTCGATCGTGGCCGTGCTGGCCTGGCGGCTCGGCGCCGACGTGGCCGCCGAGATGGGTCTGCCGCCGGGGCGGGCGCGAACGCTCGGCGTGGGCACGGGCCTGGTGGCCGCCGGGCTGGGGCCGCTGGTCATCTACGGCGCCCTGCCCGACTCCACGGCCGTCTTCGCGGCGTTGTCGCTGGCCGCCTGCCTGCTGATGACCCGGCTGGCCGACCGCGCGGCGATCGCGGGCGCGAACGCCGGCCGGATCGGTTGGCTGCCCATCGCCCTCGGCCTCCTGCTGGGCTTGGGCGCGCTGGCGCGCAGCGAGGCGATCTGGCTGGCCCTCGCCTGGGCGGCCGTCGCCTGGTTCTGGACGCCCGGCAGTCGACGCCGCCGCCTCCGGCTCATCGCCGCGCCGGCGATCGTCGCTCTCCTCGTAGTCGTCCCCTGGGCGATCCGAGACTGGGTCGCCTTCGGAACGCCGCTGCCCGGTCAGACGGTCGCGAACGCCCTGTACCTGCACAGCTCCGACGTCTTCGCCTACCAGGACCAGCCCAGCCTTGCCGGCTACCTGGCCCAGGGACCCGTCGCCCTGGTCGGAATCCACCTCGTCGGGATCGCCCACGACCTGTTCGCGGTCCTGCTCATTCCCGCGTTCCCGGTGGGCCTGATCGGGCTGCTGGCCCTGCCCTGGGTCGGGCGCCGGCGGGCCCTTCGGCCGCTGACACTGGCGGCCGCGCTCACCTTCACCGTGACGAGCCTCGTCTTTCCGGTGGCCACCCTGTCCGGGACATACCTTCACGCGGCAGGATCGACCTTCGTCCTGCTGACCGTCTGCTGCATGGTCGCCCTCGACGGCCTCGTCGCCCGGGTCAGAAAGATTCGCGGCTGGACGCGGCCAGTGGCCTGGCTGGGGCCGGCCTTCGCCGTCGCCGCCATCGCGCCGCTGTGCGTCGTCGCGGTCGCGAGCCTCGCCGGCCAGGCGGATGAGGTCCGCGCCCGCTACGAGGCCCTGCCCGCGGCCATGGCCCGCGCGGGAGTGCCTCTCGACGGCAGTAGTCCGGTCATCACCGACAACCCCATCTGGCTGGCCGAGTCGGCAAGGATCCCGACCCTCGCCTTGCCGGAGGAGTCGCCGGACGCCGTCCTGGACCTCGCGCGGCAGTTCGGGGCGAGGCTCCTGGTGGTACGCAGCGGCACCGACGGCGAGTGGCCAGCGATACTGAACCAGGGCGGAACGGCCGCGAAATGCTTCCAGGAGGTCCCGCTTACGGAGAAATCGGGCGCCACACCTGCCAGCGCCTCCCCACTCGACTCGATCCACGTCTTCCGGATCGTCTGTCCATGAGAGAGGGCCCGTATACTCCAACCGGTATGGACGCTGCCCGAGGCGCCGCAGATTCGCGCGACTCGCGCTTCGACGAACTGTACGCCGAAGCGAAGTCCACGCTGGGCTACGGAGCCAACAACCTGAGGTCCCTGACCGAGAGGTATCGCGAGGCCTACCGCGACACTCTGGGTCGCTGGCACCGCCTTCGAGATCAGCTCGAGGCGGCCGACCGAGCCCCGATTCCCCAGCCCGAGGGCGCGGACGCGGCCGCCGCGGCCGAGGCCGGCGCGGAAGACGCCCGCCAGAAGGTCCTCCGGTCTGAAGTCGAGCGGCTGACGGCTGATCTCGGACGGCATCAGCAGGAGCTCTCGAAGCTGGAGCTGTCGGTTCGAAGCATGGAGAACGCCTGGCTCTTCCTCGAGCGAGGAGACGCCAGCCTGCTCGCCGAGGTCGCCGATGCCGGCCTGGCCACCGACATGCAGATGCGCATCGTCCAGGCCCAGGAAGCCGAGCGTTCGCGCCTCGCCCAGGAGGTCCACGACGGACCGGCGCAGGCGCTCTCGAACGCGATCTTCCAGGTCGAGTACATCGAGCGAGTCCTGAACGAGGACGTGCGAGTGGCCGGCAGCGAGCTTCACTTCCTGCGCGAGCTGCTCCGCCGCGAGCTGGGCGAGGTCCGAACCTTCATCAGCCAGCTGCGGCCGCCGCTGCTTGATGAGCTGGGCCTGGACGGCTCGATCATGGACGCCGTCGAGAGCATGGCGGCCCTGACCGGCTCCACCGTCGAGACCGACCTGAAGGCGCCCGGCGACGGCCTCAACCCGACCCAGCAGACGGCCGTGCTGCGGATCGTCCAGGAGGCGCTTCAGAATGTTCGGAAGCATGCCGGTTCCAGTCGCACGGTCGTGGCGACGCGTCTCGACTCGATGAACTGGATCCTGGAAGTCTCCGACGATGGACGAGGCTTCGATGTCGGCGCGGTCGCCGCGCGGGGCCGGCGCAATTTCGGTCTGCAGTTCATGCGGGAGCGGGCCGAGCTCATCGGAGCCCGGTTCGAGGTTCGGTCCCGGCCTGGCGGCGGAACAGTCGTCAGCTTGTCGATTCCAGTGGGAGAGGAGAGCGCATGAGTTCGATGGACTACGCCGGACCGGAGCGGCGCCGGCCGGGGCCGGGCAGCCGGGCTGGTGAGAAGACGACGATCCTCCTGGTCGACGACCACGCGCTCTTCCGCGTGGGCGTCCGGAATATCCTCGAGAAGGAGCCGGATCTCGAGATCGTGGGCGAGGCGGACGACACGCGAGGCGCATTCGACCTCGCCGTGCAGCTCTCGCCCGACATCATCCTCATGGACCTCTCGCTGCCCGCTCCCGGCGGCATCGAGACGACCCAGCGCATCAAGCGCGAGCTGCCATCGGCCGGGATCATCGTCCTGGCCGTCAACGAGGATGAGGACGCGCTGTTCGACGCGATCAAGGCCGGTGCCGCCGCGTTCATCCTCAAGGACGTGGCCCCGGACGACCTGGTCGCGATCATCCGCCGCGTTGCCAGCGGCGAGTACCTGATCAACGACAAGGTCTTTGCCAAGCCGGCGGTGGCCAGCCGGGTCCTCAAGGAATTCCGCGAGCTGGCCATCTACGGCCAGGAAGCCGCCCCGATCTTCGCACCCTTATCGCCCCGGGAAGTCGAGATTCTCGACAACATCGCCCAGGGCATGACCAACAAGCAGGTCGCCTACGCGCTGTCGATCAGCGAGCAGACGGTCAAGAACCACATGTCCAGCATCCTGCGCAAGCTCAGCGTCAACGACCGCACCCAGGCGGTCGTCTACGCGATGCGCCAGGGCTGGATCCGCATGCCCGAGGACTGATCCGCACGTGGTCATGGACCCTCTACCGTTGCCGCTGCTCGAGATCGCAGAGCGGGCGAGGCGCGAAGTCGATCTCCTGACACGTGAGATCGGCGAGATCGAGATGCTCGTCAATCAGGCTCGCACCGAGGCCACAAGGCACGAGCAAAGGCGTGCCCAGGCGGCCGAGAAGATCAAGCCCTCGGGCCCGGAGTCTGAAGGCGAAGGCGACGACGGGGTCGACCAGCTCGTGTCGCTGACCAAGAGGTCGGCGATCATGGAAGCGCAGGTCGACATCCTCGAGGGCAAGCTCAAGATCCTGGCCAGGTTCCGCGAGAGCCTGCGTCGCTACAGCGCCGAACTGGATCGAGCCTCGATGGGCGGGGCCGTTCCGCAGCACACGGTGGACAAGCTCGATACGAGCACGCCTCTCCCGCCGGCCGTCTCGCGCCTCGTCCTTGCCGCTCAGGAAGACCTTCGGCGTGAGATTGCCCGGGCGATGCACGACGGCCCGGCCCAGAGCCTCACCAACATCGTGCTCCAGGCCCAGATCGTGGAGCGGCTGCTGGACCGCGACCCGGCCCAGGCCAAGACCGAGATCGGGCAACTGATCGGCATGGTCCAGCACACGCTCGACGCCACCAAGACCTTCATCTTCGACGTGCGGCCGATGGTGCTCGACGATCTCGGGCTCGTGCCGACGTTGCGCCGGGTCGCTCGCGATCGCGGCCGACGCTCGCAGGTCCCGATCGAGTTCGAGTCGTACGGTACCGACCGCCGATTGCCGATGGACATCGAGAGCGTGATCTTCCGCCTCATCGACGAGACGCTGACCGGCTTCCTGTCGTGCCAGCCGGACCGGATTTCGATCCGGTTCGAATGGGCTCCGGAGAAGACTGAGGCTCGCGTCTCGGCCCGGCGCGATGAGACCGAGGTGTTCCAGGAACCCGTCGTCGAGGAGCCGGCCCCGGCGGAGCCCGAAAGACCCGACAACCGCGGCAAGGCGACCGAGCGCGATATTCCCGAGGCGCTCAAGGCGATGATCGCCGAGACCCGCGCGGCGAAGGTCAACCGGGCAGTGCGCGCCAGTCAGCCGCTCGCTCTCCCGGCCAACACCTGGCGCGAGATCCAGCAGCGCTCCGACACCATCGGCGTCACGGCCGAGCTTCTCGACGAGGGCCGGGAGGTCGTCCTGGTCCTGCCGGCGAGGTGAGGCGCGGCCCCGTGCTCGCGCTCATGGCAGCTTCTCTGCACGCTCCGGCCCGGCCCGGCCGGAGCGGACGCCCGTGGCGGCTCGGCCGGTGCGGTCAGGGCCTGATCGAGTACGGCCTGATCCTGGCCATAATGGCCGTCGTCTGCGTCGTCTCGCTGCTCTTCTTCAGCGATCAGCTTTCCTCGCTGCTGGCCCTTGTTGCCAGCGCCGTCTGACCTCCCGCCGTCGCCCGGGGCACGCGCGGGCTCTGAGTAGCGGGAAACCCGATCTCAGGCGCCGAACGTCGCGGCCTGTGAAACGACGGTCATCGGACGGCCGCGTGAGAGCGCCGGCTCTCCCACGACGATTTGTCCATGGCCTTTCGAGGCCCGCGAGCCGAGAATCGTCGGCAACTTCGGCATGGAGGCGGACTCACCTGGAGGTCATCCATGCTCAGCCGTTCTGCACGAGGCCAGGGTCTTGCCGAGTACGCTCTCATCCTCGCCCTGGTCGCCATAGCCGCCGCCGTCGCGCTGCTATTCCTGGGCGGCGTGATCCGGAGCATCCTCAGCACCATCGGCGCGGCCGTGTGATCTATTCCTTCGGGCGTGCCGAAGAAACGGCCCGCGCGAGGGGCGCGGGCCGTTTCTTGTTGCGCGGCCGGGGGGTCGGATAGGCTTTCTTACGCGGTGAACGCCGAGAATCCTTCCTACTTGGCCTAGGCCATTGGTATAGTCGTTGTTAGGTTGGCTGCAAGGCTACCGTGGTGACCATTGTCACAATGCTCGGGAGTATCGTCGTGAAGCGGTCGAACAGATTGCTGATCCTGCTCGGTATCATCGTCGCCATCTCAGGCGGCGTCGGGGCGGCCGTGCTCGCAAACGGCGGCGGAGGCGGGAGTGCGTCCAACACACCCGTACCGTCGACCACTCCGTTGCCCACGCCCGAGCCCACCGTGCAGGTGGTCGTAGCCACGCAGGCGATCAGCGCCGGCGACACGATCACGGCAGCCATGGTAGGCCTCAAGTCCATGACCCTCTCCGAGCTCGACAATCTGGGTCCGGGCACCTTCTCGAGTGTCGATCAGGTTGTCGGTAAGATCGCGGGCGCCGATATCGCCAGCGGCAAGGCGATCGTCGCCAGCCAGGATTTCCTGTCCGAGGCCGGGTCCGTAACCGATGGCAAGGACATATCCGGTGACATCACCCCGGGCATGGTTGCCGTATCGATGGAAGTCGACCAGACGAACGGCGTCGGCACCCTGATCGTTCCGGGCGACCACGTGGACATCATCCTGAGCGTGTACGTGGATCAGCTCTCGATCACGGCCCAGGACTCGCACGCCAATTCGATCAGCCTCCCGGGCGGATCGCAGGTCACGACCAAGATGGTGATCCGCAATCGCCGCATCCTGGCCACCCTGCTGCAGCCGACCACGTCGGCCAGCGAGCCCACACCGGCCTCCTCCTTCCCGGTGCCGGTCTCTTCGTCGACGCCCGCGGTCGTCCAGTTCACCGGCCGCCAGATGATCGCGATCGTCGAGGTCATGCCCGAGGAGGCCGAGCTCATCCGATGGGCACAGCGCATGGAAACGGAAGGCTCGCAGAACTACATCGATCTTTCCTTCGCCCTCCGCTCGCGCGCCGACGACAATGTCAAGGCCTCGGCGGCGGACACCGGCGGGATTACCTACTACCAGCTCGTCCAGAACTACGGCGTTCTCCCGCCCGATCCGAGAGCCGTCATACCCGCCAAGCTCGGTATAGTCATTCAATGGTAGGCCGCTTCGCCCCCGGCGGAGCCGCAAGGAGAGGCCGAACGGATCGGCCTCTCCAGCCCTATGGAAGCGATTGATCCAGATGGCTGACCGGATACAGGTCCTGATCGTCGACGACATCCCGGAGACGCGCGACCACCTCTCGAAGCTGCTCGGTTTCGAGTCCGACATCGTGGTGGTCGGGACGGCCGCATCAGGCGCGGAGGCGATCGAGGAGGCAGCCAGGCTTCTGCCTGACGTCATCCTCATGGACATCAACATGCCCGACATGGACGGCATCGCGGCGACCGAGCGCCTTTCGGCCCAGGTTCCCAGCGCGGCCGTGGTGATGATGTCCGTCCAGGGCGAAGCCGACTACCTTCGCCGTTCGATGCTGGCCGGGGCGCGGGAGTTCCTGGTCAAGCCGTTCAGCAGCGACGAGCTGACGGCATCGATCCGCCAGGTCTACTCCCGCGAGAGGGAGAAGGCCGGCCGGGCCGCTGTGACCATGGCGGCCCGAACCCAGGACCCCACTCAGGTAGGCCAGGTCGTGGCCGTGTTCAGCCCGAAGGGCGGCGTCGGACGCACGACCATCGCCGTGAACCTGGCCGTAGCCGCCGCGGCCGAGCTGGGCAAGAAGGTCACGCTCGTGGACGCGTCATTTCAGTTCGGCGACGTGGCCGTCCTGCTCAATCTCAACCCCAAGGACAAGTCGATGGCGGAGCTCGTGCCCGAACTCGAGCTCGGGCGCGACCCGGATTCGGTCGACACCTTCACCGTGACACATTCGTCGGGCATCCACGTGTTGCTGGCCCCGCCCTCGCCCGAGATGGCCGAGCTGATCACGCCCGCCGGCGTGAAACACGTCATAGAGATCCTGCGCCAGCACAGCGAACTCGTGGTAATCGATTGCGCAGCCTGGTTCAACGACACGCTCCTGGGTATCCTGGATCTGGCAGACGTCGTACTCACCGTGCTCACGCTCGAGATCACCAGCATCAAGAACATAAGGCTCTTCCTCGAGGTGGCCGAGCAGCTCGGCTACTCCCACAAGATCAGGCTCGTCCTCAACCGAGCCGATACCACCCTGGGGATCAGAGTCGCCGACGTCGAGCATTCGATCGGTCGTAAGGTCGACCATACGATCGTCAGCGATGGGCGGGCTGTTGTTTACGCCCTCAACCGGGGCGTGCCGTTCGTCATCAGCAACCGAGAGAGCCAGGTATCACAGGACGTCTTGCGTCTGGCGACTTCCATCGTCGGAGGCCGAGAGTCGCGCGAAGAGGACGGCCGTAAGGCGCCTCAGAAGGGCAAGTCGCTCTTCGCATGGAGATAGTTGCCCGGCTGCAGGGCCAGTAAGGGGTGTAGGCGATGTCCCTTCTGAAGAGGATCGAGAGTTCGCGACCAGGCGTGACTCCCTCCGCACCGGGCGGACCCGGGGGGCCGCCGTCGGTACCTGCGGGCCCTTCCGGAGTGATCCCGAGCCCGGGCGGCCAGCGCCTCCTGAGCCAGGCGCCCGTGCGCGAGTCGCTGCGCGAGGTCAAGTTCCGAATCCAGTCCCGAGTCATCCAGGATCTGGACCCCAAGCTCGACCTGACGAACCAGGTCGAGGTTCGGCGCCAGATCGAGGAGATCTTCGGCCGCGTCATCGACGAGGAGGGCCTCGCCCTGACCCGCGCGGAGCGCGTCCGAATGCTCGAGCAGATCACGGACGAGATCATCGGACTCGGTCCCCTGGAGCCGCTGCTCCGCGACGAGACGATCACCGAGATCATGGTCAACGGCCCACGCCAGGTCTACATCGAGCGCAACGGCCGCCTGGAGCTGACCAACGTGGTCTTCCAGAACGACGACCACGTGATGCGCATCATCGATCGGATCATCGCCCCGATCGGCCGGCGGATCGACGAGTCGAGCCCGATGGTGGACGCCCGCCTGACCGATGGATCTCGCGTCAACGCCATAATCCCGCCGCTGTCGCTGATCGGGCCGGTCATTACCATCCGGAAGTTCTCCGCGTCGCCCTTCACGGTGGACGACCTGATTCGCTTCGGTACGGCCACGCCCGAGATGTTCGACTTCCTGCGCGCCTGCGTGGAAGCTCGTCTGAACATCTTCGTCTCGGGCGGCACCGGCTCCGGCAAGACCACCACGCTCAACGTCCTCTCGTCGTTCATCCCGAGCGACGAGCGCATCGTCACCGTCGAGGACGCGGCCGAGTTGCAGCTCCGGCAGGAGCACGTTGTCACGCTGGAGTCGCGTCCACCCAACATCGAGGGCCGGGGCGCCATTCCGATCCGTGAGCTGGTCCGGAACGCCCTGCGAATGCGACCTGACCGTATCATCGTCGGCGAGTGCCGCGGTGGCGAGGCCCTCGACATGCTCCAGGCCATGAACACCGGCCACGATGGCTCGATGTCGACCGGGCATGCCAACAGCCCACGCGACATGTTGTCCCGCCTGGAGACCATGGTTCTCATGGCGGGCGTGGATCTGCCCCTTCGGGCCATCCGGGAGCAGGTCTCGTCGGCCGTCGACCTCATCGTCCACCAGAGCCGAATGAAGGATGGCGTCCGCCGCATCGAGTACATAACCGAGGTTCAGGGTATGGAGGGCGACGTCGTAGTCATGCAGGACGTCTTCCTCTTCGAGCAGACCGGCGTGACCGACGGCAAGATCCAGGGACGGCTTCGACCAACCGGCATCCGGCCGAAGTTCGTCGAGAAGTTCGAGATCATGGGAATCCACCTGCCGCGTGGACTGTTCGGTCTCGTTTAGGCCGAGGCGGGGAGAGGCAGCATGTTAGGGCTCCTAATCGGCATCCTGGTCTTTGTCGGCGTGATGCTGGTGTTCCTGGGTGTCGCCAGCGCCGGCCGGGGCAGCGGCATCAGCGCCAGACTCGAGCGATACACCGCCGCGAAGCCGGAAGTGTCCGCCACGTCGAGCGCGGCCCAGGGATCCTCCGGCCTGGGCAACGCGCTGGCTCAGAGCGTCGCCCTGGCTCGCCTGAACCGCGTCGTCGAGCAGCGTGACTTCGGAGCCAACCTCGCCCGTGACATCGCCCGAGCGGACCTGAAGCTCAGGACGGGCGAGTTCATCGCCATGTGGGCTGGGACGGTCGTGGCCGTCCCGCTGATCTTCATGACTCTGGGCCTGGTGCTGAAGCCTTTGACCACGCCCATCGCCCTCGTGATCGGCGCGATCATCGGGTTCTTTCTGCCCCGGATGTGGCTGGGCCGCCGCCGGGCATCCCGTCTCAACGCCTTCAACAAGCAACTCCCCGACACCATCACCCTCATCGCCAACGCTCTCCGAGCCGGCTCGTCGTTCCTCCAGGCGATCGAGATGGTCGTCCGCGAGGCGGCGCCTCCGGTCTCTACCGAATTCGGTCGAGTCGTCCGCGAGGTCAACCTGGGTCTCGCCTTCGACGTGGCCCTCGAGAACATGGTCCGCCGCGTCCGATCGGATGACCTCGAGTTGATGGCCACGGCCATCACCATCCAGCACCAGGTCGGCGGCAACCTGGCCGAGATTCTCGACTCGATCGCCTTCACGATCCGCGAGCGGGTTCGGATCAAGGGCGAGATCCGCACCTTGACCGCACAGCAGCGCCTCTCCGGCTACGTGGTGGCCGGCATGCCAATCGGCCTGATGGCACTTCTATTCGTGATCGCGCCCGGCTTCATGCAGCCGATGTTCGAGAACCCGCCCGGCATCCTCGGCCTGCCGGCGGGCATGATAATCCTGGCTGTCGGCGGGTTCTTCATGCTGATCGGGTTCATCCTGATCCGGCGCATCGTCGCCATCGAGGTCTGAAACATGATCGGGATCATCATTGGAGCCCTGGTCGCCGGCGGCGTTCTCGTGCTCGTCATCGGCCTTACCGCCCGCTCCCCGGTCGATCCGGTCCAGGCCCGGCTGACTCAGCTGGGCTCGATGCAGGCGCGCAACCTCGAGGAGCTCGAACTCCAGCAGCCATTCTCGGAACGCACTTTGCGGCCGCTCATTGCCCGGCTCTCGAGGCTGGGCGGCCGTCTCAGCAGCGCATCGTCGGCGGAGAACTCCGAGAAGCGGCTGGCCATGGCCGGCAACCCGGGCGACCTGCGGCTGTCCGACTGGGTCGGCGTGAAGATATTGGTCGGCATCGCCACCGGTGGGATCGTCTTCGTCCTCTTCGCCCTGGTCTCCGGCGGCGTGATCTCCGGCCTCTTCCTCGGCATCATCGGCGTCGGGATCGGCTACCTCCTGCCGGAGTTCTGGCTGGGAGGCCGCATCAAGGCCCGGCAGAAGATCATCCTCAAGATGATCCCGGACACCCTCGACCTTCTGACGATCTCAGTTCGCGCCGGCCTCGGGTTTGACGCCGCTCTGGCGAAGGTGGTCGAGAAGCTTCCGGGTCCCCTGTCGGACGAGTTTCGCCGGGCGCTGGCCGAGGTCCGCGTCGGTAAGGCGCGGCGGGACGCGCTTCGAGACATGGTCCCGAGGACGAACGTACAGCCCCTCTCCAACTTCATCGGCGCGATCATCCAGGCCGAGCAGCTGGGCGTGTCCATCTCCAAGGTGCTCCAGGTCCAATCCGAGCAGCTCCGCATCGAGCGGCGCCAGCGAGCCGAGGAGATGGCCGCTCGAGCGCCGATCAAGATGCTGTTCCCGCTGGTCGGCTGCATCTTCCCGTCGCTCTTCATCGTCATCCTGGGGCCGGCGATCATTTCGATCGTCAAGACGATGGGGACGGGCGCCTTCCCGTGAGTCGAGGCACCCTGGTTGCCCGCAACGTCAGCCGGGGGAACCTGCTGGCGGAGCGGCTCGAAGACGGCGCCTCCCTCTGGGCCAAGTTCATGGGCCTGATGGGGCGCCGCTCGCTCCCTTCCGGGGACGGCCTGTGGCTGCCCGACGAGAACGGCATCCACATGCTGTTCATGCGGTTCCCCATAGACGTCGTCTTCGTATCGCCCCCGACCGGTGCCCCGAATAACCGCCGTCGAGTCCTCTCGGCCCGGCGGGCGGTGCCGCCGTGGCGTGGCGTCGTCTGGCGTGTCGGAGGGGCGAAGGGTGTCCTGGAGCTGCCCGCGGGAACGATCGAGGCAACCGGCACGGCCGTGGGCGACGAGATCGAGATCCTCCCCGCCTAGCACGCCCGCGCCAGGTGCCTTGGGTGCGCCGCCTCCAGTCCTCTCGCCGTCACGTCCGGCCCACCGTCGCGCGCCCGCCTGCCGCGCCGTCCGGTGCCCCCCTCCCGCTCGGTGCGGCCCCTGCCTACGCGGGGTCCCGGCTCGACCGGCTTCGGCGTCGGAGTCGGCGCCGCGGTTCGGCGTCGCGGTTCGGCGCCGCGGTTCGGCGTCCTGGGCACACCTCGCCGTCGCTCGCGAGGCCCGGCGTCCGGGGGCCCAGATAAGCGGCGAATACGCGGCTGATGAGCCTCACTCGGTAAGGTTCGTGGATGCCACCACATCTCTTCACCGCCGCGGCCGCATCCATGCTCGACGTGGCCTTGCCGGCCGCCTGCGCCGGCTGCGGGGCAGAGGGCTTCGCGCTGTGTCCGGCCTGCCGTCGTGCCCTGGAGGCGCGCCTCGCTCTGCCACCGGGAGTCCCTATCGGGCTGTCCTCGGCCACACCGATTCCGCTGGCCCAGCTGGAGTGGTGCGCGCCGTTCTCGGGCGCCGTCAGGGCGGCCCTTCACGGCCTCAAATACGCGGGTGAGCGGCGGCTGGCCGGGCCTCTCGGGGCGGCCGTGGCGGCACGATGGAACGTTGCCGGCGCCGGAGGGGAGCTGCTCGTGCCCGTGCCGGTCCACGCCGAGCGGGCCAGACGGCGCGGCTACGATCAGGCCGTCCTGCTGGCTGCGGAAGCGTCCCGCCGTGTTCAGCTGCCGTGGCTTCCGGCCCTGGAGCGAACGCGCAACACCTCGCCCCAATTCGATCTGGGGCGTCCGGCCCGACGGGTCAACGTGGCCGGCGCGTTCGCCGTTCGAGGGCCGTCGGAGGCTGCGCAGGTCAGGGGGCGATGGATCGTGCTGGTGGACGATGTCGTGACCACTGGATCCACGCTGGTGGCTTGCGCCGAGGCTCTGCACGCCGCCGGCGCGGTCGCCGTCTCAGCCGTGACCGTGGCCCGGGAGCGCTGACCGGCGGACCCCGGCCGACTGCGGGCCCTCCGGCAGGCGCCGCAGCACACCGGCAGCCTTCGGCCGGCCCCGGCGCCGGCACTGCCAACGGCGCCGGCGCCGTTGGGCCGATCCCGATCCTCGTGGCCCGCCACAGGCAACGTGCAGGGTCGATCGACCGAGCCGACACCTATACTGGCCGGGTGGCAGCTGCTCATCCCGATGTGCGCGGCTCAGGCCGGCGTCCGGCCCGCCGAGCGCGCGCGAACGAGTTGCGGAGGTCAGCCGTGAGGACGATCGTCAAGGGCAAGAACGTCGACGTTCCGGAGTCCGTGCGGCAGTACGCCGAGCGCAAGATGCGTCGGCTCGAACGACTCGCGGACGAGAGCGCCGACGCGGTGGTCGAGCTTTCCAACGAGCAGCATCACAGCACCGCCGACTCGCAAATAGCCGAGCTGACGCTGACCGTAGACGGTCAGACCCTGCGAAGCCACGCGTCCGGTCCGACCTACCAGGCAAGCCTGGACATCGTCATCGATCGGATCGAGCGCCAGGCGGTGGATGCGCGCGAGAAGCCGCGCGGCAAGTTTCGGCCGGATCAGGCCCGGGTCCGACGACTCGCCGGCGAAGAGCCGGGTGACCTGGCCGAGCCGGAAGTCAGGACGTCGCGCATCGTCAAGACCAAGCGATTCGCGATCGAGCCGATGTTCGAGGAGGACGCCCTCGAGAGGATGGAGGAACTGGGGCACCTCTTCTTCATCTTCGTCAACGCCGAGTCTGAAAAGGTGTGCGTGCTCTACAAGCGCTGCAGCGGCGACTACGGGTTGATCGAGCCCATGATCGGGGGCGAGTACACTCCCCATCGCGACGGCCATCGCGCCGGCTGATCTAGATCCGGCAGCATCTGCGTGACTCGAGGGGTGGTAGCCGCTTGACTGTGGATCGTGCTCGGCCCCGCGGCGGTCGGGTCGAGGGAGGCTCCCCCCTTCGGGTCGAACGGGTCCGGCTGCCGGGAGGCCGGCGTGCCGGCGTGCATCTCCCCATGGGCCTGGGCCTGGTCCGCGTCGCCGAGCGCGCGGACGAGATCGGCGCGTCGGCGCTGCAGATCTTCAGCGACAACCCGACCGCCTGGCGCCGCCGGTCCGAAACTCCACCCGAGGCAGCCGCGTTCCGGCGGCGGCTCGAGGAGCTGGAGTTAGGGCCGGTCTCCATCCATGCGCCTTACCTGGTAAACCTGGCCGGGCCCGACGACGTGCTCTTCGGCCGCTCCGTCGCGCTGATGCGGCACGAGCTGGAGCACGCCCCCGATTTCGGGGCCCGGTTCGTCAACGTCCACGTCGGCTCGCACCGCGGGGCGGGTCTCGAGGCCGGGCTCAGGCGCCTGATCGACGGCTTGCAGCAGGTCACCGATGAGACGCCCTCCCCGGAGGTCGATTCGTCCGCGCCGCTGGTAGTCCTGGAGAACTCCTCGGGCGGTGGCTTCGGCATCGGCGCGAAGATCGAGGAGCTGGCGATGATCCTCGACGCCGGCGCGGCCGCCGGACTCGACGGCAGGCTCGGCTTCTGCCTGGACGCGGCCCACCTGTGGGGTGCCGGCTACGACGTAGCGAGCCCTCCGGCCGTCGACGACCTGCTCACAGCCTTCGACCGCTTGATCGGCCTGGAGCGGCTCGTGATGATCCACCTCAACGACTCCGAGTCTGCCCGGGGATCCCGCCACGACCGCCACGCGCACCTGGGCGAAGGGCAGATCGGACGCCAGGGTCTGGCTCATCTCCTCTGCCATCCCGGCCTCGATCACGTTGCCTTCTACCTCGAGACACCGGGGATGGAGCACGGCTGGGACGCCGTCAACGTGGCCAGGCTAGCCGACATGGCGGCCGGCCGCGCGCTGACCCCGGGTCTCGCCACCGAGCCGGAGGTCCAGCCCGGCCGGAGCTCGCCATGAGCGCGGTCCGCCACGAGGCCGAGGTACGCCGCGGAGTCCTCGACCGGCTCGGTGCGGCCGCCGGACGAGGTCCCTCCCAGCTGGCCGGCCGGCTCGGCGTCCCCCGGGGCGAACTGGGGTGGCTTGCCGCCATCACTCTGCTCGCCGCCATCCTGCGGTTCGTCAACCTGCCGGCCCGCGGTGGCTGGGACTCCGACCAGGCCTCATCGATGTTCGATCTGCAGCACGCCATCTCGACCGGCCAGCTGCCGACCTTCGGTCCGCTGTCGAGCCTGCTCACCTTCCACCACGGCGCCCTGTACTACGACCTGCTCTTGCCGGCTGCCTGGCTCGGCAACGGCGACCCAACCTGGGTCGTGGCCGAGATCGCGCTGCTCAGCCTCCTGGTCGTTCCAGCGGTCTGGTGGATCGCCCGGACCATCGGCGGGCCGACGGCCGGGCTGACGGCGGCCTTTCTGGTCGCGATCTCGGCCAGCCTGATCGGCTACGCCACCTTCATCTGGAACCCCACGCTGGTCGAGCCGGGTGCCTCGATCGCCTTCCTGGGCGCCTGGCAGGCCCTGCGCACGCGGAAGGCCGCGTGGTGGACCGTCGCGGCGGCCGGGGCCGCCGGCGCCGCCCAGGCTCACATCGCCGCGGCCGTCATCGTCCTGCCGCTTGCGGCCGCGTTCATCCTGGATCTGTGGCGCGGGCCTGCCTCCAGGCGCGGGCGAATCGCGGCCTGGGGCCTCGGCGGCGTCGCCGTGTTCGTGGCCACCTGGCTGCCCCTCATCGTCTACGAGGTCGGCCACGACTACCCCGAGACCCGCGGCATGCTGGCCTACTTCTTGAGCGGGAGCTCGGCCTCGTCCAACGGTCCGCTGGTCCGGCTGATCTTCGCCACGATCCGCATAATCGCCTGGCCGCTGACGCGCTGGCCGATGATCGATCTCAAACCAGCGTTTCCAGCGGCGTTGATCACCGCCTCGGCGATCATCGCCCTCCTGATCTGGCTGGTCGCGGCCACGGCGGGGCCGCCGTCACTGAAGGAGGAACGCGCCGCGCCGGAGGCAGTGACCGGGGCGGAGATGGGCTCGACGGAGCCGGTCCGGAGGTCCGGCGCCTCCACGGCAAAGAGGTCGCCGGCTATCGACCGTTTCGGCGTCCGGTTGATCGGCTTCTGGTTGCTCTTCATCATCCTGGTCCTGGGCCTCGGCCTCCACTCCGTGTCCGAGGTGCAGGCGCTGCCAACCGAGCAGTACCATGTCATCGCCGATCCGCTCGTCTTCGTGGCCGTCGGTTTGATCGCCGGCGCGTTGTGGCAGCGGTTGCCGCGACGCCGGTTGACGCTGGCTCGTCGCGCGGCCGTGGCCATCGCCCTCGGGGCGCTCCTGGCCTGGAACGTCGGCCACTGGCCGCCCCTGACCTCGCCGGACGGAGGCTGGCCGGCCGCGGAGGCCGCCGCCGCCAGGCTGGAGCGTGATGCCGGCGGCTCACCAATGGCGCTCGTACCCCTCTTCGTGCCCAAGGGCAGCGATGCCTACCTCTATCCCCTCTCGCGCGACGGGCTCACCCTCGTGTCACCGCAGCAGGCGACCACGGTGGTCCTGCTGTGCGACACCTTCTGGCTGACGGGCTGCGACGGCGCCGCGCAGAAGACCTGGGTCGACGCGAACCCGGCCGGCAACGGCCTCGAACGAGTGGACCAGTTCGCGGCCGCCCCGGACCGGATCCTGACCGTATACCGGCGTGCGCCGTGATCCGCCGGAGGTGATGGGCGCCCGAGACAGGGGGTCAGGCTGTTGTCGACGCTCGCAGGGGAGGCTCCGTCGCGGAGAGAGACGGGAGCGCGGGGAACCGCGGATCAGCTCGCTTCGCGGCCCGAGCGCGCCCGGGCCGGCAGCTGACGGACCATCGGCCTCACGGCATGGCCCGCGATCGCGGCGGACATCAACGGCGCTTCTCGGCGATCGTCAATGAGACGGCGGGGCTCCATGGTCCTGTCCTCGGATCGCAGGCCCGCGTAGCTGCGGCCGAAGCGGCGCATCCGGACCGCCAGGTAGTATTCCATCACCTGGCGAACCTGGGGTTCGGACAGGATTTCATCCGCTCGCAGGGCGTACTCGACTCGAGCGGTCGGGTTGGCCGTCCCGGCGGCGACCGCGCCCAGGTACTGCGGCGCATCGGCGTCGTCGCGGATCTCGCGAAGGCCGCGGGCGAGCTTCGTCGCCGTCCCGAGTGACGGCATCCGATCGCCTCGGATCAGCCGCGAGATCGTCGAGTGATCGACGCCGGACTGCTGCGCCAGCTGGCGCTGCGACATCTTCTTCGCTTTGAGCTGGGTCCTCAACCACTCGTTGAAGGCTCGTTCGTTCTGTCCGGTCATGACGCCAGCCTGGCTCTCCGGGTACGGTGCTTTCTGCCCCGATACTGGAACTATCGGAGAACCGGGCCAAAGCGTGAATGACCTTTTCGTACCCCACCGCGGCGACTACCGGTGCACCCGAGGA
>Ga0182027_10005804_pt1 | contig 18662 bp, 22 predicted proteins | sample 712E1DmetaG_FD_121300 | JGI IMG/M metagenome (GOLD analysis project Ga0182027, IMG submission 121300) | Permafrost microbial communities from Stordalen Mire, Sweden - 712E1D metaG (Illumina Assembly) | ecosystem: Environmental > Terrestrial > Soil > Wetlands > Permafrost | place: Sweden...
CGGTGGACTTTGACCATGTTAGTGCTGCCGGGAACGCCTAACGGTAATCCAGCGGTCACGACGATCACATCGCCGGTTTGAGCGGTTCCTGCTTCCCTGGCGGTTTCACTTGCCACTTCCAACCATGCTTCCAGTGTCGTCGGGGAAGATTTGATCAGCGGATAAACGCCCCAGACCAGGTTTAATTGCCGCATGATTGTTTCGTTCAGTGTCACCGCGAGAATAGGCTGACCGGGACGGTGTTTGGCTACGCGGAGCGCAGTAGTGCCGCCGGCGGTCAGTGCGATAATGGCCTTGGCCTGAATCTGACAGGCAATCTGGCAGGAGGCCCGTGCGGTTGCGTCGTCTACTTCACTAAGAAAATCATCTTGCGGTTCATTAAAAGCTTTGTCATGGGGCAGAACGGTTTCCGCTTCCAATATTATTTTAACCATCATCTGGATTGCCTGAATCGGGTATTGCCCGATGGAGGTTTCCTCGGAGAGCATCACGGCATCGGTTCCATCCAGCACAGCATTTGCGACATCCGTGGCTTCTGCTCGGGTGGGGGTTGGTGATTTTACCATTGATTCCAACATCTCGGTAGCGGTAATTACCGGTTTGCCGCGCTGATTGGCCTCGTGGATTATTTTTTTCTGTGCCAGGGGTACTTTCTCGATGCTGATCTGTAATCCCAGGTCGCCGCGAGCCACCATCACGCCGTCGCTGATATCGATAATAGAACTGCTGACAGCCAGCGCCTCTCCTTTCTCGATTTTAGCGATAATCGGAATATTTATATTCATTTCCCGGGCCAGCGCTTTCACTTCTTCGACCTGCTGTGTCGAGGTGATAAAAGACAGTGCGATGTAGTCAATTTGATTGTCTTTCGCGAATTGCAGGTGGTCGGCGAAGACTGCTTTGGTGTCGCCGGTGCGGCGCTTCCGTCCGGGGCAGTCAAGCAGGATTGCGGTAGCAAGGTCTAATTTTTTGCTGACGGAACGCACCATGGCGACGGTGTGCCGGTGTTCTTCCAATGTGCCGTAAGAAAGGTTCAAACGGGCAACATCCATGCCGCTTATTAACATGTTCTCAATGATTTCCGGAGTATTGCTGGCAGGTCCCAGTGTGCAAACTATTTTTACGTGTCTTTTTAATCTATCTTTATTCATAGTAATTTGATTATAGCATACCATTACCGTGTTAAAAATGGTTTTTTAATAATTCTGTTTAGAGCGTAAAAAAATACCAGTTGCGAAATGTCAAAAAGAGGGATACAATATCAGATAAATATTTTAGCGAGCAGATAGACAAGGAAAAAGTGGCTTGAGTTGTCTGCTCTTTGTTGTTGTCATTTACATCATTAGTGGTTATAATAGCTTATCCATTAAGGCTAATCAGGGCAAGTAGAAATGTTAATTGCTAAGGGGAAACGGGAGAAAAATAATGACCGACCTCAAAAAAATCAAGTCCCTTCTGGAAATAGAAAAGAAGCGGTTACTTGAAGAGTTGGACCAGTTAAACACGGCCGGCCTTCCTTCAGAGGAAAGGCGCGAGGGGAGTCCTTTTGGCAAACGCGAAGAAGAAGCCACTGAGAGCCTTGAATTGGAAAAACGTCTGGCGATGGAAAAGCGGATCAAAGACCAATTGGCAGCTAATGATGATGCCGTACGCAAGATTAATACCGGTAAATACGGCATTTGCGAATCATGCGGCAAGCCGATTGAACCCGCCCGGTTAGAAATTCTGCCGACGGCGAGACGGTGTATGAACTGTAAAGCGCTTCAGGCTAAGAATGCAAAACCCAGGTAATCTCTCCAAATTCTGGCGTAATCTGATCATCCCTATCACATTTTTAGCGGTTGTAATAGGTGATATCATTACCAAAGATTGGATCCGCACTTTCCCCGCGGACGGGCAAACTATTACTAAAATAGGTTTCCTGCGGATCATTCACATTACCAATACCGGCTCGGCTTTTGGCGCATTCCAGGGTTATGCGCTGGTTCTGGCGATCATCGGTATCCTGGGGCTTTTTCTGCTGGCGGGCCTCGGTATATTTGTCTATAAAAAATATCCCATGTTAGTCACGATCCCGAACAGGATCGCGCTTGGTTTGATTCTCGGCGGCGACCTGGGCAACCTGATCGACCGTTTTCGCTTCTCCGGACACGTTACAGATTTTATCGACCCCGGCTTTTTCCCTGTATTCAATGTTGCTGATTCGGCCATTACTATCGGTGTTATTCTGGTAATTTTTGCCGTCCTGCGTGAGATGATGCACGAGAATAAGTAGGGTCGCTATGAAACAAAACCCGAACAGCTATCAGTTCATTATCGATAACCCGGGTATTCGTCTCGATAAGTTTGTCAGTGAAAATTGCCCGGGTCTTTCCCGTTCACAGGCACAAAAGTTAATTGACGACGGTTATGTTACAGTTAACGGGTTGATGGAAAAAGCCAGCCACAAGACTGAAACCGGCGAAAAAATTGAAGTCACCATCCCGCCGCCTGCGCCCAGCGGTTTACAGCCCGAAGCCATCCCGATCAAAATTCTGTATGAAGATGACGACCTGCTGGTAATCGATAAACCCGCCGGTCTGACCGTACATCCGGCACCCGGCCATCCCAGCCACACACTGGTAAATGCTGTGCTTTCGCACCTCTCCGATATGCCTGACGAAAATGAAGATAATCCACGTCCCGGAATCGTTCATCGCCTGGATAAAGATACTTCCGGCGTGATGCTGGTGGCAAAAAACAATATTGCCCTGGCAAATTTATCCGACCAATTCAAGTCCCGTTCTGTCAAGAAAGTATATATTACGCTGGTCAAAGGTAAACTGCTGCCGGAGAAGGGCGTCATCGAAGCTCCCATCGGGCGCGATTCCGGCGACCGGAAAAAGATGGCGGTGACGGGGGAAAGCCGCGGCAGGGCAGCCCGTACCAATTACCGCGTGATCCGGTATGTCGGTAAAAACAGCCTGCTGGAAATCACCCCGGAAACCGGCCGTACGCACCAAATCCGCGTGCATCTGGCGGCCATCGGCTATCCCGTTATCGGTGATGCCACCTACGGTAAGAAATCAGCCTATCTGAACCGCCAGTTTTTACACGCGCACCGTTTGGGTTTTTACCTGCCTTCGACCGGTAAATTCGTAGAGTTTGAATCACCGTTACCGTCCGATTTGGAGAAGGCGCTGCAAGATATTCCATAGTAATTTGTCTTCATACGCGAATATGTTTTATAATGGCGTTTATATAAATAATGTTTCCATATATAATGAGCGCATAAATAGTGGAGTATACCGATATTCGGCGAAATAAATAACTGGGAAAACGAGATGGAAGATAAGTCAGAATTGTATGAAAACCAGCTGAATACTTTAATTGATTTGGCGCTTGAAGAGGATATCGGCGGGGGTGACATCACCAGCGAATCGCTGATACCGGAAAAACTGCAGGCAAAAACTACCCTTTTAGCCAAGGGCGATGGTGTGCTGTCCGGTCTTGATCTGGCCAAACTGGTCTTTATCAAAGTCGACCCTGACCTGAAATTCAAGGCGTTACTTAAAGATGGCACCAGGCTGCATCCGGGGGATATTATTGCCTCAGTGACCGGTAACGCCCGCAGCATCCTCAAAGCGGAACGGCTGGCGCTTAATTTCCTGCAAAAACTGAGTGGTATTGCCACACAGACAAATCAATACGTAGAATTGATCAAAGACCTGCCTGTAGACATCCTGGACACCCGCAAGACGACACCAGGCATGCGATTATTGGAGAAATACGCAGTCTCGATGGGCGGCGGACGGAATCACCGCTTTAGCCTCAGTGACGGTATCCTGATCAAAGATAATCACCTTGCAACTTTACGCGCCCACGGCAAAACATTGAAACAAATCGTCGGCCAGGCCAAGGCCAATGCTCCTAAGGGGATCAAGGTAGAAGTTGAGGTGACAGACCTCCACGAAGTAAAGGAAGCAGTGGAAGCCGGCGCGGACATTATTATGTTTGATAACATGACGCCGGCAAAAATGCGCCGTGCGATAAAATTGGTGCCCGCCAATATCTTCACCGAGGCTTCCGGCGGCATTACCCTCAAGAATGTGCGCGCGGTGGCTGAGACGGGCGTTAATTTTATCTCGATCGGGGCTTTGACGCATTCCTCGAAAGCGCTGGACATCAGCCTGGAATTCGAACCGATCAAGCCGAAGAGAAAATGAGAAAGAGAAGCACAAAATCCGAATATAAGTTGATGCAATCTTTCTTAATCTCTATCTGATATGGAGTGGATAGGAGAGATTTTGCCTTACCTCGCATCCTTGGATTATTTCAGAGGTAAAGCGGCCGCAAATTCTCTGGCCAACTGAAGATCACTTTCATCCGGTCTACCTTTGGCAATACCGCCAACAAGTTTATAAGGCCCCCATGTATCCCAGCCCTTGCATGCAAAACTACCTGTTATCTGGAATCCTTTCTTTTTTAAAACTGATTCCAGTGGCGTATTAAATTCCGGCAAACAGAGTCCGCTGGTAGAGAAAACGAAAGCCTGTTTGTTTTTTGTCTCCGGCAAACTTTCTACAAAATCAAAAAGCGTTTTATGATGTTTTTGATAAAATATCCCTGAGCCAAAGCCGATCATTTCATATTCCGGGATACGTTCACGGTCTGTATCTTCCAGCGTCTTGATTTCGGCTTTCAGGGTTTCAGCGATCACCGCAGCGACTTTTTGCGTATTGCCGTGGCACAGCGATTTGTAGAGAACCAGTGTCTTCAAAATTCACCTCTTGTTTATCATTTCGGAATAATAATATCACATCCTGTCATATCGATATGAATTAGAAGTACTCTAGTAGAACTCACCCTTTTGTGCAGCAGGCGAAGTAGCTGTCTGTTTTATCCTCGACTTTGATTCCGGTAAAGCCCGCATTGGTCAACCGCATAGTCATCTCGATGGCGTCAGGCAGCAGGTCATTTTGCATGGTTGGAATGCGCCGGTGGAGCCCGTCAATATGCTGACAGCCAATAGAGTAAGCGTGGCAACCGGCGAAATTACTGTGAGTAAACGATTTTTCTTTAACAATGTACTCGTTATTCTGCGTCTGGACGCTTTAGCATGCATCTGAAACATATTGCAACTTGAACCCCAAAAATTTAGCAGTTTTTAAATAAGGGTATATTATCTCCTGCAGTCTGAAGTCTCAGAGTGTTCGCGGTAAAATCAATTTCCATGATCGACCCGGTGAATTCCCGATTTTCCCCGAAAAGCGTTCTTAATGCCAGTTTAGGCCCGTCTATTTTGACGGAAGCAATATCGGTCATAAGGAATTGTTTATGGCCGTCTTTTTCAATGTAGGCTTTTGATAGGCACATATTATTTTCCTTCCGTGCTGAGCTTTTGGAATGCCTGACGGAAAAGCGCGGTCGCTTTATCCATCTGCGCGCAGGCTTTCTCGATGTCAACGGCGACTTCATGCTCGCCCATTGCCTGGGCTTTACCCGCCCATTCTTTAAATTCTACACCGTGGTCCTGGTTGTGGGCGACCCAGTATTTGAGTAATGCCTTGAGGTTTTCCTTTTCTTTATCAGCCATTTTCCACCTTACCCTGTAATTTTTGTTTACAGCCGGCGCATAAACCAAGTATCCCCAGGTGGGTTAACTCCGCGCTGAACTGGTAGTCGCGCAGCAAAGATTCCCGCAAAGGTGAGAGTGTGGAATCATCCAGATCGATAGTTTTCCCACATTCGCGGCAGATCAGATGGTGGTGATGACCTTTTTCGATGGGATGATACATCACCCGACCGATGCCCATTTCCGTCTTGGTTACGAGTCCGAGCTGTTCCAGTAAATCCAATGTCCGGTACACAGTAGAGACATTAACGTTGGGATATTTGGCCACGACCTGGGTGTAAATGTCTTCGGCGCAGATATGGTTTTCGCTATTCTCGATGGCAGAAACGATCATCAATCTTTGCGGCGTCATGCGGTAACCCTGATGACTTAATTCATCGGTCATATTGCGGTGGACATCCGCCTGAACCGTCTGTTTTTGTTGCTGCCAGGGAAATCTCATACATTGCCATTTTAACAGACATGTAATAACGTTGCAATCAGTTGCAATTTGAAGCTGTCAGATTCCGGATGCAGGGGCGAGTTTTGAACTCGACCGCATGATTTTTGTTACTCTACTTAATTCATTCCTTGTAATAGGAAATACAGAGGGAATTAGCAGGCAGAAATTGGTTTTTTATGCTGTGCGACTGCTTAATCTTTCGCGGCTGTCTATGAAGATGGTGACGGGGCCGTCGTTGTTGATTTCCACCAGCATGTGGGTCTGGAATCTGCCGGTCTCTACCTTCAGACCCACGGTTTTAATCTGCTGTACGAATTGATTGAAAAGCGCTTCGGCGATCTCCGGAGGAGCTGCATCCGTAAAGCCTGGACGGCGTCCTTTACGAGTAGAGGCCAGAAGCGTGAACTGACTGACCAGCAGTAATTCCCCATTGACATCGAGGGCAGAGAGATTGAATTTCCCTTCCGCATCGTCGAAGATCCGTAACTCAACAATCTTACGGGCCAGGTACTGGATGTCTTCCGCGGAATCATCATTAGCGACGCCGATAAAAACGACCAGGCCCTGCATGATCTTCCCGACGGTTTCCCCATTCACACTGACTTGTGCGCCGGTGACGCGCTGGAGCAGAGCTTTCATTTATTCACCGTTCCTGTTTTTAGACCTAAGATCATTGCCTGCTCGATGGCACCGGCCGCAATGAACAAAGAGCCTGTGATGCAAATCATGTCGTTTTTCCCAGCCAGACTGAGGGCCAGCGGCATGGATTCGGCAATATCTTCAGTTTCCTGCGCGGCGATGCCGTGTTTCCTGAATTCGGCGGCAATGGGCGCGGTAGCCATGGCCCGCGGGTGCATGGAACGGGTGACAATTACCTGCGAGAATGCCGGGGCTAATTCCCTAACGATGCCGGACAAATCTTTATCAGACGACATGCCGATTACCAGTATTGCTTTCTCATACTTAAAATATTGTTCCAGAGACTGCCGCAATTTCTGAGCCGAATCCTGGTTATGGGCGCCGTCGGCTATCACCAGCGGATGGCGGTTCAGCACCTGCAACCGCCCTTCCCAATCCACATTTTGCATCCCCTGTATGATAGTCTGAAGCGGGATTTTCGCGCCTTTCTCCATTAATACTTCTAAAGCGCCGATTGCTGCTGCCGCATTGCTGAGCTGATATTGGCCGAGCAGGGGGATCGTAAATTCGTAGTCGCGCAATCTGCCGTGCACAATTAATGATTGCCGAAGATCATCGAACCTGGTGCGCTGAAAAGTAATGTCTTTGCCGACTCGGATCAATTTGGCTTCCAGTTTGCGGCAGGTTGTATCAATCACTGCATCTGCTTCATTGGTCTGTGGGGAGCTCACGACGACGCTGCCGGTTTTAACGATACCGGCCTTCTCGCCGGCGATTGCGGCGAGCGTTTTACCGAGAATGTCAGTGTGTTCGTAACTGATGGGGGTGATCACACATACATCGGGATTAACGACATTCGTCGCATCCAAACGTCCGCCCAAACCTACTTCGACCACTTGAAAATCAGCTTTTTTCTGTGCAAAATGCATGAATCCGAGAGCGGTCATCACTTCAAATGTGGTTAATCTGCCGTAAAGGGCTTCTTGATTGACGGCTTCCACTGCCGGTTTGATTTGTGCCACCAGTTCCACGATTTCGTCGTTAGTAATCAATTTATTATCTACACGGATGCGCTCATTAAAGAGGTGCAAATGGGGTGATGTATAAAGACCGGTTTTATAACCGGCTTGAGTCAGAACGGAAGCAGTCATGACGGCAGTGCTGCCTTTACCTTTACTGCCGGCGATGTGGATGGTTTTAGCCCGGAGATGGGGATTGCCGAGTTTGGCGAGCAAGGCGTCAACACGTCTCAAATCCCAATCGGTTTTTACCCGGTAGTCACGTTGTTTTTCATAGTCGATCAGACTATAGATAAAATCAAGAGCCTGATCTAAAGGGCTGTCGGTCACGTTTTGCCTCTATTTGATTGATATTGCGTAACGCTAATTTTAACAGCTTTCAGCGTTTTTGCAGGTGTTTTTTCCATGTGAAATATTCTAATACCAGCGCGATTGCTAGCAAACCCGCCGCGATCACTGCAGCAATCGAAGTAGTTAATAATGATGCCTGCAGACTTTCATTTTTGATAAAAGCGTCCCATCCCCAGTATCCGACATAGGCCAGGATGATATATTTGATGGTTTTCCCCAACCAGGAGGGGAGGAAAAATTTCCAGGCGGGCAAACGCAATGTGCCGGCAGCGATCCCCATGATATCGAGCGGCATCGGGGTCACGGAAAAAAGGAACACAATGAGCATACCCCATCTTTTCAACCAGCCGATAGCTCTTATGTAGTTTGGGTTATCGTTCCAGATACCGCGTCCGGTATAGCCCACAACATAGGCGGTCATCTCGCCGATGGCGCCACCCAGACCTGCAACAAGGCCGATATACAGCGGGTTAAAAGTAGCGCCCAGCGGCAGTATCATTAAAATACTGGGCATCGGCAAGAGGATAGTGGCGTTAGTGGCGACGCTCAAGATAAATGTCCCCAGATATCCGTAATTACCCAGTTTTAAAATCAGATTCCGGAAAATGAAAAGACTGATGGTAACGCCTAAAACGAGCAGCAGCATAGCCATAGCGACAGCATTTCGCTGCAGCCAGCTTTTTTGGGGCGGAGATTGTTTTTGAAAATTGTTTGTTTGCGTTTCCATTGACAGCATTTTAACACATCGGAAATAATCGGGTACCGGCTTGGTAGATAGTTTTGGGTGTACCACTATGAAATCTGTGTCACAGGTTGTAAGTTGTGAGTATTAAATCCGAATATCTAAATCCAAAATAAGGAATCTAAATTAATCTGAAAATTATTAGCTAACAGCTATAAACAAAATGTTTGTCGTTAATATCGGTATTTGCTATACTATATAAATACGCCCCCATCGTCTAGAGGCCTAGGACAACAGCCTTTCACGCTGCCAACAGGGATTCGAATTCCCTTGGGGGTACCAAATTACACTGAGCTCAATCCCAAAGGTACCGCCTATCAAACTGAAGGCTAGAGCTCCTAAGAATGAACAACTAAGCGGTACTCTCTCCGGCTACTTAGCAGCCCATGCAGCCGAAGGACTGCCACAACGCCCAATTGCTAAACGTACTATTTACCGTTATATGGGTGCGCTTTTAGCTTATGAAAAGGCGTTACAAGGAGTTAGCCCAAGTCCTTAAACCAGCCAACAATTCCTGATGCGCATGCGGAAAAATGGATTTAGTGAATTCTCCATTGGTGTCCATAGGGCTGCGCTGATAGGTTTTCATGAATGGCGGGGTGAAAAGTTGGTATTCCAGATTAAAAAATCGCATCACCTTGAAGTGGAACCTACAATTAAAATTATCAGTAAACGCATGAACAGGCGATACAAAAGGAATTATCTAACATTAGTTTTCGGGACGAACCCTGCACATGTTTTTTTGATATCAAGATGCTTTCTTTAATGAACACGTGACCAAGTTTTTTATAATAATGAAAATCATGATAAAGTGTTCCTGCATCTGTTTATGGCACTTTTCAAACTATTCTGAAGGATAGGTTTATTATTATGCCGTTCAATGCCCAATTTTTTGCAATTATCGGAATACAGTTGCTTGTTAATCGATTTACAAATATTAATTAACGATTAACAAGACATCAGAATTTGGAAATGAGCGTCTGACTTTTAGTCAGGTGGTCCTGGGTTCGAATCCCAGACGGCTCACTAAAAAATGAAGCTAAAATCAACTTATTGTAAAGTTGTCTAACTTAACATAATTCCAAATGGTCACCAAATGGTCACGGATTTTTCACGGCATCGATATTTTTGTTAAAATCCACACAAAAATCTCTTTTTACGAGTATTCAAATGAGTAAATCTGAAGCGTTTCAGAAGCCCCATAAAATGATTATTGCAAAATATATGTGAGGCAAGAATTAATATTGAGTAAATTTTATTAACTAATGAAACTTCTGGTCAAACAGCGACTATGTTTAGGCAGGTATAATTACAATAAATAAGATTAACGGTTAATGAAGGAGATTTCATATGGAAAGTGCAGAATTGACCAAACTAATCAAGACCCGTCGTTCAATTCGTTTGTTTCAGGATAAACCAGTGCCTGAAGCTATTCTAATACAAGCCGTCGAAACGGCTACATGGGCGCCTAATGGAAGTGTGAGATCATTCTGAACGCCTTAAAAGAACGTACTGATCAATAAAACTTCGTAAAGAATATAAATAATGATGAAAAACGCCTATAATATAATCTTATTTGTTAGGTCTGACAAAAATCAATTCTAAAAACCTAACTAACTTGGTATAGTAGTTTCTTCGGGCTTCGTGACAATACTGACCAATTTGTTATAGTTCTTTTCAAAGGCTTCGGTATACAAAGTATTAAAGTTCTTCTTGCCTTTTTTGCTGTCCACTTTGATGTTGGCATACTCGATGGATGCCTGGCTGGCAGACATAATAATGGCGGCCTGGACTTCGTTGGATAAATCGCTGATCATTTGTTCCTCCTGAATATTATTAAATATATTTATGTTGATTTAAAAACAATTAAAAATTAACTACTTTTTCCTGTGCTTCAAAGATTTTCTTTAATGTCTCCGTGGATTGTTCTGCGCAGAAACAATCCCAGATCTGCTTGAAGTTTTTCTGGCGTTCGCGCGCGATCTCCCCCTGGAACTGATAAATCTCTCCGAGCACAAATATCAGGTCTGCATCGACAAGTTTACCCTGCCAGTCATTAAGTATCTGTTTGATCAGTTTTTGATTGAAAACAGTATCTTGCAACTCTCCTAAACAATCCTGAATTTCTACGGTGCGGTGGATGATATCATTAAACGCGCTGCCGTAGGGAGGAGCCAGGAATTCGAAGGTATAACGTAATCTTTTCATCTGGATGCGCAAGGCGTGGAATTCATTAAGCTTGGGATTAGCCGTGGTCTTTTTACTTTGCTCGATGACGCTGTCAAATTTTTGCGTGATCGCCGGCGGCGCGACTTCGCGGATCGGCTTCGCCCCTAGCGGTAACTCCGGACAATCCAAGCAGGACTCCGCCAGGAATTTCGTCATCCGCCGTTCAAAATTCTTAAAACGGCGGGACTTAAGCGCTTCACTTAAGGCTTTAAGCGGTATACGCCGCTGCTTCACCACCAGACTCTCCAGAGTTTTCCGCTTTTCTTTGGAAAAACTTTCAATCATATCTTTATAGCCGGTGAGATTGATCATAAATACATCCAGGTCTCTAACTTCGCCGAAAAGGCTGCCCAACCATTTGAGACGTTCTTCAAAATAGACCACAGTCGATTCGGGGAGCGCACTGTGAAACAGGATCAGCGCGGACCGCATCCGCCTGGTCGATACACGTGCCTGATGCACAAATTCCGGGTCTCTATCGCTGATCGCTCCAGGCAATTGCTCCTGCAGCCAGTGAAATTCCACGGCCAGGATTTTTTTCAGCGCGGCATCCAGCCGGTCGTCCAGATTTACCTTCAGATTATCCGGTACTTTTTTTACCAGCGGCTGGACTTTAAGCTGAGCCATCGCTGTCTCCAGTTTTGTTTGGGTGGCTTTCGGATAGTTGAATTTGTCCGTTAGTAATTGTGCCATCGTTTCCAGCGCGCTTTCCGGCCCTTCCATTATCTCCGCTTCCAGCTGGTGCAATTGTGAGGCACGCTTGGGCTTAAACAGGGCATCCGAGGAAAAGCTCGACGTATCAAATGACAGTTCGAACCTTGCTCCTTCGGGCGATGTTACCATATAACGCCGCCGGTTCGTGCGAATGAGTATCTGTTCCATTAATTTACGGGGATAAATCACTTGGTTGACCTGTTTTCTGAGCGCTTTGATCGGAATATCGGTCGGAGGATGCGCCGGTTTCTTCAACACAATTTCAGTTTCTGTTCTTTTAGCGATGCCGTCTTCGATGGCATTGACGCTTTTCATTGTATACATGGCCGTGTTATTGGATAGACGGTACCGGAGAGACAGTTTATTTTTTAAAAGAGCCCAGTCAGTAGTATCCATATAAATATCAACATTTTTCAACAAGCTCATTTTATCAACAGTATATTTATTTGCACTCAAGTATTCGACAACCGCTGCTTCTGCTTGAGACCCGGGAATGATAAATTTCAGTTCGATCTCGATTGATTTTGGAGCATCACTCATTGCAGGAATCTCCTTTTTGTTCCATCAGTAAAGTCTTTCTGTACTCCCTTTGGCAGCGACGTATTTACCAGCGCCGAAATAACGTCATTCACGTTATAATCAAAGCGAATAATGTGGGCATGTAATCGCTTTTCCTCGACTGAAAGCAGAGCATAAGAAGGCTGTGGGTCCCCATCAACCGGTTGACCTGCCGAGCCGCAGTTAATAATCAGCATTCCGTTGATACGTTTGATAAAAGGAATGTGAGTATGGCCGCAGACCAGAATATCAGGGTTTGTATTAGCGAGCTTTGCCTTGATACCCGCAGCAGTGATACTGGGATAGATATCGTCGTCATTAGATAAAGGGCTGCCGTGCACAACCAGCAGACGGCGTTTGCCCGGTAATTCTTCCGTAATTGTCTCAGGTAAACCCGCGATGAATTGTTCGGCAACATTCGTGATTTGATTAGCCGTCCAGATCAGCAGTTCCCGTTTTTTCTTTTGTAGAGATGCGGCAGCTGCTTCTCCTTCGCGTATAACGTTCAACACCTTAATATCGTAGTTTCCACTGATGGTGGGAATTTTGTTTTCTTGCAGGTAGAGACATGCTTCACTGGGGAAAGGGCCGTTGCCGGTAACATCTCCGCAGCAAATTATTTTGTCTGCGCCGCGCTTTTTAGCATCGTCGATTACGGCTTTTAAAGCCGGGAGGTTACCGTGAATATCGGAAATGAAAGCGATCAACATTGATATACCATCGTTTTACCGGATTTTTTAATCAGTAAATCTTCTTTTCGCCGCACCCGTCGGATCTCATCCCAGCAGTCACCTTTTGTATCGAGAATAACAGTGACGTTTTTATCATCGATCTGCATTTTCAACTTTTTAATGACACTGGTGTGATTGCTGTCAAGAGCGTCAGCCACACGCAATATCGCCGCTAACCACTCAACAAGGTTACGTTTTTTTAAGCTTAATTCGGCGAATTTGTGGTGTTTTACCGCATCCGGCAGTCCTTTCGTATGATAACGGGCCACTAGCGCGCAAGCTAACTTATCCTTACTTTCCAATCCGGGAATATCCATCTCTAAAATCATTTCGCTGCTCAGTTTGTGATGTTTCTTTAAAACTGTTTTTGACCAACCGATATCGTGCAAACGGCTGGCAATTTCCAGGATTTGACGTTCGCTGGTGCCGTATTGATGCAAGGGTTTAAGAGCGTCGAAAACGGCCAATGCCAGATTTGTCACCTGTTCGCTGTGGCCGGGGTCACTATCGCAGGCACGGGAAACTTCGTTTACTTTTATTATGGCTTTAGCGAAAGTTGCTGCCTGCACTATCTCGGTCTCCATTGTCATTTTTACCGCTTAAAAGCCTTTTTTGTCCCGATTTTCTTGACCAGCTCCTCATAGGGCGGTGACTTCACGCCGCCGCTGCGCGCGATTGCGATCAAAGCGCTCTGGCTGCGCAGGGGTTCCTCTCCGTCCTTTACTTTTACCCGGGTATAGGAACCGTCCGGTTGCATCAGGCGTGCTTTGATATTGTCGTTCCGGTAGGTCATTAAAATTTCGTTGATAATACGAGATTTTAATTCGATATTTTCGATCGGATAGATAATCTCAGCTCGCTTAAAAAAATTGCGGGGCATATAGTCAGCGCTGCCGGAATAGATCTCAGGCTCGCCGCCATTATGAAAATAGTAAATACGGGAATGTTCAAGGAAACGGTCCAGAATACTGGTGACGCGGATATTTTCGCTCATTCCGGGTACACCAGGACGGAGGCAACAGATTCCTCTTACGATCAGGTCAATGCGTACACCGGCGTTTGAGGCTTCATATAATTTGTCGATAATCCCGGTATCTACCAGTGCATTTAATTTACAAATGATACGCCTTGGAGTTTTAGGTGTTGATTTCTTGATTTCCCGGTCGATGAGCCGCAGCATGGTGTCCCGGGTTGTCACCGGGGATATCATAAATTTATGAAACATCGAAGCGAGTGTTTCGGCGGTAAAAATATCTCCACTGCACCAGGAGTTAAATCCGGTCAGAACATTAAATAAAGCGGAAACATCGTTGCCAAACTCAGGATCGCAGGTTAAAAGACCCAGATCAGTATAGATCTTGGCAGTAGTTGTGTTGTAATTGCCGGTGGAAACATGCACATAGCGCCGCAGGTGTTTCCCTTCCATACGCACTACCAGGGTCGCTTTACAGTGGATCTTCCAGCGGACAAAACCATAAACAACGTTAACTCCTGCGCGTTCCATTTGTCTTGTCCAGTCGATGTTATACTGCTCATCAAACCGGGCTTTCAATTCGACAACGGCGGTGACATGCTTGCCGTTCTCGGCAGCGCGGCAGAGAGCGCTGACAATTGGAGAATCATTCCCAATGCGGTATAGTGTCTGTTTGATCGCGAATACATCCGGATCATCAGCCGCCCGGTTCAGAAAATCCATCACCACCACGAAAGAATCGTAAGGATGGTGCAGCATCACATCTCCTTCACGAATGATGGCGAAAATGTCATGGTTGCCGGCGAATTTCTGAGGGATCCGTGGATTAAAAGGCGGATCTTTAAATTGCGCAGGAACAGGAAGTCCGTGTAACGGAAGCAGATCACAAATATTGAGCGGACCGTTTATCTCGAAGACATAGTTTTCCAGGATACCCAGTTGGGACTCAAGCATCTTCAAAGTTTTTTTTGGAGCATCCGGTTCGATTTCAAGACGCACAGCGATTTTATGCGAACGGTCTTTGATCTCAGACTCGACGGATTTCAGTAGGTCCATAACTTCGTTTTCGTGCAGGTCGTAATCATGGTTACGTGTGACGCGCAGCGCGATCGTGTTTTTAACCTGCATACCCGGGAACAATATCTGGATGTGTTTCCGTATCAAGTCTTCGAGCAAAATAAAGTGGTGCCCTGCTTTTTCTACATTTACCGGGACTAGTCGGGGAACAATAGAGGGCACTTCGACGAATGCATGCGGCTGGGGCGCATTGGCGTTGTTGGCCTCTTTAAAAACCACCATTAAATTCAAGCGTAGATTGCTGAGAAACGGAAAAGGATGTCCGGCATCGACGGCAAGGGGAGTAAGGATTGGAAAAACCTGTGCTTCAAAATATTTATCGAGGCGAGCAGTCTCGCTTCCGTCAAGCTCTTCAATTTTATCAATGAAAATACCGGCTTCTTTGAGGCCCGGAATTATTTCCTTCATTATACATTTATACTGTTCACCAACCAGAGAACGCGTTTTATCGGCAATGTCATCAAGCTGCTGGCGGATGGTTTTTCCGCTGGAATCACGGTCGTTGATACCGGCTTCGAGGGCGCGGAAAAGGCTACCCACCCGGACCATAAAAAACTCATCCAAATTGGAACTGAAAATAGAAGCGAATTTTAGTTTTTCGACGATTGGAGTAAGATCGTCACGGGCTTCTTCAAGAACGCGATAGTTGAACTCCAGCCAGGAGAGTTCCCGATTGACATACGGAGAACTATCTATTTGATTAAGGTTGTTTTCTTCTGCTGACGCAATTAATGTTTCCGGCATATTGTTAATTCTTCAATATCTATAAAACTATCCTATACTTTCATTATTTCATCCTGTTGTTAAGATTGTGTTCAGGTTCTATTAAAGATGTATTAAATATTTCAGTCTTTTAAACTTCACCCATTGTTCAAGGTAAACGTTAACAGAACATTTACAATCCCTTAATGGAACCTAAACATGAGCAATTTATAATGCAATTAATTGGAGGTGTGACATGACAGAATTGATTTCGGACAAAATTGAACACGAAGAAATGAAAGACATGGGCACCAATGATAGCGCCGGGGTAATTCCTTCGCGCTGGGAAATATTAACCCGAAATGCGGATATCCCCTGGGAATGTATTATCCCGGCCACCTGGGAAAATGATAACGCGGTTGAATTAAGAATTTTAAAAGTGATTGCTAGATGACCCGCGGTGAACATAGCTGATACTAATCAAAAAGGATAGAAGATGACTATCGATACGGAGACTAAAGAACCGGTGTTACGAACCGGCGAAAAGCTCTCGCTGGAATTGGAAATAACTACCAATAATATCGAACCGGAAGGGACTGAAAACCCACTGTTCACGGCTGACGAAAGAGCTATATATAACGACCACGTTCGTCTTTATCTAAATGAGATCGCCCGGATACCGCTCCTGACATCCCATGATGAAAAGATGGCCGCGCGCAGGATTGAATTGTGTAAAGGAATTTCGAGGATTGACAACTTTCTGGTGGCACATGGATGGCTCGTCACCGCCGCTGACGTCTTTCTGGAAATTCTGCGGGAAACAGGAGAATCCGCGGAAATTATTCACCAAATTGCCAACTATATCGGATTGAAAGGGAAGCACAACTTTATCGAGATAATTACTAATAAGAGCTTCAAAGCGGCAATCGATGAAGTGATTGATCCGATGATGATGTCTTTTATAGCAGTAAAGCTGGACATACCACTGGAAAAAGTGGAATCCAGTGTTATAAATCTATCTATAAACAACGCTCTGCTACCGGCTCAAATCCTGACAATCATTAGCCAAAAAGTGAAGCCATCAGGGATCCTTAAAATGGTACAATCGCCCGAATTCATTAAAAAGATTGAATCGATTGAAAGTAGTCTGGCTGACCATATTGAGGACATTAACCGCGATGAAAAAATTGCCCGGGATTACCTTACTGAGTCAAATCTAAGATTGGTTGTCAGTATCGCTAAAAAATACATCGGGCACGGTATCTCATTCCAGGACACGATTCAAGAAGGGAACCTCGGTTTGATACGGGCAGTAGACAGATTCGATCTTCACAAGGGTTTCAAGTTTTCCACTTACGCCACCTGGTGGGTACGCCAGGCTATCAGCCGTTCAATTGCCGATCAGGCACGTACGATTCGCGTGCCGGTACACGTGATCGAAAATATCAACAAAGTAATGCGCATAACCCGTGAGCTGTCACAGGAATACGGCCGGGAGCCAACGACAAAAGAAGTAGCCGAACAGGTTGGCATCACGACTGAAAAAGTCCGTGAGCTGTTAAAGATAGCGCAACTGCCTATTTCGCTGGAATTGCCGTTGGGTATGGATGGCGATAGTTATCTTGGGGATCTGGTGCCGGACCCTAACGTCGTGCAGCCGTTGGATAGCGCTTCAAATCAGTTGTTAAAGGTGCAGATAAAAGAAGCCCTGGCGACCTTGACCCCGAGGGAACGCAGTTTAATAAAGCTGCGGTTTGGGTTGGACGACGGCAGGTCCAGAACCTTGGAGGAGGTCGGTCTGGAGTTTTCACTTACGCGTGAGCGGGTCCGGCAGATTGAAGTCCAAGCCATCAATAAATTACGACACCCCAGCCGTTCTCGCAAACTACAGGACTATCTGGAGTGACCGGAGACGAATATGAAAGAAACCTGGGAAATTATTTGGAAAGATTATTATAAAACCTTGCAAATCCAACCTTTATCCGAAACGGTTATTATCAAAGGCGCATTCGAAAGACTGGCCCGAAAATATCATCCGGACCTCAATAAAGAACCTTCTGCGCTTGAACAGATGAAACAGCTAAACGGGGCATACGAAATACTGAATAATCCTTCTAAAAAAGCTGCTTATGACAAAGAGTATTATCTCAAAGAGAAAACTTGTCCACATTATACAAATAACTATCACCGATCAAACAGACAACCGAAAACAAATTCATCCGCCAACTCGGCTCGTGCGTCATCGACATCATGCCGGAAATGGGTGCCTTGCCCCAGGTGTGCCGGCGGTAACATGTACCCGGAGTACAACGGAGAATATGTTTGCCTGCAGTGCGGCTATTACTGTTATCCCGATGTAATTGCCAAAACACTGGAATCGATAAAAACCATTTTACAAGAACAAACGAATCACAGATGCTACAGTATCAGAATTATTCTCGGCGCATTTGCCGGGATGATGCTTGGCTGAAACGGAGAGAAAGCTGAATTGTCAGTTTAGGGCATATCAAAAGCTTAATATAATCTTTACAATCCCTTAATCAAAGCTAAATATCGGCGCTTTATAATTTAGTTAGATGGAGGTGAAATATGGGAGAATGTAATCTCGATAATATTGAAAGGGAAGAACTACGCGGACCGGAATATCCGGAAATAGCAAATGCGGCTCATTTCCGTCATAGACTGGCATCCACGGTGGAAGATGATTGGCGATGTGAAATCCCCAGCACAGGGGAAAACGGAAATGTAATCGCGTCCGGCTGCATTGAGAATGAGCGAACAGAAGAATTCCTGGTAAAAAATAAAGTTATCAACCGCGTTCTCAAATACTTCGAAATACTCGGTAAAATCGAAGCTGATTAAATACTTACC
>Ga0182027_10005806_pt1 | contig 18656 bp, 21 predicted proteins | sample 712E1DmetaG_FD_121300 | JGI IMG/M metagenome (GOLD analysis project Ga0182027, IMG submission 121300) | Permafrost microbial communities from Stordalen Mire, Sweden - 712E1D metaG (Illumina Assembly) | ecosystem: Environmental > Terrestrial > Soil > Wetlands > Permafrost | place: Sweden...
ATATTCTATTAGGTTATAATAGATTTTCGTTTAAAATTAACCTATTAACTGAAAGGAGGAGGCGTAAAGGGTAGTACTAATCCTCCTAGAATCTCTGGTTTTTCGGGGCTCATAACCTTGAGGTCGTCCGTTCAAATCGGGCCCCCGCAACCATCACAAAACCCTGTAACCTAGTAAGTTGCGGGGTTTTTTGTTTGCCATGCAAAACCCCTTTATTGTGCTATAGTATAGCTTAAACATTATCACAGTTTTAGGGGCTCAGGCCACCGGGGCATCAGATGGATTTATTTGAAGAAAAAAAGAAGTAAGGAGAGTTTTAAAAAGCAGGAAGAGATCATAATATGAAAAAGGTAACAGTTGGTTTCAAAAACCCGCTACTCAACGGCATCCTTATTTTGCTGATGGCTTTGTTCGTTTTTAGCTTGTTTAAGAATATTCAGTATCCTTTGTTATGGAATGATGAATCGGAGACTGCCATGCATGCTGGAAGGGTATTGCAGTACGGATACCCTAAAGTCCACGACGGAAAAAATATAGTCAATATCACAGGCCTTCCCGAGGGCATCGACATAGATAAGAAAAGCGATGCATATCTCGGGCACGTTTGGGGCCAGTATTACTTTTCTGCGATCGGAGTGTTTTTTGCCAGGAGTATAAACGATATTTATATCAAGACTGCTGTTGTAAGGATTCCTTTTGCCCTTACAGGGTTTATAGGATTAGTTATAATGGGTTTAATAATGTTTGGGTTTTTTAAAAAAGACCAGGCTGTTGGGTTATTATTTCTGATCTTTTTCGTATTCTTCGAATTATTGTCCACCTCGCTGGTTTTACATCTAAGAGAGGCCAAATATTATTCTCTTGTTATTTTTCTATCCGCAGCGCTGCTCTATATTTATATTAACTACAGATTTAATAAAAAAATTAATCCAGCGGCCTATTGTTTCTTTTCAGTGGTGTTCTTATTCCTGCTTTTTAATACTTTTCCGCCGGTATTTTTTATTTATATCTTTACTGTTACTTTTTACGAGTTATTTGATTTGTTAAAGCGCAGGCAGATTAAGGATTTTATGGTCAATCTTCTGCCCCTGATTACTGCGTTTATAGCCTGCATACCGCTATTGATTTTTTTCAAATTCCTCTCGCCCGCTAAAGGGGATCTGGCAATCAGCTTGCGCCTTAGTTTTGTTGAACAATCTGCAAGGATAATCAGCCTCTGGCATTTTTTTCTGAAATATGAGTTTTTGTCTTTGGTGTTGGTGGTGAAAGCAGTTTCGGTTATTCTAAGGCTTTATCTAAGAAAGTTGGGCAGGTTAAAATGCTTCGATACACAAAAATTTGATGGAGTATGGCAAAAAGCGCAGAGCTCCGATTTTTTAAGCCTATTTTTCTTGATTTATATTTTAGTCATCACTAAATTACCCGGATCAACCATTTTTGTAAGGTATTATATAACTTTGCAGCCAGTTTTGGTGCTAATCTTGCTGTTAGATGCCGCTGTGATATTTGAGATTTTATTCAACCGGGATGGCCATCCTTTTAGAATTCCGGCCAAGGCAGTAATTATATTTATAATAAGCGCGACCTTTGTTATTGACGGATTGGGTAAAATGGAGCCGATCCAAAACCATATTTATGAGATTTTCCATCAATATCAAGGGCCTTTAGATTTCATTATTCCATATTTAAAATTTCATTATAAAGAACCGAAGGATTTAGTTATTGCGACCAATTATGAAGAATATTCTTATATGTATTACTTGGGAAGCAAAACAATTATCGGGTATGATTATATTAATCTCGAGGAAGATTTAAAATCACAGCCGGACGTAATAGTTTTTAGGAAAAAATACACGGAGGCCGCGGACCTTTTTAATCTCTTGCTTCGTAAAAGCCGATACCGGAGAGTTTCTTTCCCGTGTTTTGATTATCCGTATAATAATATTTCTGATCTGTATGTTAAATTCTACCCGCATTTGTTTAAAACAAAGCTGGCAGAAAATAATGAGCAACGCGTGGACATCTATATTAAATTCTAGGGAGGGAAAATGAAGAAATTTACAGCATTAGTCTTAGTGTTAACGTTCTTATTACCCTTATCTGGATGTGTATCGGCTGAGCGGCGGGAAGCAAGGAGACAAAAAAGGCTTATAAAGACACAAAAAATTGAAGATGAGAAGGCACGCCTTGAGAAAATGAAAGGCTGGGAATATGTAAGGGTTGAAAAGCGAGTTCCTTGTAAAGATTGCGTTTATAAACTTCAATTAGCTTGCGGCGAAAAAGATGCCGCAAGTTGTTATACTTGGTATAAACAAATGGCAAAAGTGTATGATTGCAACACTGTTGTTATAACCGAAGATGTAAGAAGTGAAAGCAGCAACGGCGGTTTTGGATTCGTTTCTGGAGTTGGTGGTGGAGGAGGTTACAAAACCAATCAATCTATAGCTGCTTTAGCTGATTTTTATGTTTGTCCTGAATATAAACCGGGTGAGCAAAAATGAAAAAGATAAGCTGCTTATTTGTTATAATGGAGAAGATTAATGGAAAAGAGTATTGTAAATAAGCTGTCATTTTTAGATCGGTTCTTAACCCTTTGGATCTTTATTGCTATGGGGATTGGTATATGTTCAGGTTATTTCCATCCTCAAATTGTAGGGTTTTGGAATAAATTCCAGGTGGGGACAACCAATATCCCGATAGCCATCGGGCTTATTTTAATGATGTATCCGCCTTTAGCCAAAGTAAAATATGAAGAGATGGGCAAGGTGTTCCATAATTATAAGATACTCGGGCTTTCCTTAATTCAAAACTGGGTGGTTGGCCCTATTTTGATGTTTGTTTTAGCGGTTTTATTTTTAAGAAATTATCCTGAATATATGGTGGGTTTAATTATGATTGGGCTTGCGCGTTGCATCGCGATGGTTATTGTTTGGAATGAATTAGCCAAAGCAGATACAGAATATTGTGCCGGATTGGTTGCCTTCAATTCTATATTCCAAGTGTTGTTCTATTCTGTTTATGCGTGGATTTTTATTACGATTATCCCTACTTGGTTTGGCCTTAAGGGTGTGGTAGTTAATGTAACAATATCTCAGATTGCCAAGAGTGTTTTTATATATTTAGGGGTCCCCTTCATTGCGGGAATAACTACCCGTTTTTGTTTAATAAAACTAAAGAGTAAGGAATGGTATGAAAATAAATTTATTCCTAAAATCAGCCCCATAACTCTGGTCGCATTATTATTTACGATTATCGTGATGTTTTCTCTAAAAGGGGAATATATAATTAAAATTCCTCTTGATGTAATCAGGATAGCCATTCCGCTACTTATCTATTTTGTGGTGATGTTCCTGGTCTCTTTTTATATGGGCCAGAAAGCAAAAGCCGGGTATGCCAAAACCGCGACACTGGCTTTTACTGCTGCGAGTAATAACTTTGAACTTGCGATTGCGGTGGCGGTGGCGGTCTTTGGTATAAATTCAGGGGCAGCATTTGCAGCGGTAATCGGCCCATTAGTTGAGGTGCCGGTTCTGATTAGTCTGGTCAGCGTTTCTCTGTATTTTAAAAGAAAATATTTTAGTTTTTAGGTTTATCTGGCTAATTTCGATAGTTTTGCTAATTAAATAATGTAACGCAGCAGGATTTTATTTCCCGGCGGATTAAAAAATAGGTTGAAATAATCTATTTAGATGTTAAAATAAGCCTATGGATATGGAAAGAAGGGGTATGCCCAGGTTTCCGGTAAACCTTACCGTAAGCAGAGTTAACCAGCAGGAGCTGTTTGGGAAAATCAAGGATTTTTCCCGCGCCGGTATGCGGGTAATTTTCGATACGCCGGTTTTGAATGATAAATCTGATATCCAAATAGAAATTCAGCGCCCGGATTATAATGAACAGATTCTGGCTACCGCTTCTGTGGCTTGGGAAAAATCTGGGGAAGGTAAATGTGAAGTAGGCTTAAGATTTAAAAGTATTCCGGTTCAGGCTAAAGCAGATTTTTTGGAATATAGTTATCGGGAATGGTTAAAGAGCAAACTTTACCACTAATTGTTTTGATTAACGAGCTTAATGCCATTTTAACCCTCCGGATTTAACCCGGTGGGTTTTTTGTTGTCCTAAAGCACGATTATATGTATAATAATCAAAAGGAGACAGAATGAAAAAAATCATTGTGTTATTGTGTTTAGGACTCATGGGTTGCGCTACGGTAGCTAAGGAAAGTAAGCCTTCCCCCAGGGTTATAAAAGAATTAACAGTAGTCGATGAAAAGGAGATGGATAAAGCTATTTCTGTATTTAGCGAGACCATCAAAAATACTCCCGATTATGCCGGAGCCTATTATAATAGAGCCATCGCCTATTTCTATAAGAAGAGCTATGATCAGTCTTGGCAGGATGTGCATAAGGCGCAGTCTCTGGGGTATCAGTTTAAAGCTGATTTTATCGAATCTTTGAAAAAGGCCTCCAAAAGAGAAAAATAAATATTCTATTCCTTATATTTAAGCAATTACAGAAGGGCCATTTTAGTTAAATAGTAGGTATTACTAGTCGGGATGTAGCGAGATTTATTTTCGAGTGCTAGTTTGCAATTAATCATGGGAGGGAAATTATGGCAGTAGTGAATTATTCATTCCAAAAAAACCTTAAAGAACAAGCCAGAAAAAAGAAACAAGAGGAAAAGAGGCTCTTGAAGTTAAATAAAAAGATGGCTAAGTTGCAAGAAAACCCGGAGCCGGTTGTTAATCAGGGTGGGCTTTAAGTCGCCTGCTGTGTTGTCTAGTCGCCTGCCAGGAAATTTATCATTACCAAAATTTTTCTAAACATGCTTCTAAATGCTCTTGAAAAACCCCGGAGCTTATGTTAATTTGAATCCCCATGGAAAATAATTTATACAATTTTACAGATGATTCAGGCAGTTTTAACTCTTGTTTTGCCCATAAGATAAAAAGCCTGTATCTGCCGCTTTGCAACGAGTTACTGATGTCTTCGGTAACTGCGGATTTACACGGAGATATAAAAAGCAGCCAGAATAGTTTTCTTTTGGAGCCGGCCAGCAGAGTGGATCTCTCTCTTTCTAAAGCTTCCAGAAATTTCTGGGTTTACGTAAATAAAGATCAGGTTTGGTCTGCAGCAGGAGTTTCTAAAGACTACAAGCAGCTTGCCCAGGATGATTTTATCCTGGAAGCCGGCCAGCTTTGGCAGAGGATTAGCCGCAAAAATAATAAACTAGGCCTAAAATCTGAAATTTTGTCTTTTATCCCCAGCATCCCGGAAGCGTTGGAAATCATGCAGGTTACGATTACCAATGTTAGTAATAGAGAAATAGGTTTTATTCCTTATGTGGCAATTCCTCTGTATGCCCGCAGCGCCGATAATTTGCGCGATCATCGTCATGTGACTTCGCTTTTAACCCGGATTAAAGAAGAAAAATATGGTGTTAAGGTTAAGCCAACATTGCTTTTTGATGAGTCCGGGCATCGGCAGAATAATACGGTTTACTATGTAGCTGCTTGTGATAATCAAGGCCGGGGGCCGCAGTATATTTATCCTACCCAGGAAACTTTTTGCGGAGAGTCCGGAGATTTAGAAGCTCCGGAAGCTGTTTTTGAAAATAAGCTCCCCCGGAAAGAATTTCTTCAAGGCAAAGAACCGATGGGTGCTATGCGCTTTGCTAAAATTACCCTGCCGGCTAAAGCCCAGGCAACTTATATTATTATTATGGGTATTACCCAGGGGGATTGTAATTTAAAATCCCTGATTAGTAAATTTAATCATCGTTCCAAGGTAAGCGCGTACTTTGAAAAAACCCAGAACTTTTGGCAGGGGCAAGCGAAATTAATCGAGGTGAAGAGCGGCGATCAGCATTTTGATAATTGGTTTCGCTGGGTAAGCCTTCAGCCTTTACTTAGAAAAATATTTGGTTGTTCATTTTTACCGGATTTTGATTATGGTAAAGGCGGCCGGGGATGGCGTGATCTTTGGCAGGATTGCCTGGGGCTAATTTTAAATAACCCGCTTGCTGTGCGTGAGCTTTTAATTAATAATTTCTGCGGGGTAAAGATCGATGGATCCAATGCTACTATTATCGGAAAAGATCCGGGAGAATTTATTGCTGACCGCAATAATATCAGCCGGGTCTGGATGGATCACGGGGTTTGGCCGTTGATTACTTTAGATTTATATCTTCAGGAAACCGGGGATTTGGGGATTTTATTTGCGCCGGCTACTTATTTCAGGAATCATCAGGTAAACCGCGCCCGGGATATTGATTACCGCTGGAGCCCGGCATACGGCAACCGTTTAAAAACAAAATCCGGGAAGATTTATTCAGGTACGGTATTAGAGCATTTATTGGTTCAGAATTTAGTACAGTTTTATAATGTCGGCGCGCATAATCATGTGCGGTTAGAGGGCGCAGATTGGAATGATGGCCTGGACATGGCCAAAGAACACGGGGAGAGCGTAGCTTTTTCTGCGATGTATGCTCAGAATCTGCTTACTTTATCCGAAGTTTTGCTTAAGGTCGGTATCCGGGATTTGGAAGTGGCCCAAGAACTTAAAATTCTGTTGGTTGATTTTAACTATTCAAATAAAACGCAAAAACACAAGATCTTGGAGGCATATTTTTCTAAAACTAAAGATTGCCTCTCAGGTAAAAAGGTTCGTTTAGATGCGGTAAAGCTCAGCTCTTCTTTGAAAAAGAAAGCTCTTTGGATAAAGGAGCATATCCAAAAAAATGAATGGTTAAAGGCAGGTTTTTTTAACGGTTATTATAATAACCGCAAGCAGCGGGTGGAAGGTAAAAAAGGGAATTTAGTGCGGATGACCTTGGCATCTCAGGTATTTCCGATTATGAGCCAGGTTGCCAGTGCCGCTCAAATTACGAAGATATTGTCTAATATCCACCGTTATTTATATGATAAATCCATCGGGGGTATTCATTTAAATACTGATTTTAAACAAGAGCAGCATGATTTAGGTAGGGCATTTTCTTTTGCTTATGGTGATAAAGAAAATGGCGCGGTGTTTAGCCACATGGTTGTTATGTTAGCTTATGCTTTGTATAAGCAGGGCTATTCTCGTCAAGGATGGGAAGTTTTAAATTCATTGTATAAACTGGCAGCTAATACCGAAAAAAGTAAAATTTATCCTTGTCTACCGGAGTATTTTGATTGTTCCGGCCGGGGTATGTATGCGTATCTTACCGGTTCAGCCAGTTGGTTCGTACTTACTCTACTTACTCAAACATTCGGGGTTAAAGGACAAAATGGGGATTTACTGATTGAACCGAAATTCTCTAGCGAACAATTTAAAGCGGTCAACAAATTGAGTATTACGCGGAGTTTTGCCGGAAGGCGTTTAAAGGTAAACTTCTTTAATCCTAAGCGCCTGGATGGTGGTAAATATTGCATCAAACGCTTATTGCTAAATGCCCAGCAGATTCCCATAGAAGAGCAAGCCCGAGTAGTTATTTCCAGAGAGGTTGTCATTAGCCTGCCTAAAGATAAGCTCAATATAATCGAAATACATTTAGGGTAAAAAGGGCTTGGATAAAGGGGCATTTTACTCCGGTGGAACGCCATTTTTATCAGCTTTTCTATTTTTTTACTTTACAAGGCAGCTTAATCTGGTTATAATGAATTCCTGATTAATTATTAAAAAGGGAAATAAATGAAAGAAAAAATCTTAAAATTAGGTTTACCTAAAGGCAGTCTTCAAGAGTCTACCTTTAAGATGCTTAAAAAAGCGGGATTTAATGTCAATCTTTCCAGCTCGCGCTCTTATTTTCCGTCAATTGACGATGCCCAGATCCAGCCGGTTCTTTTACGGGCGCAGGAGATGTCGCGCTATGTCCAGGATGGGGCATTGGATTGTGGAATTACCGGTAACGATTGGATCCTGGAGAATAAATCCGAGGTAGTCAGGGTTACAGATTTAACTTATGCCAAGCAAAGCTTAAATAAGGTGAGATGGGTTTTAGCTGTCCCGCAGGATTCCGGGATAAAAAAGGTTAAAGATTTAAACGGTAAGCGGGTTGCTACTGAATTAGTTAATGTTACTAAAGAGTATTTTGCGAAGAATAAGGTTAAGGTAGAAGTCGAATTCAGCTGGGGAGCGACGGAGGTTAAGGTCAGCGGCGGCTTGGTGGATGCGATTGTCGAGCTAACCGAAACCGGAAGCTCTTTGCGGGCGAATAAATTAGTTGAAATTGCTACTCTTTGCGAGTCAACCACTCAGTTTATCGCCAATATCAGCGCCTATAAAGATAGTTGGAAAAAAGCCAAGATGGAGCAGATCGCTCTTCTTTTAAAAGGAGCGATTACCGCGGAAGATAAAGTTGGCCTCAAGATGAATGTGAAGAAAGAAAATCTTAAGGCCGTGATTGCCCAGTTGCCGGCTTTAAAGAAGCCGACGATTTCCGGCTTAAGCGATGACGGTTGGTTTGCTATTGAAACCATTATAGACGAGAAAATTGTTCGGGTGCTTATTCCGGCGCTCAAGGCCAGCGGCGCGCAGGGGATCATTGAGTATCCGTTGAATAAAGTAATATATTGATATTTTAACTTAAAATTGGCTAAGCTGTAAGCTGTAAGCTATAAGCTATAAGCTGTAAGCTAATTTGTTTAATACAAAAAGTAATATCAAAAGGAGAAGTAGTTATGCCTTGCGGGAAGAAAAGAAAAAGACAAAAGATTAAAACCCATAAACGTAAGAAATTACGCCGTCGGCTACGCCACTTGAAGAAAAGAGCATGGGGCGGTAAAGGCTAAGCCTGTTTTTTCCGGTATTTCAGGAATTCAGCTAGGCTTTGGTTTTGGGATAATTTTAGAAGGATACTGTTGAAGTTTAGATACCTTAATGGTGTAATCTGTTTTTGCCTTACCTGGGCTTTAAGTGTTTTACCCGCACAGGCTCAAGATACGCATAGCACAGATGGGCGGGGCTTGCCTTCCTTTAACCAAAGCCATAATGAAGATACCCGAAGTTTAAACCATTATATTATCGGGTTTTATTACGAAGGCCTCGGAGATGTGGAAGGGGCCATTTACGAATATCAAAAGTCATTAGAAACTGACCCTCAAAGTTCTTTATTACATTTTAATTTAGCATCAGCTTTCATTCAAAAGAATAATCCGGTTCAAGCTACCGAAGAATTAAAGCGGTCAATTAAACTTGCCCCGGAAACTGTGCAGCCGCACGCGTTATTAGCTTTAGTTTACGCGGCTCAAGATAAAGCGGATCTGGCGGCGCAAGAATATATTCTAGCGCTTGAAAATGCCACAAAGTCTGAGCCGGAGAATGTTGATCTTTATAAGGGTTTAGGCGCAATTTATCTGCAACAGAAGAAATTTAAACCAGCAGAGGGTGTTTTTAAGCTGATTGTCAAATTGGCCCCGCAAGATCCCGAGGGCCATTTTTATCTGGGCTGTGTTTACTACGAGTTAGTAGATTATCCTTCTGCCGAGAAAGAGTTAAAGAGCGCCATAAAATTAAAACCCGATTATCATGAAGCCTTAAATTTCCTGGGTTATTTTTATCTGGAACAGGACAAAAATATCGACCAGGCAGGCATAATGATTAAGCAGGCTTTAGTTTCTGAGCCGGAAAACGGCGCCTATATCGATAGCCTGGGTTGGTTTTATTATAAAAAAGGAAAATACAAAGAAGCTTTGGGTTATCTGGAAAAAGCCGCCTCTTTATTAAGTGACCCGGAAATTTACGATCATTTAGGGGATGTTTCTTTAAAGTTAGGTAACCTCAGTAACGCAAAATCAAATTGGGAGAAATCCCTTAAATTAAATCCTCAAGCGGGAAAAGTAAAAGCAAAATTGCTCAAGGCTTACTAATTATGTCAAATAAGCTAACCACCGAAGAATTAGTTGTTCAAGCCCGCCAAATCCGGCGTTTAATAATTCAGATGCTTGCTGAAGCCGGCTCCGGGCATCCCGGAGGAAGCCTCTCGGCTACCGATTTAATTACGGCGCTATATTTTAATGTTTTACGTTTTAATCCGGCAGATTCGCAATGGCCGGAGCGCGACCGTTTTCATATGTCTAAAGGCCACTGTTGTCCGCTTTGGTATGCGGTGTTAGCGCAGACCGGCTATTTTCCAAAAGAAAAATTATTCACCTTACGCAAGCTTGGCTCAATGTTGCAAGGACACCCGGATCGTAAAACTCCGGGAGTTGAATCTGCTTCCGGTTCACTTGGCCAGGGGCTTTCGATTGCTTTAGGAATGAGCCTGGCGGCAAAAGTAGATAAAAAAGATTACCGGGTTTATGTTTTATTAGGCGATGGAGAATTGCAGGAGGGCAGTGTTTGGGAAGCCGCCATGGCTTGCGCGCATTTTTCCTGCAGCAATATTTGCGCTATTCTGGATGCCAATGGTTGCCAAATCGACGGAAGATGTGAAGATATTATGGGCCTGGAGCCTTTAGCGGCGAAATGGCAGGCATTTGGTTGGCATGTGATCGAAATTAACGGGCATGATATGCAGCAGATTTTAGCGGCGTATGATCAAGCTAAAACTATTAAAGATAAGCCGACGATTATTATCGCCCGGACAGTCAAAGGTAAAGGCGTATCTTTTATGGAAGGAGTAGTGGGTTTTCATGGCCGCGCTCCTACCGCAGAAGAAGCCAAGAAAGCCTTAGAGGAACTAGCATAATGGCAGAGCAACTTTATCAAAGAGATGTTTATGGCCAGGCTTTAGTTAAGCTGGGCGCATCGGATAAGAATATTGTGGTTCTGGATGCAGATTTATCCAGCTCTACCCGCACGAATCTTTTCGCCAAACAATTTCCGGACAGGTTTTTTAATTTCGGAGTGGCTGAGCAAAATATGATTGCTACTGCTGCCGGATTAGCTAGTTGCGGCAAAACAGTTTTTCTTTCCACTTTTGCCGTATTTGCCGCCGGACGCGCCTGGGACCAAGTCAGGGTTTCCTTAAGCTATAATAATTTTAATGTTAAGATTGTCGCCACCCATGCCGGAATTACCGTCGGCCCGGATGGAGCCAGCCATCAGGCTTTGGAAGATATTGCCTTGATGCGGGTGTTGGCGAATATGAATATTATTATTCCTGGCGACGGCCCGCAAACTGAAGATGCCATAATGGCTGCGGCGCAGCATGCCGGGCCTTTTTATATTCGCTTAGGCAGGTCCAAGGTTGCGACGCTGGAAAATAAGGGTGAGTTTAAATTTGGCAAAGCCCAACTTTTAACGCAAGGTAATGATGTTACAATTGTTGCCTGCGGAATGATGGTTGCTCAGGCGCTTGGCGCAGTGAAAAATTTGGCGGCTAAGGGTATTAATGCCCGCCTGATTAACCTGCATACTATCCGGCCGATTGATAGTGAAATTATTCTTAAAGCTGCCCGGGAAACTAAATTGATTATTGCTTGTGAAGAGCATAACATTTTTGGCGGACTGGCTTCTAGTATTGATGAAGTAGTTGCTGAAAATTTCCCGGTTAAAGTTATCCGTGTGGGCGTGCGTAATCGTTTCGGCCAATCGGGTGAGCCAGATGAACTTTTAAAAGAGTACAATTTAACCAGCCTGGATATTGAGAAAGCCGTCTTGTCTAATATCTCCGTAAGGTAGAAATAAGGCCATGAAGTATTCTCCTGCGCCGCTAATTACTAAATCTTTTGCCAAATTAAATCTCTATTTGCAGGTCTTAAACAAGCGTAAAGATAATTTTCATAATTTAAGTACTTTGTTTGCGCGCATTGATTTGGCCGATACCTTAACCTTCAGGGCGCTAAAGAATAATTTAATTAAAATTAAATGCAACAGCCGGCAGGTGCCTAAGGATAAGACTAATCTTTGTTACCGCGCTGCGGAATTATTGAAGCAGGAATATAAGTTAAGCTTAGGCATAGAGATAGGCCTTAAAAAATGTATACCTGTAGGCGCTGGCTTAGGTGGAGGTTCATCTAATGCTGCCAACGTGCTTTTGGGATTAAATAAATTCTGGAATTTGAATTTATCCGAAAGAAAATTAGTGAAATTGGGGGAAAGATTAGGCAGCGACGTCCCATTCTTTATTCATCGGACGAAATTTGCTTTAGGGAGCGGGCGGGGAGATAGAATTAAACCGTTGGCCGCGTTAGCTAAGCTTAAGCTTTGGTTTATTCTGATTTATCCTGATTTTAAGGTTTCTACGCCTTTAATCTATCAAAAATTTGATGCCTATCTGGCGGCCGGCAAGGGTTTTTCTTATTTGACAAGGCCCAGTCATAATGTTAAAATATTAACTTCCGAGTTATTAAAAAAGGGTAAGGCTATTGATCAGGATTACCTTTTTAACGGTTTAGAAGTTATTACAACTAATCTTTATCCTGTAGTTAATCAGGTTAAAAACGCCCTTTTTAGCCTGGGTTTAAATAGAGTAATGATGTCCGGGAGCGGGCCGGCGGTGTTTGCGCTTTGTGATTCTAATGTTCAGGCCCGGAATTTAAGAAATAAGTTGTGTAAGCAGCATAAATCCTGGAAAATTTTTGTAGTTTCGACGGTCTAGCGATAGTCAGCCTGTTTCGAGTTAACTTCCATTAAGGCAGGTGGTAGGTAGGAGGGCGCAGGTGTGGAGATTACGGAAGTTAGGATAATCTTAAAGGATTCCCAAGATAAGAAATTAAAGGCTTACGCTACCGTTACTTTTGATAATGTTTTTGTAGTAAGGGATATAAAAGTGATTGAAGGAGGCCCGGGTTTATTTATCGCCATGCCTTCGCGTAAAGTAAAGCATGCCTGTCCTAAGTGTGCTTTTAAGAATGAATTGCGCAGTAAATATTGTAATCAATGTGCTGCACTCCTGCCAGTTGAAGTTAATCCGCAACGCGCAGAAGAGGCTCCTAGTAGTCAGGCCGAGCATAGGGATATTGCTCATCCGATAACGCAGTCATTTAGGGAATACCTACAGAAAAAAGTCCTTGAGGTTTACGCTCAGGAAAAAGCTAAGGCGCAAACTGGCCCTGTCGCAGAATAAGTTTGGGCGTCGTCCAGCTTGAGCACTAAGTTTTGGTTCTAGCCGAGGAGCCTGTCCTGCATTTTGGGAAGGAAAGCCAGGTTAAGTATAGAGTGCCCGTACAATAAATATTGGGACGTCGTACAATTTGAGTTCCTTGATTTTAAATATAGTGAAATCCCGCCGCAGCTTGGCGGGAGGTAGGACATATAATAATTTCTGCCCGGTAGTGTAATGGTAGCACATCAGAATTTGGGTCTGACTGTCAAGGTCCGAATCCTTGCCGGGCAACTAGTCGATCAATATAATATTAAGATCCCCGTTCGCTGACGCCCACGGGGACTGCGCTGGATAAAAGCTATAAGGTGCTTGATCCATGCGTCCCAGCCAAATTTTGTAATTAAGGTCCGGCTATATTTTAGATGAATCTATAGCGGGGGAAAGAGAAAAAATGCCCAAGAAGATTAAAAAAGAAATCGTCGTAATAATTTTAGCCGCGGGAAAAAGTACGCGCATGAAATCGGAAACGCCCAAAGTGTTGCATCCGCTTTGCGGCCGACCGATGTTAGGCTATGTTTTGGATTTAGTAGCTGCTTTAAAGCCGGCGCAGACAGTTGCCGTTTTAGGTTATAAGCAGGAGCTAGTGCGTAAGTTTATACCTAGTGGTGTTAAAATCGTCATCCAGAAAAAGCTTATCGGTACAGCGGATGCGGTAAAAACCGGCCTGACGGCATTAAAAGGTTTTAAGGGTACTGTGCTGATTCTTTATGGCGACAATCCTCTTTTAAAGCAAGAGACGCTCAAGAAGCTTTTGGATTACCATCTTGAGAATAACGTGGATGCTACTTTATTAACGGCACAACTGAAAAACCCCAGCGGTTATGGGCGAATTATGCGCGATAAATATTCCAGTATCTGCGGTATCGTTGAAGAGAAGGATGCCGATGAGGTGCAGAAAGACATTAAAGAAATCAATACCGGGATCATGGTGTTTAAAAAGGAAAAGTTACTGGCCAATTTAGGGGCGATCCGGCCGAATAATCGTAAAAAAGAATATTATTTAACCGACTTAATCGAAATTCTTGCCAAAAAAAGTTACCTGGTTGATGGTATAAAAATTCAGGACGCTCAGGAAGCCCTGGGGATTAATACTCGCGCCGAACTGGCTAAGGCCAATGCAATTATGCAAAAAACGATTAATGACAAATTTATGCTGGATGGCGTAACGATCGTTGATCCGGCATCTACTTTTATAAGTTTTGGCACTAAAATCGGCAAAGATACCGTGATTTATCCCTTTACAGTAATTGAAAGAGATGTTAAAATTGGAAAGCGTTGTTTCGTGGGTCCTTTTGCGCACCTGCGTGAGGGTGTCGGGCTGGGTAATGATGTGACAGCCGGCAACTTTATCGAGATGGTGCGTTCCCGGATTGGCACTAAAACATTCGTTAAACATTTTTCTTACCTCGGAGATAGCTCTATAGGCTCTAACGTGAACATTGGAGCCGGGACAGTCACGGCTAATTTCGATGGTAAAAATAAAAATTACACGGTAATTAAAGATAACGTTAATATTGGTTCAGATACCGTGATTGTTGCTCCGGTTGAGATTGGCCGTTTTGCAGTTACCGGCGCCGGCGCGGTGGTGACGAAAAATATTCCGGATAAGTCAGTGGTCGTGGGTGTTCCGGCGCGGATTTTAAGAAGAAGGGATAAAAATGGATAAACTAGCAATTTTTAGCGGAAATGCAAATCCGGAGTTAGCACATAGCATTTGTAAAGATTTAAAAGTAAAATTACAGGATGCTTTGGTAGGTAGATTTAGCGAAGGCGAGATCAGGGTTAAGATTAATGAAAATGTACGCGGCAAGGATGTTTTTATCGTCCAGCCGACCTGCCCGCCCTCGAATGACAATCTTATGGAACTATTAATTATGATTGATGCTTTGCGCCGGGCTTCTGCCCATAGAATTACCGCGGTTATTCCTTATTTTGGTTATGCGCGCCAGGATCGTAAGGATCAGCCGCGCGTACCGATTACGGCAAAATTAGTGGCTAATCTTTTAACCGTTGCCGGGGCCAGCCGGATTTTAACTATGGATTTACACGCCGGGCAAATTCAGGGATTTTTTGATATTCCCGTGGATCATCTGTTTTCGGTGGGTGTATTTGTAGATTATTTCTCTAAAATGAATATTAAAGACCTGGTGGCGGTTTCTCCCGACGTAGGAAGTATCAAGATGGCCAGGGCGTATGCTAAGCGGGTTTCAGCCGGCCTGGCGATTATTGATAAGCGCCGGGTTTCTCCCGAAAAGGCCGAAGCCATTCATATTATGGGCGAGGTAGAGGATAAAAATGTAATTATTGTTGATGATATGGTCGCTACCGGCAGTTCGTTAATTGAGGCGGTGGAGGCTTTAAAGAAAGCCAAGGCCAAAACGATTTATGCGGCCATTACCCACGGTATTTTATCGGGGCCGGCCATTGAGCGCATTGATCAATGCAAAGGTTTAGAGAAGCTGCTTATTTCTGATAGCATACCTTTATTAGAGGAAAAGAAAAATCCAAAGATCCAGGTGCTTTCAGTGGCTAATCTTTTAGCCGAAGCAATCAAAAGAATTCACAACGAAGAATCAGTTAGCTGTTTATTTGATTAAAAGGTATCCCGCACATAAATTATGTGCGGGATTAATTCCTGCCTGACGGCAGGCAGGCGCGCATTAACTTATTGGCACTTTTGGTGTCGGGTGAGTTAAACGCTTATTAAGAAAGGTAAAAATGGAAGAGATATTTTTGGAAGCGGAATTAAGAGAGGGTAAAGGAAGAGCTCATTCTAAAGATTTAAGAGACAGCGGTTACTTGCCGGCAGTAGTTTATTTTCACGGTAAAGATGCTTTATCGGTAAAAGTCCTGCGGGGCGCGCTCTTAAAATTAGTGCATCAGCACCGTTTAGAAAGCGTGATTATTAATTTAACGATTAAAGATGATAAAAAGGCCAAAGGTCGTCCGTGCCTGGTTAAAGAGGTTCAGTATGACCCGGTGCGCGAAGATATTATTCATGTGGATTTTAATGAGATTTCTTTAACTGAAGCCATTAAGGTTAATGTTCCTATTCAGATTAAAGGTGAAGCGATTGGCGTTAAGCAAGAGGGTGGATCTTTAGAGCATTTACTTTGGGAAATCGAAGTAGAATGTTTACCTACGAGTATTCCTAAAGATATCCAAGTAGATATTACTGCTCTGAAGATGGGTGATGCGATTCATGTTAAAGATATCGTATTTCCTGCAGGAGTTAAACCTTTAAATGACCCGGCAGCGGTTGTTTTACATGTAATTGCTCCGATGAAGGAAGAGGCACCGGCGGAAGCGGTTGAAGGAGAGGAAGCCAAGGAACCTGAGGTAATCAAAGAAAAGAAGGAAGTTCCCGGCGAAGCTGCTGCTGATGGGGCTAAAGATAAAGAAAAAGACAAGAAGTAAACTAAATGATTTCTGACGGGGCAAAATTGATTGTGGGTTTAGGTAATCCCGGTTTCATTTATGCCGGGAGCCGACACAATATTGGTTTTGCGGTGGTGAAATCTTTAGCCGGTTCTTTAAAAATTAATTTTAAGCGGGATAGTTCGGTTTCGGCATTAGTGGGTCAAGGCAAATTTTTTGGCCAGCAGAACATAGTTTTAGCTTTGCCGCAGACTTATATGAATTTAAGCGGCATCGCCGTGGCGGCTTTGCTTAAGAAGTTCAAGATTAACCTGCAAGATCTTTTGGTGGTTTGTGATGATTTAGATTTAGAGTTAGGCAAAATCAAAATCCGTGCGCAGGGCTCAAGCGGTGGGCAGCGCGGTTTAGAATCGATCATTGAGCGCTTAAAGACACCAGATTTTAACCGTTTGCGTATCGGGATTGACCGGCCAAAAGACCCGCAAGATGCCGCAAGGTACGTGCTTTCAGGTTTTTTACGTAAAGAGAAAGCTACTGTTAAGCAAATGGAAGAAGATGCCGTTAATTGCTGCCGGAGCTGGGCGGAGAATGGCATAGTACAAACGATGAGTATATTTAACACAAAGACACCTCGCGCTTAGCAGGGCACCCAACGTTTATATGGTATTGCGTTGGTGTGCGCTTATGCAGCGCAGTGTTGTCTACGTAGACAAGGAGTGTAAATGAATAAGTATGAAGCGATGGTAATTATTAAACCGGATTTATCTGATGAGGATAAAAAGAATTTATTCAAACAGATTGATGAGGTGGTAACCAAGAACAGCGGGGTAATTACGCAGTCTGGAATCTGGGCAGAAAAACGCAAATTATATTTTCCGATTAAGAAATGCATGGAAGGAATTTATTATTTGGTAGCTTTTACTGCTCCGGCAGCCGCGATTAAAGAAGTGCGCAATACCTACAAACTTAATGAAAGCATCTTAAGGGTTTTATTTACCCGGATGGATATTTAAGTTTAACTTTAAAGCCTGTTTATTTTTTGCAGGCAGAAAGAATTACTATGGCTAGTTATAATAAAGTATTATTGATGGGTAATCTGACCAAGGATCCGGAGCTGCGTTATACTCCGCAAGGCACGGCGGTAGCGAACTTACGCCTGGCGATAAATCGTAAATACCGCTCTAAAGATCAGGAGTTAAAAGAGGAAGTTTGTTTTATTACCGCAGTGGTTTGGAATAAACAAGCAGAAACTTGCAATCAGTATTTGCATAAAGGAAGCAGCGTGTTTGTAGAAGGGCGCTTGCAGTCGCGTTCTTGGGAGGATAATACCGGGGCTAAGCGTTCAGTAATTGAGGTGAGGGCTGAACGCGTGCAATTTATGGGTGCTCCGGGCCAAGGAAAGGCGCAAAGCCCGGCGAGTGTAGCGCAACCTGAGGCATTACCTGAGGAATCAAGCAGTGAATCAACATGGTTAGCAGAAAGCGAGGATGAAACACATGAAGGTTAAAACTAGAGGTTTCGGTAAGGATAAAAAAATTATTAAAAAGAAAAAAGATTCGCTGGGCCCGGTAAGAAAAAGATTCTGCCGGTTCTGTGCGGATAAATTAGGCAGCATTGATTATAAGGATATCAAGAGATTAGAAGTTTTCTTGACTGAAAAGGGCAAAATAAATTCCAGCCGTTTCTCCGGTAATTGCGCTAAGCATCAGCGGAGAATTAAGGAATTGATTAACAAGGCCAGATTTTTATCGCTACTTCCTTATACCCGGTAAATTAAAATGGAAGTAATTTTAAATAAAGACGTAGAAAAGATTGGCCGGGCAGGCGCAGTGGTCCAGGTTAAAGAGGGGTTTGCCAGGAATTTTCTTTTTCCGCATAACTTGGCTAAACCGGCTACAGCCAGCAGCCTTAAAAAATTAGAGCAAGAGCAGCAAGTCAAAACTGCGCAATCCGCTAAAATTAAAGAGGAATCTGAATTAATTAAGCAGCGCTTAAATGCGTTGTCTTTAACCCTTCCGGCATTAACTCAAGGTGATGAAAAACTATATGGCAGTATTCACGCCCATGAAATAGCCGAGGCTTTGGCCGCCGAAGGTATTGTGATTAATAAGAATAGTATTGATCTAGCTGAACCCATAAAATCTTTGGGAATTTATGAGATACCGGTAAAATTACACCCGGAGGTAATTGCTAAGGTTAAGCTGTGGGTAGTTAAGAAATAGCTATAAGCTATAAGCTATAAGCTATAA
>Ga0182027_10005807_pt1 | contig 18655 bp, 15 predicted proteins | sample 712E1DmetaG_FD_121300 | JGI IMG/M metagenome (GOLD analysis project Ga0182027, IMG submission 121300) | Permafrost microbial communities from Stordalen Mire, Sweden - 712E1D metaG (Illumina Assembly) | ecosystem: Environmental > Terrestrial > Soil > Wetlands > Permafrost | place: Sweden...
AAGGCCCAACGCCAGGGTCGGCTTCATATTTCGCAGATCATATGCCAATGTTCTCCTCAGTAGTTCATACTTCGGATAATTCAGCGTATCCGTTGCTAAATCTTGTTCGACAAAAGCCAGCGTGCCTCCGGGCGCGAGCCGGGCGGCCAATCTTTTGATCAATCCAGTGGTTTGGCCATCATCCAGATAGGGCACCACCACCGACGAAATGATCAAGTCAAATTGGCATGATGGAAAAGGGAAATTGGCCTCTTTGAGTACATCCCACTGTTCCAGACGTATGTTGGGGAGGTTCTCGCCGTCGATCAAGCTTTTGGCGGCCTTGAGCATGCCTGCGCTTTTGTCGCTTGCAAATACCACCGCCTGTGTGCTCTGGCGCGCAATCCTCCTGGAGAGCGCCGCGGTACCGCAGCCAAATTCGAAAACCGTCCGGGTTTCCGGGGTAAGCAGCGGGGCGACCAGTTGCTGGAACATCTCTGCAGAAGCCGCTTCTAGGGCGCGCGCTTCCATCCGGGTGGCAGCTTGTATTACCTCCCCGCCCAGATCAAGGTTTTTGTAATCAGGAATGGGAGCAATCATAATATTAATGGCCTTCATCTTTTTTGGTCATTTTTTATGAATCTCGTATCACTGTGCCTTTAACATGCGACAGCAGATCGCCTCCCGGCGCCTCCACGGAAAACTCGGTCACCAGTGTATTGTCTTCCGTCACTACGTGGAGCAGCCGGGCACGCGGGCTGGTCTGGTGGGTTTCACTTTTGAAAACCACGCCCGGTTGTTTGGCTGGAAACGATCGCGTGTAGTGGATGATGTGGCCCTCATCGTCGAAGTAAATCGCTTGCGAGTGCAGGTCGCCGGGTTGCTGGTAGATCACCAGCCGGTCATCATGGATTAATCCTTTGGTCTCGCCTGGCCCGGGCGCGAATTCCGCCCGGCTCTTGCGGACGATAGCTCTTTTATCCGGATCATAGGAAAAATGGTTCATCCGGCCAAACCCAGGCTGGTTGTCCGGAAACCGGGCCCGACCAACTTCCAATCAGGGACTGAAATCTCCCTAAACCTGAATTATTTTTTCCAGGCCACTGTCAACTGGCGCAATTGCGCTTCAACCTTCGCAGCCAGCACCTGTACCTCTTCCGCCTCGCCCAGCAGCCCATCAATGGCACAGCCGAGCGCGCGCAGCAATTCGTCCCGGTCCAGCGAAGCCACCAGGGCGCGCCGGAACCCATTGCTTACTTTAGCCGGCAGCGCATCGAAGCCCCGGCCCTGGACGGAGGGTAGGCCGCGCCGCTGGCATGCCAGGCTGAGGGCATAGTCACGTACGCCGCTGATCCAGTATTCGGCCTGCCAATAACGGCCGCGCTCGATGCAAAAGCGCGCCCGTAATGCATGATGCACTGCGTAGCCAAACAGTTCTTGCGCTGGGGGGGATTGGTTGAAAGGTTTTTCGACGGCGCTGCCAAAGAGCAGCTTGAACTTCGGGCCGGTCGCGCCGAATTTGGAAGCCGGCGTGAAGGAAAGATCAAACTGAAGGCAGCCCGGCAGCAGGAACACCCGGTAGATGGAGGCCCCGCTCGGCAGATCGAACAGCATGACCGCCGCGAACTCCTCCACCAGGTTGCGCGTCCAATCCTCCAGCACCTCCGTAACAGGCACGCCATCTGCAACCGCAAAGGTCAGGTCAAGGTCTGACCAGCGGTCGCCCTCAGCAAGCGCCAGCGAACCCACCACTGCCCCGGCTACGACCCGCTGATCGGCTGCGGCCATTTGCAGCACGCGCTCCCGAATGGTATCGCGTTCCTTAATGCTGAACATTTTGATGCCTGAACATGCTTGCCTCTTTTGAAAAAAGCCCAACTGTCTGGCCATTCCTCAGCGGTTGGCCCTGCGCTGCTCCATTATATTGCTCTTCTTTTGAGCTTCCTTTATAAAAATTGAATGGATCATCCCAAAATGCTCTTAATATTTCAAGGAATAATCTGCATTTACGGTCATCCCATAATACTGGCTGACGCAAGAATTGACCCACCAATTTGGATTCTCTGAAAGTTGTTGCAAACCTGCCGGATTGGCGAGAGAAATTGTGAAGATGGAATTTTTGCCTTCCTTTTTGGCTTGCCTTATTGACTGATCCACCTTATCCCAGGAGGTTGCATAGGAATTAAACTCCGGTTGTCGCATTAATTCGACATAAGTCATCCTGACTGTACTGAGGGTAAATAATACGCAAACGCCAAGAATAACCCCTCGCAAGGTATAGCCAGCACGGCTTCCCGACTTTGCCGCCTCAGTCTGGCTGAGCTGTCCTGCCATAGTTCCCCATACCGCCAACCCGGCAACCAGGATAAAGGTCGGGATGATATCTGTACGGTCAGGCGGAGGAGTGGATAAACCATATGATGCAGGTGCAAAACTTGCCTCAAGCAAAATTAATGTAATTGGAGGAAGCCAAAGAAATACCTGTAAACCCATCCGCCTTGAAACCTCTCGGAGTTTCGCCCCCATCAACTTTCCAGAACCAAGCAATATAAAAAAAGCCACCATCCCTGCCAGGCTCAACAGCTTCACCGGGGAGACCGCAATTCCTCCGAGATACCTTTCCATGCTGACAGTTGTCATCTCGACTATTTTTAACAACCCGGGCGGAGGAGGAGAACCAGCCTGCCGGAATTTATTTCCTGGTGCAGCTATCAAAATCAGCATGGATAGTAGAGACCCAACCAACCCTGACCCAACCAGGAAAAGCAAGGTTCGTTTATGCAATGATCCTGTCAGGACCAGCACTGGAATCAAGGCAATGGCCCAAACCATAACTTGCACCGCCGAGAACGTATCACTAAAGCCACCTCCTAAAAAGGCCAAAAAGAAGGCAGTCCCCATATAAAAGAAAGGCTTCTTGGGTTCCTGCCGGACGCAAAATATAAACAGACCTGCGAATGCAGTTGCTATTATTAGCGGTGGTATTACCGAATGCATCCCTTGTTCCCAATATAATGATTGGACAACATCCGGAGTGACGATTAATGTGGTGGATAGAAATACGGAAGCCAATAAAAGAGCCAGACCCAATCGATTCTCATTGGATAACATGATACTGTATAGCACATAGACCAATAAAACGAGCCAGATAATTAGAACCACCGCCGGTATAAAAGGTGTGGCGCGTACTCCCATTGGGCCCATCATGGAGTCCAGGAAATTGGCGGAAAAACGTCCGGTCCAGGTCATATACAGGTAAAACATTCCGCCAATTATGCCATGGGAATTTCCAATAACAGATGAACAATAGTCATCTGCTATGAAGCGACTATATGATCCCAGAAAAGCGTTGGCTGCCAGGAAAACGAAAAAAACTGCAGTTCCAACAATGATGGCAGGTTGTCGCCAATGCTTCATAATTATTTTCCCTTATGCTTCGATTGGTAATCCAGACAGGTTCCAGCCTTTCGCTCCATGCTCTATTGTTAAAATCCTAATGACACGCTCTCGTATGCTCTTGCAGTAAATTGTTTTGAAATTTTGGCTCCTCCGTCCATGGCGGGATGAACACCCTCTTTCCCGTTCGAGACGGAAGAACCGAAATTTTTAGACCAGGTCAATTTTTTTTCACTGCCATAGCAAGGCGGGTGCGTGTTTGCCAATTATTATACGATAAGAAAAGGAAGACTTAATTGGTTGATCATCTACCAATCTTGACCAGAAATCCAGGTCCTCACTCCGCCATCTTCACCTTCCGGCGGAACTGGGTCTCGTACAGGCGGGCGTACAGTCCCTTTTTTTCAAGCAGTTCCAGATGCGTGCCGCGCTCGACGATCCGGCCGCGGTCCATTACCAGGATCAGATCGGCCGCCTGGATGGTGCTCAAACGGTGGGCGATGACGATGCTGGTGCGCCCGACCATCACCCGTTTGAGCGCCTCCTGGATCAGGATCTCGGATTCGCTATCCAGCGAACTGGTGGCCTCATCCAACACCAGGATGCGCGGGTCCTTCAGGATCACGCGTGCCAGTGCCAGGCGCTGCTTCTCACCTCCACTCAGGCGGTAGCCGCGTTCACCCGCGATTGTTTCGTAACCATTCGGCAGCCCCATGATAAAGTCGTGGATGTTGGCTGCCCGCGCGGCTGCCACCACCTCTTCCTGGGTGGCGTCCTCGCGTGCATACAGCAGGTTGACCCGGATCGTGTCGTGGAACAGGTAGGTTTCCTGGGTGACCATGCCGATCTGGGAGGTCAGCGAAGCCAGCGTCACATCCCGCAGATCCTGGCCGTCGATCAGGATGCGCCCGCCGGTTGGGTCGTATAGCCGTGGGATCAGGTAGGTCATGGTGGTTTTGCCGGCTCCGCTGGGCCCAACCAGCGCCACCAGGCTGCCCGGTTCGGCCCGGAAGGAGATATGCTCGAGCACTTCGTCGCGCGCCTGGGTATGCACCGCCAGCGCCTTGTCCTCCGGATTCTTGCCATTGCGGGGTTTCTCACTGCCCTCGCCCGAAAGCACGGTCTTGACGTTCTGGATCTGTCCGTAGCGGCGCACATCCTTCAGCAGGCTTTTCTCTTCAATGCTGTAGCGGAAATTGACGTCCTCAAACTCCAGTAAACCGTTCACTTTTTGCAATACGGTCGCATCGGGCTTTTCAGCCACCTCGAATGGCAGATCGATCACTTCAAAGACGCGCTCGAAACTGACGATGGATGTGGCGAAATCCACTGGTGCATTGGTCAGGGTCTGCAGGGAACCATACATGTTACCCAGGTAAGCGCCCAGTGCCACGATCGTGCCAATGGTCAGGGTGCTCTTGATCACCAGGTATCCGCCCACGCCGTACATCAGAGCCATCCCGATCGCGCTCAGCAGCCCGATACTGGAGAAGAAGAGCGAGCCCATAACTGCGCGAGTAATGCCGCTCTGGCGTACTTCCGCCGCCCGGTCGTTGAAGCGGGCATCCTCCTGGGCGGTCCGGCCGAATAACTTGACCAGCAGGGCCCCGCTGATATTGAGCAACTCATTCAGTACGGCATTCATTTTCGCGTTCAGGTCCAGTTGCAGGCGTGCCACATCCCGCAGGCGGTTGCCCAGCTGGCGTGCCGCCACCAGGAAGAAGGGCAGAATGGCAATGCTGATTAACGTCAGCCGCCACTCCAGCGTGAACATGACCACCAGTGTTGCCACGGCCTGAATCAGGCTGGTCACGATGCTGACAAATGTATTGCTGATGGCGCTTTGTGCCCCGACCACGTCGTTATTGAAACGGCTGATCAATTCCCCCACCTTGGTATGGGTGAAGAAGCTCAATGACATGCGCTGCAAATGTGCAAACAGGTTCGCTCGCAGATCGTAGGTCACGCCTTCTCCCACCCGTGCGTTTAATTGCCGGAAAAACACATTCAAACCGCTGGTTAACAGTGGGATTGCCAGCAGTGCCACCACCAGCCAGGCCAATTGGTGCAAGTTCTTGTGCGGCAGGGTCTGGTCGATTAACTGTTTTAGAATCAACGGGTTTAATAGGGACAACCCGGAAGTTATCAGGGTGATGATGAGCATTGCCATGATCAGCCAGAAATAAGGCCGCGCGTACCCCATGACGCGTTTCATCAGGTCCCAGGTTACCTTGGGTTTCTCGTCCGTGGCATTCAGGATGCTCCAGGGACCGCCATGGCCACCCCCACCCCCTCCACCACCGCCTCGGCCCATCATATTTTTATCCCTCCCTCCAGGATTTTATCAGCCGCCGGCAGGAAGAGCGGTTGGAGGATTTGCAATGCCTCAAAGACGGTCTCGCTTTGCTGCGCAGAAAGCGGGGCCAGCAGGTTAGATAACCGGGCCTGAGTGTTGATGCGGGCTTCATCCAGCACCTTCTTTCCTTCGTGAGTTAACTCCAGGGTGATTTTTCTGCGATCGGTGTCGGAATGCTGGCGCTCGACCATGGAATGCGCCACCAGCCCATCCACGATCTTGCACGCGCTCGGCGAAGTCAGACCAAGATGCCCGGCCAGGTTCAGCAGCGAAACCCCTGGATGGCCTTCGATAAACATCAAGGAACGGAACAATGGCACGGTCACATCGTTAGCCCGGTGTCGGCGCATTTCGGTCCGGATGGTGCGCATGATCACCGGCACCACATCCAGGAGCTCGCGCGCAACCGTCTCTGTAGAAATATCCATAATTTATTTACCTTCCTAATTATTAGCTTATCTAATTATATCTTGATTCCACCCTTATTGCAAAGCCAAAATTCTTCTGTTTTCACGGTTTTCATAAAGCCGCTGGCTTTGTGAAAACCTTAATCTGACTCCGGCTGCACCTCCAGAGTACGTGGACAGGCGCGGCAGAAAAAAGAGATTTTTGGGTATGGTTGATCGGCTGCAGCCGACCAACCATACCCAAAACCTTATTCTGTCAAACTACTTTGTGAAAAGCGTGCCCCTGTTATTTTTAACCCTACTTACCCGCATGGATGATGCCAGGCTCGTCCACACAACCCAGACGCCAACTCCGCCCATCGCGAGCAACCAATTGTTCTGCCTCCGCCGGCCCCCAGCTGCCAACCGGGTAGACCACCAGACCTGAGCCGGCCAGCTCCTCCCAACTCTTCAGAATTGGGTCCAACAAATTCCAGGCTGCCTCGATCGAGTCGCTGCGGGTGAAAAGCGACGCATCCCCGGCCAGGGCTTCCAGTAGAAGCCGTTCATAGGCTTCTGGCAGGGAGCCGTTGAAGGACGAGCGGTAGTGGAAATCCATATCCACCGAGCGCATGGCCTGCTCGATATCGGGGACTTTGGCTTCGAAGCGCAGGTGGATGCCTTCGTCTGGCTGGATGCATAGCGAAAGGATGTTGGGCGTAAAGTCGCTGCCTTCCGGCAGGTGGAACATCAAGTGCGGTGGACGCTCGAACTCGATGATGATCTCGGAAGTCTTGCGCATCAACGCTTTCCCGGAACGCAAATAGAAAGGCACTCCCTGCCAGCGCCAGTTGTCGATATACAATTTTAACGCAGCATAGGTGGGTGTCAGCGAACCCGGGGCCATTCCCTTGGCTTTCTGGTAGCCTGCGTATTGCCCGCGCACCGTATCTGTCAGGGCGACCGGGCGGATGCTCTCGAGCAATTTGGCCTTCTCGTTGCGCAGGGCATCCGCGTTGAAAGAACTGGTCGGTTCCATGGCCACCAGTGCCAGCAATTGCAACAGGTGGTTCTGGAACATGTCCCGCAAGATCCCGGCGCTATCATAGTAGCCCGCCCGCTCACCCACATCCACGTCCTCGGCCACCGTTACCTGTACGTTGTTGACGTAGCGGCGGTTCCAGACCGGCTCGAAGATGGTATTGGCGAAGCGGAAGAACAAGATGTTCTGGGCGGTCTCTTTGCCCAGGTAATGGTCGATGCGGTAGACCTGGCTCTCGTCGAAGACGGCGTGTACAGCCTGGTTCAGGACTCGGGCTGAGTTCAAGTCGCGCCCGAACGGCTTTTCGATGACGACTCGCCGCCAACATGGACTCTGGGAAGCCATTCCGGCCGCCCCCAGCGCGCTTACAACCAAGGCATAATGCTCCGGCGCAGTAGCCAGGTAATACAGCCGGTTGGCATCCTGCCCGGCGGGGGCCCCCCCGCTATCTGGTTCGTGTTCGAGGGTTTGGAGAAAAGCCTGCAGTTTGGGGAAATCCTCAGGCACATCCAGGTTCCCCTGGAAGTAATTGATCAGCCGGGCAAAGTCCTCCCATTTGGCCGGGTCGAACGTTCCTGCCGAGAATTGTGCAGCGCCCTCCCGCAGATGTGCCCGGAAAGAATCGTTCGTTAGTGGACGGCGCGCAAAGCCGACAATATGGGTGCATTCCACCAGCCGGCCTTTCTTGAAATTGTTGTAGAGCGCCGGCACCAATTTGCGCCAGGTTAGATCGCCCGATGCGCCGAATATTACGATGGTAGTGGCAGACTCGCATCGCATCATGATGGCTTGGTCCTTACAGCGTGACCGCCGAACTCATTGCGCATGGCGGCCAGCAATTTGGCGGCATAACTTTCGGTCTGGCGGCTGATAAAACGTTGCTGAAGCGAGAGGGTGATGATCGGAGCGGGCACATCCAGATCGATCGCCTCGGCTACCGTCCAGCGCCCCTCGCCACTATCCGCCACCCAGCCCTGGATGCTGGCCAGATCCTGATCTTTTGATAGGGCATCCGCGGTCAGATCCAGCAGCCACGAACGCACCGCGCTGCCATACCGCCAGATCTGGGCTACCTGCTCCAGATCCAGCTCAAAATCTTTCTTGGCATGCATGATATCGAAACCTTCGGCGTAGGCCTGCATCAAGCCATATTCGATCCCATTGTGGATCATCTTGACAAAGTGGCCCGCCCCCACCGGCCCAACCCGCCCCCAGCCCTTATCTGTTGCCGGAGCCAGGGTCTCGAAGATCGGGCGCAGGCTTTCCACTACTTCGGTCTCCCCGCCGATCATCAGGCTATACCCTCCTGCCAGCCCCCAAACGCCTCCGCTCGTGCCGACATCCACATAATGGATGGCTTTAGCTTTGAGCGCTTCGGCCCGGCGCATGTCATCCTTGTAGAAGGTGTTGCCGCCGTCGATAATCACGTCTTCGGCTGAAAGCAGCCCGGCCAGTTCATCCACTACGGACTCGGTTGCCGCCCCCGCCGGAACTATCAGCCAGAATACGCGAGGGCCCGGCAGTGCCGCAACCGCCTCGGGGAGCGAAAAAACCGGCGTCAGCCCGAATTCGCTGGCCAGCTTGCGGGTCAATTCCGCCGACTGGTCCAACCCGACCACCCGTTGCCCGCCTTTGAGTAAGCGCTGGGCCATATTCCCGCCCATTTTACCAAGTCCGATGATGGCGATATCCATAGATTTTTCTCCTTTAGAATCTATCCAAAAAGAAATGGGAGAAGCGCATTTTGAGATTATGCGATGAATCTGCGCAACTTAAAATACGAACTCCTCCTGAATTTTCTGATAGGTACTTAATGCAATTTGTCAGGATTCGCTATTTTATTATCGCATAAAACCGGTTGCGCGGGGAGGAAAACCAGCCCATCGAAAATAAAACATTAACAGTGCCAGCCGGTTTAGTTCAAGGATTTATAACAATACATCTTCTCTCAAGTGGAGCGGGCTGGCGGCTGCCAACCTGGCAGCCGCTTCCTTGAGAGGCCGGTCCAGTTCCGAAAGATCCGCCGGCAGGATTTCGGAGACCGGGACGGCCCTATGGGCATACTCCCAGAGAGTGGGGTCCAATAATTGGTGGTCAAAGAAAATAATATCCAGGTCAATTGGCCGGGGTGAATTCTTATCTGGGGTGCGTTTCCTTCCCAGACGGGCCTCCAGTGGCAATAGAACCCGCTGTTTGAGTAAAAGCGCGTCCCTGTGTGAGACCGCCAGCACGGCCGCATTGAGGAAGTTTTGGCCCTCTCCACCAACCGGCGCGGATTCCCACACAGAAGAAACCCGCAGGATGGTCAATTCCTGGCGCAGGTGCGCCATAGCCAGCGGCAGGTTATATTCCGGACGGATGTTTGAGCCCAAAAGCAGGCAGATCTGGTGACTTGGCCTTTTCATAATTGCCGATCATTCCTAAGAACGCACTTAAAATTCAGCAGGAGTGGTTCTTCGATAATTTTCGAGTAGATACGACACATCGTCCGGGACTGCGCCCGGAAGATGTGGCCCCTGCGGGGCAGCCGAGAACGAACGCAGGCAGCACACAAGTGTTTCCAAAGATCGACAACTTTTTGTCGATGTTGAAGCCATAAGATACTAAACCAGGTACCTTCCCCTGTCAACGTGCAGGATTTCGCCGGTTATATAGGCTGGCCCAGCGACTGGCCGGGATCTTATCCAACAGGCCTGCGGGTACACCGGCATCAGGCGGCAGAACCGCGCCCAGGGCCAATCCGTTGACCGGGAACCCTGGGGCCAGCGCGACTGCCAGGGAAGTTGTCAGACGGCCAATCCGGCCTTGCTGATCGTATAGGCCAAATGATCGCTCTTCGGACGCAGCGCGCGCCAGTCCAGCAGGCTGATGATTTGCCCGCCTGCTTGCCGGTCGAGGCTGCGCGCGAAGGCCTGGCTGAGCAGGAATGCGCGATGCCCTGAACCGGTCAGTTCATCCCGCAGGGTCTCTGCCTCGGTTTCAGGCCAACGGGAGTGCAGGAAAATATCCGCGCTGGCCTGCGCTGTTGCCAGCACCAGGGCGCGCCCCGCCGGTGATTAAGATCGCTTTTCCCTCGAGAGACATTTGTAGTCCTTGCTAGCGTGATAATCCTATGGATGTCAGGAATTCGCTGCGCAGGGATGGGTCGTTGGCGTAATTGCCGTGCCAGACGGTTGTCCGAGTCAACGGAGCGGCCTCGCGCACCCCACGCATTTCCACGCACAGGTGTTGGGCTTCCAGTATAACCGCCACCCCATGCGGATGAAGCATTTCATCCATGCTATCAGCTATTTGCTGCCCGATCCTTTCCTGCACAGCAAACCGGCGTGTGAAAAGCCGCACCAACCGGGTCAATTTGGATAATCCTATGATGTTTTCATTGGCGATGTAACCGATGTAGGCTTTCCCATAAAATGGGAAAACATGGTGTTCACAGAAGGAATAGAACTGGATTGGCCCTTCGATCACCTGGCTATGGCTGCAATCCGGATCGCCGCGGCACTCGGTCTCGAAGGTTTTAAGCAATTTCGGGTCTCCGTCGAAGCCATCCGTAGCATCAATCAGGGCCTGGATGTAACGCTTGGGGGTGTCGATCGTTGCAGGGGAATTCAGATCCATTCCAAGCGATGAGAAGATTTCCGCCATATACCCTTCATATTTGGTGATTTGTTCCTGCGAAATTTGACGTTTTTTTAGCTCCCTGAATGATTGTAGGGTGATATTTCTGTGAAGATGGTCTGTTTCCATTATGTGTTTTCTCCAATGAAATGGAATCCGCCATTTGCCCAGCACTTCGGCGAATTCCAGAAGCTTCAATAACCGAGCCGGCCGATGAGATTCTCAGCGGTGAACGGTCCGGGTTCACTGATCAATTGGCGGGCCGCTTTGATCTTTTTCCAAACATTCCATAATAAAACCCCCGGACGTGGCCCTCCTTGAGGTAATACAGCAAACCGGTTTGGTATGGCTCCTTCCAATCTGCCACCACGATGGAGTTGGGGTCCAATTCCCCCACGGCTTCATAGCCCAGCTCGAACAGGTCGGAATAGAAGAATGGCAGGTGCAGGTACGGTTCGGATGCGCCGGCCATGTTTCGCCCGGCCTGCAGGCCCATGCTATTGGCATTATCCTCGTGTTCCACCCGCATCCTTTTCCGTAGGGCCGGATTATAGAACTCGGCCACATCCCCGGCGGCATAGATATCCGCCTTGCTGGTAAGCAGGTACTTATCCACCACGATACCATCCCCGGTCAGCAGTCCGGCTGCTTTTGCCAGTTCGATGTTCGGGAGCAGCCCAATCCCGGCAACGATGGCCTGCGCAGTGAACTCGCGGCCGCTTTTGGTTGTCAGGATATATTCTTTTTGTCGTTTTTCCACTCCGGTCAGTAATTCACTCCCCGCTACTTTGACGCCTTTTTTGCGGAAGAACTCATTCAAGAACTCAGACAGATCCGGCGGGTAAACCAGTCCACCGATGCCTTCCTCCGGGAAGAGCAGGCTGACGTTTTTGCCGTTCATTGCCAGGGCGGCGGCAATTTCCGAACCGATGAAGCCGGCTCCAATGACGGCGAACCGGTCCATCTGGGTAGTCATCTCATGCAGGCGCTTGAAGTCTGCCAGCGTGCGGTAATAGATGATATCTGCGCCGCCAAACGGCAGGCGGCGCGGGCTGCCGCCGGTTGCCAGCAGGATCTTTTCGCCCGTGTAGGTCTGTCCCTGCGCATCCACCACCTGGCGTTTGGCCGGGTTCAGAGAAACCACTTTGTGACCCAGGTGCAGGGTCAGCGCCTCTTCGGGGGTTCTGCGCCAGACGCTATCGAGCGGTTTGCCTTTCCATAAGCCCTTGCTGAGCGGCGGTCGGCCATAGGGTGGGTCGCTTTCCTCCCCGATCATGCCAATGGCGCCTTGCTGATCGATGGCGCGAATGCCGCGAATAGCAGCATCAGCAGTCATGCCACTGCCGATGATCAGATATTTATAGCTTAACATATACTATACCTTTTGGTGATGAGTTTTGCCATCTGGGAAATATTTTATATATTTATATAAATATAATATTAATTAATAGTCGTGTCAAGACTCCCCCAGCCCATCTCTTAGAATGTTCTTATGATTGCTCTGAGGCATTCCAATACTGCTCTGCTCCACCCTCTGTCTGCTCTAAACATCCAGGAATCTATCAGAAAATTCAGGAGAAAGTCGCATTTTGAGTGCGTGCGGCTCCATCGCACACACTCAAAATGCGGTTCTTCTTTAAAACTTTCGGCTGGGTAGTTACTTATTCACCGAAAAAGTTACTTCCATGGTCATGCCCCAGCGCAGGCGAGGGTCGGGGTTGTTCAGTAGGATGTGCACGGTATAAAGCACATCCGTGCCCTGGTTGACCGGCGTATTGCCGATTTCCTTAACCACACCGCTCATCTTAAGGCCAGGCAGTGCATCGGCCGTGATGTCGACCTTCTGCCCCAGGCTGACCTTGACCACATCCAGTTCGTTCAGGTCGCTGGTATCCACATACCACTGGCTGGTATCGGCAACTGCCACCGCCCAGGTCTCCGGGCCGACCATCTGATTGGAGGAAACATTGATATCCATGATGGTGCCATCGAACGGGGCGGTGAGTTTGGATGTGTCCAGACTCGCCTGTGCGGTCTGCACAGCCAGTTGGGCTTGTTTAAGTTGGAGTAAGGCTGTCCCGGTGGCGTCCAGTGGGACTGTCCCGCCTGTCAATGCTGCCAGGTAGACCTGGGCGTTCTTCAGCGTGGTATTGGCCAGATCCAGGTTCGCCTGGGCCTGATCCTGCTGGTTCTGGGTGGGCGCCTGTGAATAGAGGCTGTAGTAATATTGGGCCGTTTTATAAGCCTGTTGGGCGGTATACAGTGCGTTATAAGCGGCTGCCTGGTTGGCATTATTGATATATGGGCCGCCATTTGCATTATCATAGTCTGTCTGCGCCTTATCCAGATTGTGTTTGGCAAGCACATAATTGGCATAATAATTTTGGATCAGGGCATTATTTTGCCAATACTTCAGGTTGTTCAAAGCGGTGTTGGCATTGGTCACGTTTGTCTGCGCTGCGGTGATGGCGAGTCTGGCGTTCGCGATCGCTTCAGGCGAAGTCAACTCGGCCAGATTCTGCTGGGCGGTGATCAGGGCTGATTCCAGGGCAATCTGGGTGGAATCCTGGACAAGGGTGGCCAGTACATCGCCTTCTTTGACCTGTTCACCCTTTTTGACCAGGATCTGGTCCACCTTGCCACTCGCCTGAAAAGCCATGTATTGGTTCCGGTTCGGAACCAGGTGCCCTTCAGCGATGACCGTATTGGGCGAAGCGACCGGGGTGGCCATGGCAGAACGTGCGGCTGTACCACTGCAAGCGCTAAGCAGCAAACCAAACACAAGCAGGCTGGCGAATATAAAAGATGATTTCTTCATTCTAGCTCCTTCTAAAACTGATCAGATAATTTCTGATAGCAAGGCAATCGCATTTTATTATTATGTTCTCATGAGCGCTCTTCGACTGGGCCGCATTAAGAATGTGCGACTCCGCTCAGGTCGTAACAGCCTTTATTTTATCCAGCAGAATGCCTATTTGAACGAATCCAAGCTTTTCAATCCAGTTGAGATTGATCTAATTCTGATAGCTAACCGCTGACAGTTTTTACTCATATGCCAATACTTCCCGGATGGTCAGGCGGGCGGCATTACGGGCTGGCAGGATGCTGGCAACCGCTGAGAGCGCCAGTACCACCAGCAGCCAGATGGCAAAACCCTGGTAGGTAAAATGCACCGCGATCGGCGATTGAAAGATGGCCAGGCTAATGATATCGGAAAGCAGGTAGGTGATGGGGAAGGAAAGCAGGGCACCGATCAGCCAGGCAATCCCGCCAATCAGCACACCTTCCACGATGACGGTGCGCATCACCTCGCTGTCCACGGCGCCGATGGAGCGCATGATGCCGATTTCGCGCGTCCGCTCCAGCACGTTCATGCCCATCGTGCCCATCAGACCCATCGAGCCGACCACGGCGGTAAGAAGGGCCATGATGAGCAGGAAGGTCACCAGGATGTCCAGGCTGCCAGCGGCGGACTTGATGGTGGAATCGCCGGAACGCGCCGCGCTGACCGCATAGCCCTGGTCGCGGAAATATTTGTCCAGCCGGTCGCTCATCATCTGCTGGTAGGCCGGGGTATGGCTATCGGTGACGACCCGGAAGGTAAAGGCATGATCGGTGGTATGGGTGACCTGGGAAATGGTGTCATACGTGCCGTAAGCCACCGTGCCATCCTGGGAGGCGAACTTGAACAGGCCGACCACCGTCCAGTTGTCCTCGTGGCCGTTGATCTTCAACCGCAAGGTTTTGCCGGGAGCCAGGCCGGGGAATTTTGACAGGATGTCTTCACTGACGGTGATGGCCTTCTGGTCGCCCGCTTCCAGCCAGCGCCCGGAGACCATGACCGGAGCAACCAGTTTGCTATTCACCGGAGGGGCGAGGATGGTCAGCGTATCGCCGACCGTGCCATCGGCTTGGATGGCCTCGGCGGAGCTGTAGGCCCAGCCTTCCACTGCCACCACGCCTGGCACCTGCAGGGCGGTATTTTTCACCTCATCCAGGCGGTAGGGCTGGTTAAAATCCAGGCTGACATCTGCCAGGAAATAATGCCCAATGCTATCGATATAGTCGTGCAGCGTGACACGCACGTTGAAGACCGCAATGAAAATGGCCCCGCCCATGGTCAGTGTGAAAAGCGTCAGGATGAGGCGGCCGCGCCGGCGGAAGGTGTTGCGCAATGAGATCAGCAATGGGCGTGGGATATGCACCCCGCGCCGGGAAAGCCCGGTGGTGAACCAGACCTGGAAACGCTCGAAAGCCGACTCGCGCGGTTTGGCAAGCAGGGGGTGTTTCTTTTGCTCCTGGAGCATATCGCCATTGAGGGCGCGCAACACGGTGATCTGTGACCCGTTCAGCACCGGGCCCAGACCGGCCAGCAGTGGCACGGCCAGGCCTACCACGATCTGGATGGCGAAAGCCAGCGGGATGATGCGGTAGCCGAGCAGGTTGAAGTTGATCATGTTGGCGATGTAGGCCGAGAGGGCATAGGCACCCTGGCCGCCCAGCGGGACGGCAATCAAAAGGGCGATCACCCCGAAGGCCAGGATGAGCACAATATACATCGTGAAGATCTGGCTGCGCCGCCCGCCGACCAGCTTCATTACGCCGATGTGGCGCAGGTGCTGGCTGAGCAGCGCGCTGAGGGTGTTGGCAATCAGCGAACTGCTCAGGAACAGGATCAGCACCCCCAGCACCAGCAGGATGCCCAGGATGGCCTGGACGGTGGAGGCCAACGGGTACTGGTTGCTCTTATAGGAATTTGTCTGCAGAACCGAGACACCGCTCTTTGTGGCATTGTCTTTGATGGCGGCGGCCATTTGGTTCAGGGTAACATCATCGTTCTGGCCGGTCGTCAGAGTGGCATACAGGCGGTTATAAAACACCGGCTGGCGCAGGTTCGACAGGCTGTCGGTGGAAATATATATGTAAGGGTCAGCCAGAAAATCTCCGGCGCCGGTGCTGGGATCCTGGACGATGCCCACCACCTTCAGCGTGCGGAGGCTGCCGTTATCCAGCAGGAACTCGAGCGAGTCGCCCACCTTGACGTTCAGGCTATCTAGCACCTTTTTCTCGAGCAGCACCTGGTTCTTGGCTGGCCGCCCGCTGCCTGAAAGCACGTGCATCAGGTTGATCTTCTGGGTGGTAAAGTTGTTGATGGCGACCATGTTGATGGGCAGCCATTGGCTGGTGCCCGGTATTCGGGCCTGGATGCTGAAGATCCGCCGCCCCTCGGCCTGCTTGACCCCGCGCATATCCTGGATGGTCTGGATCAGCGAGCTGTTGAAGTCGTCCGTCTGCAGCTCGACGTTCATCGGGTTGTTGGCGGCATAACTGGCGCTCATATCCTGGGAGATGATCACATAGGTGCCGGTGATCACCCCGATGGAGAACACGCCCACCACGATGGAAACAACCACCAGCAGCGTGCGCGACAAGCTGCCGGTGAGATCATGCCATACTTTTCGCCAGCGCGGCCGCATCATAGGTCGGCTCTTTTCTGCCGGCGGTCGGCGGCGCGGTTTTCTGCCAGGCGCACCTGGACGATATTGGCAATCATTTCTTCGGTTAAGGGCGAATGGCTCAGCAGCTTATCGAAATCAGTCCGGCGCAAAGCCACCAGTTCCACCGGCCGTTCCGGGGCGGCGCGGATGCTGGCAACGGACTGTCCGCCGCGTACCAGCTCAATCTCACCGAAGAACTGGCCGGGGCCCATCTGTGCAATTGTGATACCGTCTCCCGGGCCCGGGGTACAATCCAGCACCACTTCCACCACGCCGCTTTTGATCATGAAGAAGTAGTCAACGTGCTGGCCGGCCGGCAAGATCATGCTGTTGGGTTGGTAGGTGAACTGTTCCAATAAGCGGGTGGCTTCCAGCATCTGCTGGTGATCCAGCAGCGGCAGGCACTCCGCCACGGTTTCATCGATCAGTTCCCCATCTGAGATGATGATGGTACGGGTGGTGCGCTCGGTGAGAGATGGATCGTGCGTAACCATGGCGATGGTCTTGCCTTTTTTGACCAGGGTCTCGAATAAACGGATGATGACATCGGCTGAGCGGCTATCCAGGTTGCCGGTGGGCTCATCCGCGCAGATGACCGGTGGGTCGTTGGCCAGGGCACGCGCAATGGCGGCGCTCTGCTGCTGCCCGGTGGAGACCGCCACGGGCAGCTTGTCGGCCTGCGCTTCCAGGCCCACCAGCTTGAGCAGTTCCATGGCGCGTTTGGGGCGCTCGTAGAAATCGTACATGCCGACGTAATCCATTGGCAGCATGACGTTTTCCAGCAGGGTCAGCATGGGCAGGAGCTGAAAGAACTGGAAGACCACACCCAGGTTGCGGCCGCGCCAGAGCGAACGTGCGCTTTCGGACATCTGGTAAATATCGGTGCCCCCAATAACGACATGCCCGGAGCTGGGATGGTCGATGCCGGTGATCATGTTGAGCAGGGTGGATTTGCCGCTGCCGGACTTGCCGACAATGGCGACAAATTCCCCTTTGCGCAGCACCAGGTTGACGCCTTTGAGGACGGTGAACTCGCCGGCGGCATTCTTGAAGGTCTTGACCACCTTCTGCAGCTGGATCATGGCCTGCGCGGGCGCATGCAATTTTTTCACGCCCGCCGCCTTTTCTCCGGCAGGATTTCACCATCCTGGATGAGGATGTGGCGGGTAAAGCGCGGCGCCAGACTGTTATCGTGCGTGACCATGATAATGGTCTTGCCTCTTTCCAGCAGGTGCTCGAAGACCTGGAAGACGTGGTCGGCCGTGACCGAGTCGAGACTACCGGTCGGTTCATCCGCGATGATGATGGGCGGATCGTTGGCCAGGGCACGCGCAATGGCCACGCGCTGCTGCTGGCCGCCGGAAATGAAGATGGGAAATTTTTTGGCGTGCTGCTCCAGTTCGACCAGGCACAGCAAATCCATGGCGCGCTCGCGGCTCTCGTTGCGCTCGTACAATCCGCACAGGTCCATCGGCAGCATGACGTTTTCGAGCAGGGTCAGCATGGGCAGGAGCTGGAAGGACTGGTATACCACGCCCATATTGCGCCCACGCCAGAGCGCCAGGGCATTCTCGTCCAGCTTGTGGATCGAGACTGTCCCGTCAATGGTATGCACGACTACTTCGCCGGTGGTGAGATGGTCGACCCCGGAGATCATATTCAGAAGGGTGGATTTGCCGGCCCCGGATTTGCCGATCACACCCAGGAATTCGGCCGGATAGACGGATGCGTTAACGTCACGCAACGCGGAAAACTCGCCGGCTGCGGTCTCGTATACCTTGTAGACCTGGCGGAGCTCGATGAGTGCTTTGGGTTGCTTGGTCGGGGGGAATGCTTCTGGTGGTGTGTCTTGCTGACGGACGGGCACTATTTTCACTACTTGTTCATACGGGATATCTACCCGAAGATTCTACTACATCCCGGTGGCCCGGCAGAAAATCTTATGCAACCTTAATGGGGCCTTAACGGGAAAGGCAGGATTTTATCCACAATTCGCAAACAATGCGGGAGGAGCCGCGTTCCGTACTGTTGACTCCAAAATCTGGAGATTTTGGAGTCGGGCAATGGGAACCTGCCCGCGCAGGACGATCCATCCAAACAGACCCCTCGCCAATCTGTCTGACTTGGTTCTATAATGGGGAGGGCACGAGGCATTATTGGCATTCCAATTCCATTCTTTGAAGGAAATGATAAGGGCGAAATATAGCGATGGAAAAAATATCAGATAGAATCGTTTCTGGAGACATAATAACTTCCTTTATTATTCTTCTTATTCTATTAATAATAATCCCATTCCATTTAACAGTGTTGTTTGTATATCCTTCTTTTCCGGACTGGGCTACTATTACTGTGGAATTAGGCACATATGTACTAATATTCT
>Ga0182027_10005808_pt1 | contig 18652 bp, 10 predicted proteins | sample 712E1DmetaG_FD_121300 | JGI IMG/M metagenome (GOLD analysis project Ga0182027, IMG submission 121300) | Permafrost microbial communities from Stordalen Mire, Sweden - 712E1D metaG (Illumina Assembly) | ecosystem: Environmental > Terrestrial > Soil > Wetlands > Permafrost | place: Sweden...
ACACTCCCCACGGGCACATGATTGCTCCCGACCCCACAAACAAGTTCGTTCTTGCAACCGATCTCGGGCAGGACAGAATTTACGTCTATCGGTTCGACTCGGCGACCGGAAAGCTGACTCCGTCTGAGGGCACGCCGTTCGTTTCCCTGCCCTCTGGTGACGGCCCTCGCCATTTTGCCTTCCATCCCAATGGTCATTGGATGTACGCGCTTCAGGAAGAAGCGTCCACACTCGCGTTCTTCCACTTCGATCCTGAGCATGGTTCCTTGACAGTGCAGGAAACAATCTCCGTCTTGCCTTCAGGCTTTGCCGGATCGAGTTTTGCCGCGGAAATTCTGGTGTCGCCAAACGGAAAGTTTCTTTACTCCTCTAATCGTCTGCACGACTCGATCTCAATCTGCTCAATCGAAGCCAACGGCAAGTTGAAACTCATCGGCGAAGCCGCAACAATGGGCGATTATCCGCGCCACTTCGGCGTCGATCCCAGCGAAAACTTCATGTACGTATGTGATCAGCGCAGTGATTGCATCGCAACTTTCAGAGTCCATCGCGAAACCGGAATGCTGTCATTTACCGGCCAGTACGCAGCGGTGGGAAGTCCCGGCATCATCACCTTCCTGCAGTTAGGCAAATAAACGCACGCACTCAGTCATCCCAACTTCGAGTCTGAAGTTGGGATGACCGTGTGCCCTAGCCGCGATCACCTCCGGAATTAAGAGTTCGGCGCTTCGCCTCACGGAGCCAGGCGCACCTGGCGGCAGCCCCTCTCGAATCCGCAAAAGAAATGCCTGACAATCCCTCCGCACGAATCATTGCGCGAATCCGCTTCCGCACCAGGTAATCCCCCAAATTTATCGCGGTCGTGGATCGCTTCTGAACCCGTCAATCTGCCCACAGTGTGTCTGGGCTGACACTCGCCGGCCTCATCGATCCTCCGATTACTCATTTTTCAATCAGGCGATACGCCAATGCCAAACCTGCCTTCGCTGTTGGCCGAGGGCGAGTTTCTCATCTCTCTCGTCCTCACGGCAGACGGTAAAATGACAGAGGGCTTTAGGCCCTGAGGGAATGCTGAGGACCTATTCAGAGTTTCCTTAAGTTTTCGAACCTCTCCACAAGAGCTAATCGATTGATTCAGGAACGAGGAGTCTATATGCCGTCTATTCAGAATCGGTTTGTGATTGCTTTGGTGTCTATCCTTGTCGCGCTGGCGGCAGGACAGGTCCGCGCAGATGGCCAGGAGAGCCGTGAGTTACGTACCCCCAAGCCGCCCGACGCGCCGCAGATTCACGGTCCCAAGGTTTATGGCGCACGTCCCGGGCATGCCTTCCTTTATCGCATTCCCTGCACGGGCATTCGTCCCATCACCTACTCCGCCTCCAATCTCCCCAGCACCCTTAACCTGGATAGCAAATCGGGAATCATCTCCGGCCAGGCCCCGGATAAGCCCGGCGAGTTCCTGGTGCAACTGGAAGCCGCCAGCGCGGTCGGCAAAGACTCTCGCCCGTTCAAAATCGTGATTGGCGACACGATTAGTTTGACTCCGCAAATGGGTTGGAACGATTGGTACACGTTCTACGATCGCATTACCGATAGCGACGTTCGCAGGGCGGCGGCCGCGATGATTTCATCGGGGATGGCTGATTTCGGCTACCAGTATGTTGATATCGACGATTGTTGGGCCAGGAAACCAGGATCGAAGGATCCGGTTTTGAGTGAACCTGCCCGCGATTCTCAAGGCAATATTCTTGCGAACGCGCGATTTCCTGACATGCAGGCTCTGACGGAATACATTCATGGCCTTGGCCTCAAGGCGGGCATTTACACATCGCCCGGGCCTCTGACGTGCGCTGACTTCGAGGGAACCTACCAGCATGAAGATGCCGATGCTCACCAGTTCGCACAATGGGGTTTCGATTTGCTCAAGTACGATTGGTGCTCCTATGGAAAGATAGCCCGCGATAAGAGCCTGGCAGCGATGCAGGAGCCTTACACAAAGATGGGCAGAATCGTGGGGGACCTTGATCGCGACGTCGTTCTAAACATGTGTCAGTACGGCATGGGAGATGTATGGAAATGGGGGCGGCAAGCTGGCGGAAATTCATGGCGCACCACAGGCGACCTGGGATTAGTTCCAGATCGCTCGCTTCCGGGCTTCTATTCTATCGGCTTGGCGAACGCAACTCATAGCGAGTTCGCCGGTGCGGGAGGATGGAACGACCCGGACTACATTCTGATTGGAATGGTGGGCAACGCCCACCAACCGGAGTCGGGCGCGCGGCATACGCAGTTGACGCCGGAGGAACAATACAGCTACATGTCGATGTGGTCCCTCATGGCGTCGCCGCTTATTTTCTCCGGTGACATAACCCAGTTGGACGAGTTTACTCAGAACGTTCTGTGCAACTCTGAAGTGATCGATATAGATCAGGACTCGCTGGGGAAACAAGGCAGGCTCGCGAGAAAGACAGACAACGAGTTCATATTGGCCAAGCCGCTCGACGATGGGTCTCTGGCGCTGGGGCTTTTCAACCTGACCAATACGCCGCGCACTGTAACTGTGACCTGGAAGGATCTTGGCATCGCCGGGAAGCAGACCGTCCGGGATGTCTGGCGCCAGCGTGATTTGGGTTCGTTCGCAGCTTCATTTTCATCCCAGATTCCTCCGCACGGAGTGACTCTGGTACGGCTGATTCCGGCTCGCGCTCAGTAACCTGCTGCATCGCCTGGACTCATTGACGCATTCGCTCTCTTTCGCTGGCGCGGAGCAGATTCGTCTGTCACACAACGTCTGACCGTGATTTCAGTGCCTGTCCAGAATTCTCAGTGCTCCCGGGCGTTCCGGCTGTGTGGGGGGGCTGCGAAGAGCCGTTGGATAGAGTAGGATTCTGCGCATGATGAACCTGAACCGTCGTGATCTCTGTGTCGCGCTTTCCTCTTTAGCGGCTGTGGCTACCAGCTGGCCGGCTGAGGGCCAGGCAACCCCGGCTGCCGCTGGCGCAACATCTCCCACTGCTGTGCCGGCGGAGGCTGTGCTCTCCGTACAGCGCGTTTATCCTTTCGACCAGCTCCCTGTGAAGACGAGTGCGAATGGTGAGTCGCGGGCGGTGGTGAATGGTGTGCTCCCAACAGGAGAGGCGGTCGAGATGCATGAAACTACTTTGTTGCCCGGGCACATGCCGCACCCTCCGCATAAGCACCGGCACTCGGAGTTCATGCTGATCCGCGAGGGGACGGTCGAGTTCGACAACAACGGGACCTTCGAGCGTGTGGGGCCGGGCGGAGTGATCTTTGCCGCATCGAACGTGATGCACGGGTTGAAAAATGTGGGCACGACAAATGCCAATTATTTTGTAATTGCAATTGGACGAGAGTCTGCGAATACGCCCGCTTAACGTACAACTTTTCAACCCGAATCGGAGCTGGAGTGCCCAAGCCCCCCGATCCGGCGATGGATTGGCTTACGGCCAACAAACCGCTGGACGATTCGTTGCTCGAAGCACGCTAGAGGGCAACAAAGGCGCTGCCCTCTAACGCATCTCGCTCGGAGAAGTCGCTAATTCAGGCTTGTCCAGTCCAGCACAACTTTCCCCGTCTGGCCGGAGATCATCGCAGCGAATCCCTGCTCAAACTCGCTGTAGGCGAAGTGATGGGTAATGACGGGCGAAATGTCTACTCCGGAATCCAGCAGCACCGACATCTTGTACCAGGTCTCGTACATCTCTCGCCCATAAATGCCCTTGACGGTCAACATGTTGAAGATGACCTGTCGCCAGTCCATGAGCATCTCTTTGGCCGGAATGCCGAGAATTGCAATCTTTCCGCCATGACTCATATTGGCGAGCATGTCACGCAACGCCTGTGCATTCCCTGACATTTCCAACCCAACGTCAAAGCCCTCCGTCATGCCAAGTTGCCGCTGCACCTCAGGCAGAGAAACCTCGTTCGGATTCACAGCCAGGGTTGCGCCCATCTTCCGTGCCAGCTCCAGCCGGAATGGATTCAGATCCGTGATCACCACATGCCTCGCGCCTGCCCGCTGCACGATCGGAATGGTCATGATGCCGATAGGACCGGCTCCGGTGATGAGCACGTCTTCTCCCAGGACAGGAAACGAAAGTGCAGTGTGCACGGCGTTGCCAAAGGGATCGAAGATAGCGGCAACTTCCTGGTTGATGCCTGGGTTGTGTCGCCAGATGTTGGTCATGGGAAGCGAAATCAGCTCGGCAAAAGCTCCCGGACGGTTCACTCCAACTCCCTGCGTCGAGGCACAGAGATGCCTTCTCCCGGCCAGACAGTTGCGGCAGCGGCCGCAGACCACATGACCCTCCCCGCTCACGATGTCTCCAGGGAAGAAGTCATTGACATTGGACCCCACCGCAACAATCTGTCCAACGAACTCATGTCCGATAGTCATCGGCACCCGGATGGTCTTCTGCGCCCAATCGTCCCAATCGTAGATATGAACATCGGTGCCACAGATGCCCGTGTAGCGCACCCGAATCAGCACGTCGTTAATACCGGTCGCCGGCTCTGGAATCTCTTCCAGCCAGAGGCCCCGCTCCGCCTTGCTCTTGACCAATGCTTTCATTAGGTTCTTCCTTTGCAGAACTGCTCTCCACGCATTGTATCTTCGAAGGCCAGGGTCGATTGGGAAACTGTGAGATGCCCCAGGAGCGAAGCTCCTGTCTTTGTGCCTTGGTTGCAATGGATATGAACGAATGCCGTCAGTTCTTCGCAGTTTAGAGATCGCAGTGTGGATGGCTACACTTCACCCTGCATTCAGGACCAGTGAGGTCTGCACGCTGAACGAAGATTCGGATTCACCTTGAAGGATAGTGCGGAACGGGTATGCGGCTCCCCACGAGTTCATCGTGGGTACCTTGGTCGATGCATCGCGAGATACGCCTCGCGCCTTCCCGCAATGCATGACCGCAAAGCCTGGCACAGACCCATGGTTGCCGGCTTACGGCGCGGAATATGTCCAGCTCAGCACGTTCTGCGTCGCTGAAAATCCCCCTGTGCCGCCGGTGAAGCCAATATAAGCCGTAGTGCCCCCAACCATGCTGGGAATATTTACTGCGAACACCTCTGTTACCGTAGCATTGGTCACCGTGTCAGTCAGCGTTATGGTCAGGTTAGTCCCGTCGTAGACCATGTGCGCATGCATCGTATCTCCGCTGTGCAGGTTGATTCCCGTAGAGCTCAAATCTATCGAAGGTACCGTAGGCGCCGCTCCACCTGTATACAACCCCGTAGAATCTGTTCCCTCGCCTGCATTGTTATATAAGTCGAACTTGACCGCGACGCTGCTCGGAATCCCCTGGTAGCCCAGCCCGCCTCCACCGCTCCCCCGGGCCCAGACGCTGCTTCCTTGAATCGTAAACGTCATGCCGTCGGCGGTGGCATTCAACTGCTGGAATGTGAAGTCGGTGGTAAAGGTCCCCACCGGCACCGGCGTGGCGAACCATGCGCTCCGTTCCTCCCCCGTTCCTCCGTCGGTCAATTGCAGCAACCCGCCGGTCACTGACGCCCCATAGTTCAGCGACAGGTTTGTGGCTGTGAACCCGCCACTGGGATAGTTGATGTAGGTTGTGCTGCTTCCCGCATTGACTGTTTGTGTCAATACGCTTGAAGTCGTCGGGTTGTAGTACGTGCTGCCGGCAAACGAAGCCGTGATCGAGTGCGTTCCTGCCGTCAGGGCTGTGGTGGCGTAAGTTGCCACTCCGCCGCTCGACGTCACTGTTGCCAGCGTGGTCGTCCCATCCAGGAAGGTCACGGCTCCCCCCGGCGCTATGCCGGAACCGGCCAAGGTGACCGTGAAGGTTACCGAAGCCCCCAACGCTGACGGATTCAGGCTGGACGTCAGGGCTATTGTCGGCGTTGCCTTATTGATGACAAAGTTACCTCCTGAAGCGCCGGTCAGGGTGTTGTAATCGGTTGTGTCGGTAGGCGTAAAGTTAGCCGTGATCGCGTAGGTCGCCGGCGTACTCGGCACTGTTGCGGAGCCGCCGTAGAGCACGTTGCTCACTGTCCCTGCCACTGAACCGGTAACCGCCGCCGCTTGCGCAGCGCCGTTATACGTCACCGGCGAGTTGGTCACCTTCAGTGTCGGCGTCGCCTTGTTCACCGCTTCTGTCAGCACTCCTGAGGTTGCCGCGTTGTAATTGGTGTCGCCCGCAAACGCCGCCGTGATCGAATGCGATCCACCCTTCAACGCAGTAGTACTGTAGGCTGCTGTTCCGTTGCTCGGCGTCACTGTGCCCAGCGTGGTAGTCCCGTCAAGGAACGTCACTGCAGCGGACGGCGGCGCACCCGGGCCGGCTAACACTGCCGTAAAGGTGACTGAGCTGCCATAGGTTGATGGATTCAAGTTGGACGTGAGGGTCACCGTCGGCGTCGCCTTGTTGACCGTTTGTGCCAGCGCACTGGATTTTGCTGCATTGAAGTTCGTATCGCCCCCGTACGATGCGGTGATCGAGTGCGATCCTCCCCCCAACGACGCGGTCGCGAATTTCGCGCTTCCGCTGCTCAACGTTCCCGTGCTCAGTGTGGTCGTCCCGTCCAGGAACGTCACCGTTCCGGTCGGCGTTCCACCGGAACCCGATACTACTGCCGTAAAGGTGACTGAGCTGCCATAGTTAGACGGATTGAGGCTCGATGTCACGCTCACTGTCGGGGTGGTCTTGGTAGATGAGCTTATGGTATAAGCGGCCGTAGCCACTGCGCTGTTCGTGTATCCCGTCTCGACCGCAATGGCCTCCAGCGTCTCGGTCGCGCTCACCGTGATCGCGCCCGTGTACTTGGTCGATGACGTAGTCGGCGTCGTCCCGTTCGTGGTGTAGTAAATCGTAGTTCCGCTGGTCGAATCGCTAATGGTCACTGACTGTGACGTGGTGTAAGTCCCGCCCGCCGGCAAGAATGTCGGCGTGGGAAGCACTGCAGCAATGGTATAAGCGGCTGTGCCCACTGCGCTGTTCGTGTATCCCGTCTCGACCGCAATGGCCTTCAGTGTCTCGGTTGCCTTCACCGTGATCGCACCCGCGTACTTGGTCGATGACGTAGTCGGAGTCGTCCCGTTCGTGGTGTAGTAAATCGTAGTTCCGCTGGTCGAATCGCTAATGGTCACCGACTGCGACGTGGTGTAAGTCCCGCCTGCCGGTGAGAATGTTGGCGTGGGAAGCACTGGAGCAATGGTGTAAGCGGCTGAGCCCACCGCGCTGTTGGTGTATCCCGTTTCGACCGCCAGTGCCTGCAAGGTCTCTGTCGCGCTCACCGTGATCGGAGTGCTGTACACGGCCGATGAAGTCGTCGGTGTCGTCCCGTTGGTGGTGTAGTAGATCGTCGCTCCGCTGGTCGAGTCGCTAATGGTCACCGACTGCGACGATGTATAAGTCCCGGCCCCCGGTGAGAACGCGGGCGTGGCGACCGTTGACGTTGATCCAGCTTGGCTCACGTAGTTCCATGACAGGATATTCTGCGTCGCGCTGAAGCCTCCGGTGCCACCGGTAAATCCTACGTAGGCCGTGCTGCCACCAACAACATTGGGAATGTTCACCGCGAACACTTCCGTTGCGGTGGCATTGGTCACCGTGTCGGTCAGATTCAGGGTCAGCTCGGACCCGTCATAGACCAACTGCGCGTTCATAATGTCTCCGCTGTGCAGGTTGATTCCCGTCGACGTGAGATCAGCCGAAGGCACCGTCGGCGCCGCACCATTGAGATACAGCCCGGTAGAATCTGTTCCCTCGCCCGCGTCGTCATATAAATCGAATTTGACCGCGACGCTGCTCGGAATCCCCTGGTAGCCCAGCCCGCCTCCACCATCTCCCAAAGCCCAGATACTGCTTCCCTGGATCGTGAATGTCATGCCATCGGCTGTGGGATTCAATAGTTGAAAGGTGAAATCGGTAATAAAACTCCCCACAGGGACTGGCGTCAGAAACCAGGCACTGCGATCCTCTCCGGTCCCTCCATCGGTCAGTTGCAGCAACCCTCCAGTAACCGTCGCGCCATTGTTCAGCGACAGGTTTGTCGCCGTGAATCCATCATTGGCATAGTTGATGTATATCGTCCCTGAGCTGATGGTGAAATTGGCCGCGCTCACTGCGCTGTTGGTCACGCCTGTTGCAACTCCGATTGCCTGCACCGTCTCCGACGTGCCCACGGTGATTGCCCCTGTGTACTTCGTCGATGAGGTTGTGGGCGTTGTCCCATCGGTGGTGTAGTAGATCGCGGCGCCCGTTGTCGCGTCGTTGATTGTCACTGAAACGGGCTGCGTGAAAGTGCCCCCGTTCGGATTGAATGTGGGCGGCAGAGCCTGTGTGGAGTCGACATACGTGGCCGAAGTGACCGGGCTTTGCAGGTACCCCGTAGCAATCGCCATCGCATTGATCGTCGTCGTGGCCTTGATGGTAATCGCGGAAGTGTAAACGGCCGATGAGACCGTCGGCGTGCTGCCATCCAGTGTGTAATAGATCGTCGCTCCTGGCGTCGCATCCGTCATGCTCACCGCCAGGCTGCTATTAAATGTCTCCGCCCCAGGAGTGAATACCGGATCAGCGGCGGGATTTTGGCCACTGAGCAGCCCAAACACGCTGAATTGATATTGCGCTCCAACATACACCTTCCCATTTACCACCGTCGGCACGGTGAACTTGACCGCAAGACCGGGGTTGTCTCGAGATGAATTTGTACTGCTCGAGTAGAGAGTTGTACTTGGGTTGCCGGCGTCGTGCGCCTGCAGGATGGCCGAACCACTCGTCATGTAGCCTTCCGAATCAATGCTCCACACAATCCCCTGCGTAGTCCCATTCGCCGAAATCGCGGGGTTCGCTCCCGGAAAACCGTACGACTCCGAGGAGACGGCATTGGGGCCCGAAAGCAGGCCGTTGACCAGTGAGAATTCCTTAAGAGTGTCCTTCTGAGCCCAGTAATAGATATTTCCATTCCAATATGCCGGCGTGCTCCAGGTGCCCACGTCGCCCACTGCATTCGGAAGCTCCTGTACCACATGATCGGCCGAAGTGTAATATCCTCCAAGACCCTCGCGATTGAGCAGGTACACTTCTCCCGATTTCCCGGCCTGCACCAATAGGTGCGGGTAACTCCCGGTAGTCTGAGTGGGAAGGATCAATATCCCTCCGGACCCCTGGTCGCCATCGTATTGGTCCAGTTCGGCCTGACCCATTGGCGTGAATTCATCCTGGACAGTCGGCACGCCGTTGGTCAGGTCCAAATTCAGCACACTGTCCCCGTAATCCATGCCGGCTGCGTAGGGCGTAGTCGCCGTGTAATCGCCGTTACCCGTCGCAACGAACATCCGGCCATACGGATGATTCACCGGATCCACAACTTCGGCAGCAAGCCCTGAGCCTCCCATCCATGTTCCACCGCCATTGCCATTCGGAGTGGTGCAGAATACGCCTGTCTGCTTCAGAGTCTGCGCGTTATAGCCCATAACCCATCCGTGCCATGGGCCGGCATCGCCGTGAGAAGAGAATGCGATGTAGACGATGCCATTGAGCAACAGCAGACCAGGCCGTTGATTCTGCCATTCGTTATCAAAGGTCAGTGTCCCGCCGGAGCTGCCGTTTCCTGTGCCCGCAACGCTCGCCGTGATCACCATCGGGCCGCCGAACTTCTCCGCTCCCGAAGTTACATCGAGTGCGTGCAGACGCTGAACGAATCCCGTGCCCTCGGCGGTCGCGCTCACCACGTAAAGCGTTCCGGACGACGGATCGATCACCGGTGTGCCGGTAATGCCAACCTCGGGAATAATGTCGGTTCCCACGTCGTTTGACGAAACTGTCGTTGCACCGGCCGCTGCTCCGTGAGCCGATGTCAGCATTGAAGCGAACCACAGGGGATTCGCGTTTGCGCCCCCGTTGCTATCCGCATCGAATGCGTACACGCTGTCATGCTCGGTCGCGACAAATACCACATTGTGCGACACCCCGCCGATCGTTACGTTCTGCAGATACAGCGGCTGTGCGTAGACGTATCCGTCCACAGCCTGCGAGAAGAGCTTGCCAAATTGGGATGAGTTCACGTCCGAAGTGTTCAGGATCGTTTCGTTCAGGTTCTGCCCTGTGCGCGAGATGTCGTTGCGCCACGTAGTCACACTCAACTGCGCATGCATCGATAGGCTCCCGGTTGTCAGCAGCAGCGCCGCTCCAAACATTCCCCGCCAGTCGCCCGTTCCCAACACTGCATTGCGCGTCTTAAGCAAACTCGTCATTCGGATGTCGCCCCTATTGGTTCCGCTTACGCTTGAACAAGGGTCTGCAACCTGCGACCCACGACTGTCATTGTTTCTTTGCCGCATGTTGAGCACCCGGCTTGCCGAAGAGGTCCTGCCTGGTGAGCCGCATCAGAGCCGGCAGTTCCTCGTCCCACCCACGCTGGTGGAAATAGATTGGTTGGAGTAACAGCAAAACCTCATCACGACCCTTACCTGCGACAGAAACTCTGTACCCCATCAGGCCGAGTCTGCCCGCTTCTAAAAAGCGAAACAGGTGAACCACACTTGTTCAGAGAAATTCAGATAGGCTTGTAGCAACTCTTGTTCCCATGTTGTCGGATGCAATTTCTCACCCCTTTGGGAATCGTGGAGTGTTCATTCTAATCAAGTATTTCGGACTATCCCACTCCACATTAGTAACACTCAATGGTCACCTAGTACTCTGGTTGAGACTTACCACCGAAGCGTCTTCGTGCACACTATCCAGAGCGGGGGTTGTCTTGGCGATCTCTGTCTTCAGGCGATGCTTCATCTATCCCGATTGCAAAATGGAGAGGTATTTTGCTTATTAAAGTTCCTGTGGAGAAAGATGCTCGTGAAGGAAGGACCGAGACTGGCTTAAAGATCGCCGAACCTCTGCGACAGTTAGTGGCCGGATTCGCCTTGCTTATCCTGGCCATGGCGGTGGGAAGGCTGGATGCACAGAAACCGCCCGCCCCTCAGACGCTCACGATCAATCGCATAGCCGAAGAGCGCGAACTCAACAAAGGGCTGCCTCGCAGCTTTGCGTGGAATCCAGCGGGAACCAGTCTCGCCTTTATCCGGACTGCTCCTGACGCAGGCAAAGCTTCGCCAGCCTCCGGAGCTTCTGAAATATGGAGCATCGACACCACCACCGGCCGGCAAAAGGTCCTTGTATCTGCAGGCGATCTAACTGCCGCCTTCGGCCGCGATCGTCCCCATCTCCCCGGCGACGAAGACGAGGAGGGCGCCCGGCATAATCAGCTTCAGGAATTTCTATGGGCTCCGGACGGCCACGCTCTATTGCTTGTTACTGGCGATTCAATCGCGCGGTTTAGTCTCGACACTCATTCTTCCCGGCCGGTAGTCACAGATAGAACAGGCCTCAGCAATCCGCAGATCAGCCCCGACGGCCGTAAAGTCAGCTTCATCCAAAATCACGCTCTCTGGCTGGCAGATATCGCCACCGGCGCCGTGCACGCGTTTACTCATGCGGGAACGAGCGATCTGAGAAGAGGCGAACCGGACTGGGTCTACCTTCACCAGTTGGGTTTGCACTCGGCTTATTGGTGGTCGCCCGACTCTTCCTCAATTGCCTGGATAGAAACAGATGATCGTGCCGTCAATAAATACTCCCTGCGCAAGTCTGATGGCGATGAGCAGCTCATCGCTTATCCCGTGCCCGGCAAGGCCATTCCCACGGTGCATCTCTTCGTACAGTCCACTTCCGCAAGTGCGCCTGTTCAGGTCGATCTGGGCAAAGACGCAAACATCTACATACCCCGGGTGCAGTGGCTGCCAGACGGTAAGCACATTGCCATTGAGCGCCTCACCCGCAGCCAGAACACGCTGGACCTTCTGCTGGCAGACGCCGCCCATGGTGCATCCCGCGTAATTCTTACCGAGAAGGATGCCTACTGGATCAACCTCAGCAACGATCTTCATTTTCTCCGCAACTCACGCCGCTTCCTTTGGTCCAGCGAGCGCTCCGGTTATCGTCATCTCTATCTCTACGACCTCGCCGGACACCAACTCGCCCAACTTACGCGGGGTAACTGGGAAGTTACTTCGCTGGTTAGTGTCGATGAAACGGCGAATGTTGTGTACTTTACTGCGTCCGAAGCCAGCCCTCTGGAGCGTCAACTGTATCGCGTCAATCTCGACGGATCGGGCTTCACGCGAATCACCCAGGAAAAGGGCACGCACGATGTCCAAGTCTCGCCCGCCGGCGCTACTTTCCTTGACGGCTGGTCAAATCACGCCACACCCGGGCGTCTTGACTTACTTCGTTCCAACGGAAGCAGAATTGCGAGCCTCACCGGCAACTCGCCTGCGAACCTCACTGCAGTGCAGCTCAGCCCCCTCGAATTCCTTACCGTGGGAACACACATGGGCACGGACCTGAATGCCTGGATCATGAAACCGCCGGACTTTGATCCCACGCGGCAATACCCGGTCATCTTTTATGTTGCCGGTGGGCCCGGCGAACAGATCGTGCGCGACGCATGGGGCGGTGATGTATCCCTCTGGTGTTCCCTGATGGCGCAGAAGGGTTATATCGTATTCGCGCTCGATAACCGCGGCACCACTGGTCGCGGCCATTTGTTTGAGGAACCGGTGCACCTGCGATTCTCCGGCCCTGAGATGGCAGACGTCCGCGACGGAGTAAGGTATCTTCGCTCTCTGCCCTGGATTGACAAGACCCGCATTGGCATTTGCGGATGGGGCTACGGAGGGTTCCTCGCGCTCCATGGAATGCTTGACCGCCCCCTGCTTTTCAAAGCCGGGTTTGCAGGTTCTCCCATTACGGATTGGCATCTGTATGACGCCGTCTTCAGTGAACGTTACCTCGATGACCCGGTACGCAATCAGGACGGCTGGCTCGCATCTTCGCCGAATGAAAATGCCGGCAACCTCAACGCGCCCCTTCTGCTCGCGCAGGCAACGCTGGATGAGAAAGTGCACGTGGAGAATTCCCTCATGCTGCTCGACGAGTTCCTGGACAAAGGAAAGTATGCTGACATATTGCTGTTTGCCGACCGCCGCAGCTTATTCGACGATCGCGCCACACGCAGGATTCTTTTTGAGAGACTCACCGATTTCTTTGTCAAGAATCTGTAGGCGAAGCCGTCTGCGTTTCAGCGAGACCTTTCGCCATGCGAGCCGTTGCATTTCCCTCTCGCATGTCCCACAGAATGCCTGCGCCCGTCATCAGCGAACAGGCTGTCCAAACCAGGCTGACTGGCTTCACGCCATAAATCTCGCGGTAGAGCACCAGGTCCACGCTATGCAGCGAGACGACCTCGACACACCAGCAGGTCAGCGAGAGAATTGCGCCGCATGCAGCCAGCGCTGCTCCCGCCCTGTTTCGAAATCGCCGCAGGAGCAATCCCACTCCGGCCAACGCAGCGACTCCCAGAAAAATGAGCGTTGTAAGCTGCGGACCCGCGCGCTCCGCATAGAGGTTCCGCGTCATCGACTCATTTTCAAGTAGATCGTGCAGCAGCCATCGTCCATTCAGCGCCATGTCCAGCAAGAGCGCCGCCTCCAGCACCCCAATCACCGCGGCCAGCCGCCGCTGGTGTGCGGTTCCGTGACCTCCGGCCCACGCCAGGACACACATAGCCAGCGCAAATAAGTAGGCAGTCAACCCGATGATTCGCGTTGGGTTCAGCCATCCGGAAAGGAAGATCACGGCTTTAGCCTCCGCATATCCCGGGTATCTTCACCGCACCTGACTTCGGTACGCGCGCGGTTGCTCTGCGCCCGATAGTTATACCTGGACTTGTGGGCCATGTTATCCGGGATAGGTTATCTGGGACGAGTTATACGCACCAAGCCATGTGAGTCAGGCCGCGAAGGTGCGCTGTCCTGCCGTGTTGCGCCTGCGTCCAACCCTAGTCATTCGGCTTGGGGCTGGCCGCCGGCATTGGTTGTGGAGCGGTCGGCATCGGCATGTTCATTCCCGTCGAGCCCGGCATGCCGGACAGTTGGTCCTGCTGCACGTTGAGCGGACGCGCCAGCACCATTTCCAGCGTGGTGCCCGCCGGAAACACGACATCGTTCCCGCGCGTCATCATGGTCGCCAGAATTCCCACCGCGGCTCCGGCGCCTCCGCCGATCCCGCTGCCCAGTCCTACGTGCCCGGTCCCCATTCCCGCCAGGGTGCCCACTCCTGCTCCCGCTCCGGCGGCATCGCCAATCCGCTGCGCATCGCGCCCCTTGGTTCCGGCAGCTTCAACCGTTCCCTCGGAGTTCTTCACCTTTGCATTCGTGGAACCGGGAACATCGTCGAGCGACCCGGGAATCGCAATCTCTACGCCGTTCGGAAAGATCATCGAGGCAAAATGCATTTGCAGTTGAGCCCGGCCTTTCACCTTGCCGGGCCGCTGCACGCTGTCGATGACTCCCTTGACGTACATGCCCGCAGGAATCACCACCACGCCCTCCTGCACCACCGGAAACTCCGACACAAAATAGGTGGGGTCGCCCGGCTTTGCCACTCGTGTGCTGATCTCCTGCTTCAGCGAGAGCAGAATGCGCGTTCCGGCAGGAACCGTGTAGGTCTTCAATCCGCTCCCCGCCGTTGGCACTGGTGCCACGGCACCGCCCGCGGCTGAAACTGGAGCAGGCGCTTGTGCCTGTCCACTCGGAATCAGGCCTAGCAGCAATGCAAAACAAATCACCGAGCGACGAGCCATCGAACACCTCCGGCACAACCCTGAAGTACCCTGAGAATAGAACATCCATCCCACGCTTGAGACGCACCTCAGGTACGCCCTTTAGTAATAGGGTAACCCCGTCGTCGCAAGCGCAGCTCGCCTCTCCATCGCTCGGATGCTTTCTCCCGCTATCAAATCAAGCAGATGCTTGACGGCATCAAGTTCCCCGATGCTGGAGTTCCTATCCCCATCAGCCGTCGAGGAAACGGCACGCCGCTTCGTTCCCTGGCGTCTTACGCGACGCCCGCGCTATTTGGGGTGGAAGTCGACCGTCAGTGCGCAGGATTCCGAGCCATCGTCAGTCCAGGTCGATGCGTCGGCAAACTCAATCTTCGTCACCGCAACCGTTTCGCCGGTCCCATGTATGTCCACCGATTCGGCAGTCAACTCCCAGGCCGACTCTTTCTTCTTGCCGCTGTCGAGGCTGGCGTGGGACTTCAGGCTGTGAGGATAGGGTCGCCGATAGCCGCCGGAGTCCAGCACGGACAAGCTGAAGGTCACCGTCGAGACTTGTTTTCCAGCCTGATTTTCAAACCACACCTTGAGCTGTGGTACGGACCGCCCGCCCTCATGGTTGTAGCTCAACATAAGCTGGTCGATCACCACCGGGCACTTGGCCTCAGGACTCTGCCCTGCGCACTCTATCGCGCCACCAGCGAAACAGAGCGCCAATGCCAAAAATGCGCTTGTAGTTTTCATTGACGGCTGCTCAACATATGGGTCGTCCGGCCATCCCTCCCGGCTGAACTTCAGTCTGACCACGCGTGGATTTGTTGTCAATGGCAACATCTCCGCCCTGTTTCGTAGGTGGCCAATAGAGACCAGACGATCTCCCCGGACATTCACGATAATCCAGTGGTGTGCACCTCCTAAAACGCTAGGGATGCATCCGTGTTCGCCGGATTTCCGCGAAACGAAGGGCCCGCACAGGTGAACAGGATGAGCAGGATACAAGTCAAAAACGTTCTATTGGTTGAGGACGACCCCGAACAGGCTCGCCTGATCCGCGAGATGTTCAACGACCAAGGCTCTTATTCCTTCAAGTTGACCCACGTGAAGAGCGTGACGGACGCCGAGGCCTACTTGCAACGTCAAACGGTTGCCGTCCTGCTGCTCGACTTGAGTTGTTGCCCGGACGCATCGGGCTTCGAGGTGATTCTGCGGGCCCATGCAGCCGCGCGAGGCGCCTCCATTGTCCTCTTATCGGATCTGGAGGACGAGGCAATCGCCATGCGAACCATGGAACGAGGCGTGCAGGACTACCTGATCAAGGGCCAATTCGAACCGCGCGAACTGATGCGCGCCATGCGCAATTCGATTGCCCGCAAGATTCTCGAAGAAACCTTGTTCAATGAAAAGAGCCGTGCACAGATCACACTCGAATGCATCGGCGATGCCGTGATCTGCACCGATATCGCAGGAAACATCTCATTTCTCAACCTGGTCGCGGAGAGAATGACAGGCTGTTCACTGAAGGAAGCGGCGGGACTGCCCTTGCTTGACTCTTTCCATATCATGAACGCCTCCACCGGCGAAATCGCCGCCGATCCTACAACGCGACTAATCGGACACAGCCGGATCAATCATCTGCCGGTGAACTGCATCCTCACCAGCCGGGACGGACATCAGGTCTTCATTGAAGACTCTGTCGCACCCATTCTCGATGGTTCCGGACTGTCCACCGGATCGGTGCTGGTGTTTCGCGACGTGACCGCGGCGCGGGCGCTGGCCGAACAAATCTCCCACCTTGCTGAGCACGACTCACTGACCGGCCTGCCCAATCGATTATTGCTGAACGACCGGCTTGACCAGGCAATCGCACAGGCAGGCCGTAAAGGGAGCCTCTTGGCCATCCTGTTCCTGGATCTGGATAATTTCAAGCACATCAATGATTCCCTCGGACATCCAACCGGCGACAAGCTTCTCAAATCCGTGGCCCAGCGACTCCAGGCCTGTGTCCGCACCCCAGACACGGTCAGTCGGCAAGGCGGTGACGAATTCGTCCTTCTTCTCCAGGAAGTTCAGCATGCCGAAGACGCTGCCATTACGGCCAGAAGAGTCCTCAAGGCGATGAAGGAAGCTCATACCATCGAAGGCCGCGAGCTTCACGTCACCACAAGCATCGGCATCAGCGTCTACCCCGATGATGGAATGGACGCGGCAACTCTCATGAAGAATGCCGACACTGCCATGTACCAGGCAAAGGAGAGCGGGCGTCAGGTCTTCAAGTTTTTCAAACAAGAGATGAACGACAAGGCCGTCGAGCGGCAATCCATAGAGGAGGACCTGCGGCGCGCCCTTGAACGGAATGAACTCACGGTGCACTACCAGCCAATCTTCAATCTCAAGTCGGGCATCATCACAGGGGCCGAAGCCCTGCTGCGCTGGACGCACCCCAATCGAGGTTCGGTCGTACCGGCGCTGTTTATCCCGGTTGCTGAAGACTCCGGCCTGATCCTGCCCATCGGCGAGTGGGTTCTGCGCAAGGCGTGCACCCAGGCCAGAACCTGGGCGGATGCGGGCCTGCGCCCGATACGCATGTCCGTCAACGTCTCCGCGCTCCAGTTTCGAAGCGAGGACTTTCTCAAGAGCCTCCTTACCATCCTTGCCGACACTGGCCTGGAGCCCGAGTCTCTCAATATCGAAGTCACTGAAAGTGGTCTCATGGAGCGTGCCAAGCTAGGTATACCCATCCTCCAAAGCCTGCGAGAAAGAGGAGTCCAGGTGGCTGTCGACGATTTTGGTACAGGCTACTCCAGCTTGAGCTATCTTCGAATGCTCGATGTCGATACGCTCAAGATCGACCAGTCATTTGTCCGTGCGATCACCACTTCTCCAGACGATACGTCCATCGTGAGCGCAATTATCAGCATTGGCCGGAGCCTCAAGCTGCGCCTGATTGCCGAGGGCATTGAATCGTCGACTGACCTTGCGTTTCTCAAGGCAAGCCATTGCGACGAGGGGCAAGGTTACCTTTTCGGCCGGCCGGTCTCTGCCGAACAATTCGCTCACCTACAGAAAATGCAGGTAAACTGATTCCCGCGGACGGCTTCGCAGTCGCGCGTGCCGCCTGTTCGGGCACTCGCACGGTTCCACAAGCGTTCCGTGGAACGCCGGTCCCGGAATCCACATCTGCGAAACTTTCCACACTGGCTGGATCACCGGGCTCCCCGCCAAAGTGAGCGCATAATCGTTCGATCTGGTAAAGTTGAGATGCGCCCGCTTCAGGTTCAAGGCGGCTCAAAAAATGATTTCCTGACTCAAAACCGGGCAATCAAAACGAAACACGCAAGTGAACCAAGTGCTTAATTAAAAACAACTTCACTCTGGTGAGAGCTCGTAGCTCAGTTGGTAGAGCAACGCCCTTTTAAGGCGTGGGTCGTGGGTCCGAATCCCACCGAGCTCACCACTCCTTCCCAAGCCGGCCCAATCGAACGAGTCAGCGATCTTTGAGACCTGCCGGTCCCAGGCGCGACCATACCGTTCTGCTTCCCCCAGGCTTATCTTCCGCCCAACGTAACCCCGGCCTAAAGCTGACCCTCTACCGTGCGCAAAAGCTCCACGACCTTTGGCGCCGCGATATGCCGGTAGTCGGTCGACAACAGTCCGTAGTCTTCGACCGCATCGTATTTCCTCCCGACGCCGCTGGATTGGGTGCCATTAAGCGGCCAATAACTCCACGAGATCAGGGGATTCTCTTTGAGCAGGCGAATAAACAGCTTGAGCCAGTCGGAATCAGCGCCACAGTCGAGCGTCTGGCACGCGCCAAATTCGCCCAGCCAGATGGGAGTCTCGGTCTCCGCGTGAAGCAGAAACAGGGCGCGCGCTTCGTAGGCCCGCTTCAGCGCATCGAAATTGGAGAGGTCCTGGCCTGCGACGTAATAGGCGTGCGGTGAGTAGATCAGCCTGTGCGCCACGGGCAGCGCCACCGGCAGCTTGTCAAAAC